>Ga0326728_10016015_pt1 | contig 15413 bp, 11 predicted proteins | sample MB3enrmetagenome_FD_207602 | JGI IMG/M metagenome (GOLD analysis project Ga0326728, IMG submission 207602) | Lab enriched peat soil microbial communities from McLean, Ithaca, NY, United States - MB31MN | ecosystem: Environmental > Terrestrial > Soil > Wetlands > Peat | place: USA: New York...
ACGGTCGACGCCCTATGGGACGCGATCGGCATCGCCATCGACGATTTCCCGCCAACCGAATGCTCCAACTGCTTGAAAAATGCCGGATATGGTTCCGGCTAAAGGGGATACGCTCTAAGCCGCCGCCGCAAACCCTAAGGTCTGGATCGTTTCGCTTCGCTCGCAATGACGGAGAAGGCGGCTGTTCCCGACCCGCTCTAATTCATTGGCGGGACGGTCTTGGCGTAATTGAGATCGTAGGTCTTGTTGAGCAGCGGATCGAGCGGCGTCCCCTCCGAGGCGTCGAAAACGCGCGTGCGAGTCGCCGCCGGATCGTCGAGACCCGCGACCCGCTCGCCGGCGCTCGCCGTGTCCGCGTAACGCGCCGCGCGGGCCTTCATATCCGCGAGCGCGGCGGCCGAAAGCGGGACCTTGGTGACCGAATCGGGCGCCGCGTCGTCGTCCTGGGCGAATGCGGCGCCGGTTGGAGCGTCGTTGACGCCGGTGACCACGGCACCGAGGTCCTCGGGCGTCTTCCCGCTCACTTTGCCCGGCGACAGCGAACCCTTGGCGCCCAACAGAGTTTCGCGAACGCGCAGTTTTTCGCCGAGCTTGGCGAGCTTCGCGCTGAGCGCGCCGTCGTTCGCGGCCGGATTGGACGCCCATCCGGGCGCCACGGCGCCGAAAATCTTCGGATCGACCGGCTCGAGCGCCCCGTGCGTCGCGGCGGGCGTTGCGGCAGGCACAGGCGCGGCGTCGGGCACGAGCCTGTCCTTGACGTCTTTCTCGATTTCCCGCCAATGCGCGACGTTCTTGAGATGTTGGTCCAGCGTCTCGGCGAAGGCGTGGCCGCCCGTTCCGTCGGCGACGAAATAAAGCTCCTTGGTCGCGGAAGGGTTGGCGGCCGCCTCCAGCGCCGCGCGGCCGGGATTGGTGATCGGGCCCGGCGGCAAGCCGCTGATGATATAGGTGTTGTAGGGCGTCGCCTGCTCCAGTTCCGCCTTGGAGATCGGATGTCCCAGGGCGCCCTTGCCGAACGCCAGGCCGTAGACGATGGTCGGATCGGACTCGAGTTTCATGTGACGGCGCAGGCGATTGATGAAGACGCCGGCGACGCGCGCGCGCTCGTCCGCCTTGCCGGTCTCCTTCTCGACGATCGAAGCGAGCGTGATGAGTTCGCCCGGAGACTTGATCGGCAAATCGCCCGCGCGTTTGGCCCAGATTTCGTCGACCGCCTTGGCCTGGGCCTTCTCCATCACGGTCAGAATCGCCTGACGCGTTTCGCCGCGCGCGAACTTGTAGGTCTCGGGAAGGATCGAGCCTTCGCGAGGCGGCTCCTTGATCTCCCCGACCAGAACGTCGTTGTCGCGAACGCGTTGGACCACCTGGTCGCTGGTCAACCCTTCGGGAATGGTGAGCGAGTGGAGCACGACCTTGCCGGCGACCAATTCGTCCTCGACCTGGCGCAGACTGACGCCCGCCTTGAACGCGTATTCGCCTCGTTTGAGCGCGCTTCGGCTGCCGTCGAGAAGCGTCATCGCGGAGAACCAGATCGCGCTGTCGATGACGCCCTCGCGTTCGAGCTGGTCGCCGATCGGGCCGCCGTCGTCCTCGCGATCGATGACGACGATCTTGTCGGCCGCCAACGGCCCCGGCTTGCGCGCCTCCGTCACCGCCCAACTGAACAGCGCGAAGCCCGCCAACGCGCCGAGCAGCGCGAACGACAGCAGGCCGCTTAAGCCCGAAAGCCCGGTGCGCCGCGTCCGGCGCGGCGGCGGCGCAGGCTCCTGGGGCGGCGGCGACTCGGCCTGCGGGCGAGCGCGCGCGCCGAAAAGGCTGACGCGCGGCCGGGTCTTGGCGTCGGCGTCCGGATTCTTGGCGCTGCCGCCCTGCTTCGACGCTTCGTTCATTCACGCCCGCCATGACTCGCCACGCGGCGCCTTCGCGCCGCGCCCCACTCTATCCGTTTTTGCGGCGAAATGAAGCGTCGAATCCGGGCCCCCCGCCTCTCAGGCGCCGGCTTCGGGCGGCCGGCGGAAGATCAGCGACGCGTTCGTCCCCCCGAAGCCGAAGGAGTTCGACAACACGACGCGGATCTTGCGCTTCCTGGCCGCGTGCGGGGCGAGATCGATCGCCGTTTCGACCGAAGGGTTGTCGAGATTGAGGGTCGGCGGCGCGATCTGGTCGCGTAAGGCGAGAATGGAGAAAATCGCCTCGACCGCGCCGGCCGCGCCCAGGAGATGGCCGATCGAGGACTTGGTCGACGACATCGTGACCGTCGCCGCTGCATCGCCGAGAAGGCGCTCCACCGCGTGCAACTCGATTTCGTCGCCGAGCGGCGTCGACGTCCCGTGCGCGTTGACATAGTCGATGTCGGAGGCCGACGCCCCGGCGCGCTTCAGCGCCGCGCTCATCGCGCGATAGGCGCCGTCGCCGTCCGGCGCAGGCGAGGTGATGTGATAGGCGTCGCCGGAGAGGCCATAGCCGACGAGTTCGGCGTAAATGCGCGCGCCGCGGGCCCTGGCGTGGTCGAGCTCCTCGAGCACGACGCAGCCCGCGCCCTCGCCCATCACGAAGCCGTCGCGATCCCGATCATAGGGGCGCGAGGCCTGCTTCGGCCGGTCGTTGAAGCCGGTCGAAAGCGCGCGGCAGGCCGAGAACCCCGCCAGCGCTAGACGGTTGACCGCCGATTCGGCGCCGCCGGCGACCATGACGTTGGCGTCGCCGAGCGCAATCAGGCGCGCCGCGTCGCCGATGGCGTGGGCGCCGGTCGAGCAGGCGGTGACGACCGAATGATTGGGACCCTTCAGCTTATGGGCGATCGAGACGTAGCCGCTCGCCAGATTGATCAGGCGTCCGGGAATGAAGAACGGCGAGATGCGCCGCGGGCCCTTTTCGTGCAGGACGACGGAAGCCTCGTAGATGCCGCTCAGACCGCCGATCCCCGAACCGATCAGCACGCCGGTTTCGATTTCCTCGTCGTAGGTCTTGGGCGCCCAATCGGCGTCGCGCAGGGCCTGCGTCGCCGCGGCCATCGCGTAGACGATGAAATCGTCGACGCGGCGCCGCTCCTTGGGCTCCATCCAATCGTCGGGATTGAAGGCGTCCGGAGAGGACCCGAGCGGGACCTGCGCCGCGATCTGACAGGCGATGTCGGAGACTTCGAAATTCTCGACCCGCGCGGCCCCCGATTCGCCCGCCAGCAGCCGGCGCCAAGTGGCCTCGACCCCGCAGGCCAGCGGCGTGACCATGCCCAATCCGGTGACGACGACGCGTTTCATCCCCTCTCCTCAAGCTCCCATCGACTTTGGCTTGTCGCGGCGGGGCTCGCTCCGCCGAAGCGCGATTCGCGGCGCTTCACGCGCCCCTGACGCGACAAGGGCCGGACTTTCGCCGGCCCTTTTCCCGCTCACGCGGATCGAGACGACCCGCCGAGCGCCGTCACTTGGCCGCCGCGGCCTTTTCCAGGAATTTCACTGCGTCGCCGACCGTCACGATGGTCTCGGCCTGATCGTCGGGAATTTCGACCCCGAACTCTTCCTCAAACGCCATGACGAGCTCAACCGTGTCGAGCGAGTCGGCGCCGAGATCGTCGATGAAATTCGCATTGTCGACGACCTTGTCGGCGTCAACGCCGAGGTGCTCGACGACAATTTTCTTTACCCGCTCCGCCACGTCGCTCATTTGCTCTTCCCCTGTGCGGCCGGGCGCGAACGCCCGCCTGTGATGGATCCCCCCGCTCGATCGCCGATCGATCGAGCCGTTCAAAAACCGTTCCCTGCGACGCGCGCCGGCTCCCGGCGAAGCGCGTCTCGATTACCATCCCACGCGCGCTGCCCCCTGCGACAGGAATTGCGCATCGGCGACGAATGGGCTCGATAGCATATCTCTCCCAGCAAGGCGAGAGGCGGCGACGAGGCGCTCGGCGCGTCGCTCGCTCGCTGCAACGGCCTCAAATCATTGCCATTCCGCCATTGACGTGCAGGGTTTGGCCGGTGACGTAGGCCGCTTCGGCGCTGGCCAGATAGACCGCCGCGGCGCCGATATCGGCGCCGGCGCCGAGGCGGCCCATGGGCACCGAGGCCAGGATGCTCTCGCGCTGCTTGTCGTTGAGGGCGTCGGTCATCGGGCTGGCGATGAAGCCCGGGGCGATGCAATTGACGGTGATGGCGCGGCTCGCGACCTCCGCCGCCAGCGCCTTGGACATGCCGATCATCCCCGCCTTGGCCGCCGCGTAATTGCCTTGTCCGGGGTTGCCGGTGACGCCGACGATCGACGCGATGCCGATGATGCGCCCGTAACGGCGGCGCATCATCCCCTTGAGAGAGGCGCGCGCGAGGCGAAACGCCGCCGTGAGGTCGACCGCGATCACGGCGTCCCATTCGGCGTCTTTCATTCGCACGAAGAGATTGTCGCGCGTCACCCCGGCGTTGTTGACGAGAATGTCGAGCGAGCCCATCGCCGCCTCGGCGGCGGGGACGAGCGCCTCGACGGCGATTGGATCGGAGAGATCGCACGGCGTCACGTGAACGCGCGCGCCGAGTTCGCCGGCCAGAGCCTCCAGAGCCTCGCGCCGCGTGCCCGACAGCGCGACCACCGCGCCTTGCGCGTGCAGCGCGCGCGCGATCGCGCCGCCGAGGCCCCCCGAAGCGCCCGTCACCAGAGCGGTCTTGCCCGTCAGATCGAACACGGCGTTCGCCTTTCCTATCCTTAAAGAGTCTCAGTTCGCGCCGGCGCTCTTGCACGCCGCGACATCGGCCGGCGTTCCCACGCTGGAAACGATCGCGCCGTCGGCGATGCGCTTGATCAGCCCCGCCAGCACCTTGCCGGCGCCGAGCTCGACGAAGCGCGTCACGCCGCGCCCGCTCATATACATTACGCTTTCGCGCCAGCGCACCGTCCCCGTCACCTGCGCGACGAGGTTGTCGCGAATGACGGCGGGGTCGGAGACCGCGGTCGCGCTGACGTTGGCCACGAGCGGAACTATCGGCGGCAGAATCGTCACTCTGGCCAGCGCTTCGGCCATCGCCTCGGCGGCAGGGCGCATCAGCACGCAATGGAACGGCGCGGAAACGGGGAGCGCCAGCGCGCGCTTGGCGCCCTTCAGTCTGGCGAGCTCCATCGCCCGCTCGACCGCGGCTTTCGTGCCGGAGATCGCCACCTGGCCGCCCCCGTTGTCGTTGGCGGCCTCGCAGACGGCGCCGCTCGCGCAGAGCTCGCTCGCCGCCTGCGCGGCGATCTCGGCGACGGCGGGAAAATCGAGGCCGAGGATCGCCGCCATCGCGCCCTCGCCGACCGGAACCGCCCTCTGCATCGCCTGGCCGCGAATGCGCAACAGCCGCGCCGCGTCCTCCAGCGTCAGCGCGCCGGCCGCGCACAGCGCCGAATATTCGCCCAGCGAATGGCCGGCGACGAACGCGGCGTCGCGCGCGACGTCGAGCCCGGCTTCGCTTTCGAGCGCGCGCAACGCCGCCAAGCTCGTCGCCATCAGCGCCGGCTGCGCGTTGGCGGTGAGCGTCAGCTCCGCCTCCGGCCCCTCGAAGATCGCCTTCGACAGCTTTTCCCCGAGCGCCGCGTCGACGCGCGCGAAGACCTCGGCGGCGGCGGAAAACGCGTCGGCGAGCGCCTTGCCCATGCCCACCGCCTGCGAGCCCTGCCCGGGAAACACCAAGGCCGTCGTCATCCCCGCCCTTTCGCCGATAGAAGCCGCGGGCGGAAAGACACGGCCGGGCGCGGCCTGTCAAGGGCGTGTCCGACTTCACATCATAGGAGAGGCCGTGGTGGGAGGCCTCGGCGCTTCAGCGGCGCGGCGATCTTGCGTTTGCCCCCCATCGGATTGTCGGCGCGCCGCGCGCTCAGGCCCCACGCCGCCCGCTCGCCGTCGAGCCCGTCGCGCGGCGCGCGGCGCCGCCCGGCCATTACGGGTCATATGACCGGGCAGGCCAAGAACCTGCATCGGGGTCTCTGAGGTTGGCGATCCGCAACTCTCGGCTTCAAAGACCCCTTCCCCTTGCTCAACTCCCCGTCTCATATCCGTCTGAACCCGAACAGGGCCAATCGGCGCCGCTGGTTGGGACGCGGATCCACCGTCGGCTCTCGCCGGGCGAAGCCGAGCCGGCGGGGCGTTGATGGCGTTGCGATCCATCGCGCCGGCGCGACCGCGCGTCGGCCGGCCCGGCTAGGAATTCACGAAGCGGGCGCCTTCGCGCGCCATGCGCGCGAGCAGCAGCGAGGGGGCGAAATCGTCGCCCATGGCGGCGCGGAACTCCTCCATCTTGGCGAGCACTTTGCTAACGCCGACGGCGTCGGCGTAAAACATCGGCCCGCCGCGATAGACCGGCCAGCCATAGCCGTTGATCCAAACGATATCGATGTCGGAGGCGCGCAGCGCCTTGCCCTCCTCGAGGATCTTCGCTCCCTCGTTGATCATCGGATAGAGGCAGCGCTCGAGGATTTCCACGTCGGCGATGGCGCGGCGCTCGACCCGCTTGGCGAGCGCGAAATCGCGGATGATCCGCTCGACCAGCGGCGAAGGCTTGGCGTTGCGGGCCTCGTCGTAGTCGTAGAATCCGGCCCCGGTCTTTTGGCCCCGCCGCCCCTCTTCGCACAAGATCTCGCGGATGGTGGAGCGCGAACTCGTCGCCCTCGACCAGCCGATGTCGAGCCCGGCGAGGTCGCTCATCGCGAACGGACCCATGGGAAAGCCGAACTCGACAAGAACCCGGTCGACGTCCCAAGGCGTCGCCCCTTCGACGATCAGCTTCAGCGCTTCGCACTGACGCTGCGCCAGCATGCGGTTGCCGACGAAGCCGCGGCAGACGCCGACCACCACGCCGACCTTGCCGATTCGGCCCGCCACTCGCATCGCAGTGGCGAGGACGGACGTCGAGGTGCGCGCGCCGCGCACGATCTCGAGCAACCGCATCACGTTGGCGGGCGAAAAGAAATGCAGTCCCAGCGCGTCTTCCGGCCGCTTGGTCGCCGCGGCGATCTCGTCGATATCGAGATAGGAGGTGTTGGAGGCGAGGATCGCGCCGGGCTTGGCGATCGCGTCGAGCCGAGCGAAAATATCCTTTTTCAGCGCCATGTCCTCGAACACGGCCTCGATCGCCAGATCCTTGTCGCTGAGAGCCGAAAGGTCGAGAGCGCCGGTCAAATTCGCCATGCGCGCCTCGACCTCCGCCATCGTCAGCTGGCCCTTCTTGGCAGTGTTTTCGTAGTTGCGGCGGATGATCCCTAAGCCGCGATCGAGCGTTTCGCGGCTGGCCTCCACGATCGTCACGGGAATGCCGACGTTGAGAAAATTCATCGCGATGCCGCCGCCCATCGTCCCGGCGCCGACGACGCCGACGCCCCGCACCGGGCGGGTCGGCTCGCCGGCGGGAATGTCGGGAATCTTGGCCGCCTGCCGTTCGGCGAAGAAGACGTAGCGCTGGGCCTTGGATTGCGGGGTCGCCGCCAGCGCCAGGAACATTTCGCGCTCCCTGGCGATCCCCTCCTCGAAGGGAAGATCGACCGCGTTCTTCACCGATTCGATCGCCTTTTCCCAGGCCTCGAAGCCGCGAAACTTGCGCGCGTTGGCCTTGCGGACGGCGTCGAAAATTTCGACATGGCCGCGCGCGGCGTCGATCTTTGCCGACAGGTCGCGCGCTTTGCGCAGCGGAGCGTTTTCGGCGATGAGCCGCAGCGCGAACGCTTGAGCCGCCTCGCGCAATCGCCCCTCCTCGGCGAGTTCGTCGACGACGCCCCACGCCTTGGCCTCGCGCGCGTCGAACGGCGCGCCGGAGAGAATGACGTCGAGCGCCTTCTCGACGCCGATCAGGCGCGGCAGGCGTTGCGTGCCGCCGGCACCGGGAATGAGGCCGAGCTTGATCTCCGGCAGGCCGAATTTGGCCGAAGGGACCGCGATGCGATAGTGCGCGGTCAACGCCGCTTCGAATCCGCCGCCGAGCGCCGTTCCGTGGATCGCCGCGACGACCGGCTTGGTCGCGTTCTCGATGGCGTCAAGCACGTCCGGCAAATAGGGAGGGCGCGGCGGCTTGCCGAACTCCGAGATGTCCGCGCCAGCGATGAAGGTGCGCCCGGCGCAAATCAGCACGGTCGCCTTGACGCCGGCGTTCGCCTCGGCCGCCTCGAGGCCGCGTTTGATCCCGTCTCGGACATCGACCGAGAGCGCGTTGACCGGCGGCGAGTCGAGCCTGAGGGTCGCGATCTCGCCCTCGATCGTAAGTTCGGTCACGGCGTTGACGGCAGTCATCGTCTTTCCCCGAGGTTCGTCAAGGCGGCAGTCTATTGCCCACGGCCGCGAACGCCGACTCGTGATTTGCCCGCCGCGCCAGGGCCGCCCGTCGTCCTTCTTCGATTCTTGTGAGAACGGCGGGCCTGTTCGAGGCGTTGGCGGCGGATCGTCCGCGGCAGCAAACAAGCCTGAACGCGCCCAAGACGCGCGGGACCGCGGCGCGCCGATCGAAGGGGTCGAGGCGGCGTCCCCTGCTTGACTCAGCGGCTGCAAGCCATAAGGAAATTTTTCGCTCTATTGGCGCCGCAATGAGCGGCGCCGCAATGCCTGGGCAAGAGGGAGCCGAAAAACGACCGTAACTTACTGCAATTACATGGTTTGTGTAACGCAAAATATTTTTGTGCCAACATATGCGCCAACAATCGATCTTTCCAAGTCAAGTGCGCCGCAGCCGTCGGACGTGCTTCTCGCTCCCCGATCAATCCTCTTCCGTCCGACCCCGCAAGCGATCTGCATAGTTGGCGCGTTAGTGGCGAAGGCAGGGCACTGCGGAGCCATCGCTTTCTCGCTCCGCCAAAGTAGTGCTAGGCCAGGGGCGGATTCCGGTCGTTCGCCGCCCCGTCTTGACCCAGCCAGCAAGATACCGCGGCGGTGTGATTGGCGGTTTGCTCGTGCTTCGCTCGAACAACGCTCACGGACCGAGCGAACGAGCGGGCTGCCGCGTCGCATCCTGCGCCGCTGTCACGGGTCATACGCCGACGCCGATTTGCACTGTTGGGAATGCGACGGGTTGCAACGCCAGTCGACGTCGGGACGCCACACGGATCCACAGCGCCGCGCCCATCCCTAAGAGATGCAACGGATGCGACGCCTGCTGGCATACGGCCGCGCGGTAGGATCGCCGGGCCGGGATCGGGCCCGCCATCAGCCCCCGACGGACGCCATGTCGACCGTTGATTCGCCTTTCGCCGAGCGCGTGGCCGCCTCGGCGATGGCAAGCGCGTTCACGCCGTCGTCGAGCGTCACCGGAACCGCGCGCCCCTTTGTCAGAGCTTCGACGAAGGCCGCCCATTCGGCGGAGTAAGAGCGCATGTAGCGTTCAAGAAAGAAGTGCTCGGGCTTGGCGCTGACGACTCCGGCGGTCGTCGCCTTCGAGACGGTGTTCTCAAGCACGTTGCCGGCCGAGAGAAGGCCTGCGGAGCCGAGCAACTCGATGCGCTGATCGTAGCCGTAGACCGCCCGGCGGCTGTTCTTGATCACCGCGATCCGGCCGTCGGCGTAACGCAGCGTGACGACCGCCGTGTCAACGTCGCCGGCCTTGCCGATCTCGGGATCGACGATCGAGGTCCCGATCGCGGTCGCCTTCTCAGGCGTCGAACCCATAATCCAGCACGCCATGTCGAAATCGTGGATCATCATGTCGCGGAACAGCCCGCCGGACACTTTGACATACGAGAGCGGCGGCGGCGCGGGATCGAAAGAGGTGATCGACAGAAGTTCGCTCTTGCCGATCTCGCCCCGGTCGGCGGCGGCCTTGAGCGCGGCGAAATTGGGATCGAAGCGGCGGTTGAAGCCGATCATCACCGGCCGTCGCGTCGCGCCGGCGACCTTCCGACACGCCTGCGCCCGCGCGAGGCTGAGGTCGACCGGTTTTTCGCATAGGACCGCTTTGCCGGCCTTGGTCGCCGCCTCGATCAGCTCGGAGTGGGTGTTCGTCGAGGTCGCGATGAGGACGGCGTCGATCGAGGCGTCGCCGATGATCGCTTCGTTGCTGCGCGCCTCGGCGCCGTATTCGGCGGCGAGCTTCGCGGCGGCTTCTTTGATGACGTCGGAAACCGCGACCAGCTTGCTGTCCGGGTGGGACGAGATCGCCTTGGCGTGGACATTGCCGATGCGGCCGGCGCCGAGCAGACCAACTTTGAGCATGCGAGTTCCTCCTAAAGCGGCTTGACGCCGCGCGATGAATGCGCCCGCCGCGGCGGGCGGCTGTCGGCCGCCAGGCCTTAACTCGCGCCGGACGGCGCGAGGCGTGGGTTCCCGACGGCGGCTCCGGTCAAACGACGAACGCGGCGCGGAACGCGGCGAGCGCCGCTTCCGCGTCGCCGGAGGCGAAGGCCTCCATGCAGACTGGACCGTGATATCCCATGTCGTTCAGCGCCCGCGCAATGCCGGGGTAGTTGATCTCGCCGGTTCCCGGCTCCTTGCGTCCGGGCACATCGGCGACCTGGATTTCCCCGATCCAGGGCTGGCACTTGCGACACCATGAGATCAGATTCCCCTCGCCGATCTGCACATGGTAGAGGTCGAGGTTCAAACGCAGTTCGGGCCGGTCGATCGAGGAGACCAGCGCCAGAGTGTCCTCGACGCGGGCGAAGGGAACGCCCGGGTGGTCGACGGGCAGGTTCAGGTTCTCGAGCATGAACGTGACGCCGTGTGCGGCGCCGAGGTCGGCGATCCGGTTCAGCGTGTCGCGCGCCTTGAGCCACATCGCTCCCGTCACGACTTCGCAAGGCGTGACCGGCAGTCCGCCCTCGCCGAGGCCGGTTCCATGAAGATTGAGGCGGGCGACGTTCAAGCGTTTGCCGACGTCGATCGACCGCCGCGCCGTGGCCAACAGCTCTTGCGCGCCCTCGTCGTCGGCCAGCCGGCCGCGAATATAGCCGGTCATGGAGGAAAAGACCGCGCCGGACTTTTCCAGCATGGCGAGGTCATGGGCCTGCCAGTCCCATATGCCGGCTTGGAACCCGAGTTCGGTCAGGCGCCGCAGACGCCACTCCATGGGTTTGTCCGGCCAAAGCATCTCGGCGCAGGCGGATAGCTCAAAACTCCGAGTCATGTTCGGCTCTCGATGAAGTTGCAGCCGTCGCGCGAGGACTCGCCGTCCCCGATCGTCGGTCCTGCGCGGATCTCGGGCGGCTCTGACAAGGCACCAGTCGAATGGCGATCGTCCTTCCGACATCGGCTGTCGCGCGGCCGCGCTAAGACGCCGGGCTTGTTTCTCGGGCGGACGTCGGCGACCGCCGGCGCGACGGCCGCGTTTATGGCCTTCGACGTCTCGCGTAGGCTCACAGGCACTCGATCGCCTCCCTTAGGCCAAGGCGTCGACGGCGGCGTTTGAAAAGCCCGAAACGGTCTCGCCCGACGTTCGGCGTCGAAACCCGTTCGATCGGTTCTTCGGTCGATCCGGGTCGCTGAACCTCGCTCTTTTCGCTTCGCCGCCAGCCGAGACGCTCGGCGCGATTCCGGAACGTCAGACCAGCCCTTAAGCTTGTCGCGCGCCCGAACTGACCTGCACCCGGGCGCATTGACATAAACGCGAGCGAGGTTCAAGTGGTTAATCGCAAAACAGTGGAAAAACAGAATGAACGTTCCACGTCGAAGCGGGCGCGCGGGCCGCAAGGCGACGGCGAAAGACGTGGCCGGGGAGACCGGCGTCTCCAAGTGGACAGTGAACCGCGCCTTCAGGTCGGACGCCTCGATCGCCGAAGAAAGCCGAAAACGGATTCTGGCGGCCGCCGATCGGCTAGGCTATCGCCCCAACCTGCTCGCCCGCAGCTTGAGCACGAAAACGACGCAGCAGGTCGCGCTCCTGGTCGACGATTTCGGCAATCTCCACAAACTGCCGGTCTTGAAAGCGCTCACCGCAGCGCTTCAACGCGAAGGTCTGGTGGCGACCCTCATCAACATCGACCAGCCTACCGACCACGTCGAGGCCATCCGCAACGCCGACCAAAGGCAGGTCGACGCCGTCGTCTTGCTTGGAACGTCGTTCCGCGACGAAATCCTGCGCGAGCGCACCCTCCGCCCGAACAGCCCTCCGCTGTACGTGCTGGCGAGGGAGAGCCGGCTCGACATCGTCACGGCGATCTGCTGCGACGCCATCCGGTCGATGCGCGAGATTTGCGAGCATCTGTGGGCCCGCGGGTACCGGCGTCCCGCCTTCATGTCCGGGCCGCCGACGCTTTCGACGGCGCTCGGGCGCATGCGCGAGTTCGAAGCGTTCTGGCGCGCTCGCGGCGTCGCGCCGGTTGCAGAACTGCCGGCCGGCGCCTACGACCGCATCGCGGCGAGCGAAGCCATGGCGCGCTATCTTTCGGCGACGCCGCCGGACCGCCGCGCCGATGTCGTGATGTGCGAGAACGACGCGCTGACTTTCGTCGCCATGGACGTCGCGCGCTTCGCATTCGGACTTAAATGCCCGACGGACATGGCCTTCGTCGGCTACGACGGCGCCGACGCCGCCGCGGCGCCCTCGTATGATCTCACAACATACGAACAGCCATTGGGAAAAATGGCCGCCCTCCTCGTCGAGATGATCGTCGGCCGCACGAAACGCGCTTCGGTCGATTTGGAGGGTCGGCTGATCGTGCGGGGTTCGAGCTGAGACCCACGGCGGGGCCGTTTGGAACGAAAATCCCGCAATTGACTAATATTGGAATACCAATTATAGCTCCTAGAAACGACTTCGCGTAGCCGACCAGTGGATGGGCGGAACGTGGGAGGGGGAAATCCTCACTTGCGATTGGACAGAGCGCCCAGACGCATCGCCTTTCCAGTTGCCCCCGGGTGCATCGCGGGATCGAAAGGGAGCTTCGACGGCCGGGCCGGCTGAAAGGCCGTCGCGGCGTGGAAGAAGGGGTCGCCTCAGGAGGAGGAAACGGATGAAACGCTTGACGATGTGTAAAGCGCTCAACGTCGCGCCCTCCTGTGGCGTCCCTCAACCACTGTAAGGGAAGCCCCTGATGGCGATTTTCAACGTCGCGCTGTTCGGCGCCGGCCGGATCGGCGCCGTCCATGCTCGCAACATCGTCGAGCATGGCGAGACCCGATTGAAATACGTCGTCGATCCCGCAGCGACGCCCGCACGGACCCTAGCCGATAAGTTCGGCGCCCGGGTCGTCGCCGAGGACGCTGTCTGGTCCGATCCTGACGTCCACGCCATCGTGATCGGCAGCGCCACGGCGACGCATGCGGACTTGATCAAGAAGGGGTTGAAAGCCGGCAAAGCGGTGTTCTGCGAGAAGCCAATCGACCTCTCCATGGCGAGGGTGGACGAGGTGATGAAGGTCGTCGACGGCTGCGAGCAGCCGCTCTTCCTGGCGTTCAATCGCCGGTTTGATCCGGGAATCCTCGAGATGAAGCGGCGGATTGTCGCCGGCGAAATCGGCGCGCTCGAGCTCGTCACTGTCGTCTCGAAGGACCCCGGCGGCGGCCTGCCGATGGACTATCTGAGAATCTCTGGCGGCATGTTCCGAGACATGACGGTCCACGACTTCGACATGGCCCGATACATCATGGGCGAAGAGTTCGTGACGATCCAGGCCGCCGCAGCCGCCCTCACTGACCCCGCGATCCGGGAGATCGGCGACATCGACACCGCCAGCGTCTCGATGCAGACGGCGAGCGGCAAGATCGCGGTCATCACCAATTCGCGCCGCGCGAGCTACGGCTACGACCAGCGGGTGGAGGCGCACGGTGCGCTCGGCACCCTAAGAACAGAAAACATCGCCCAACACATGCTGGTTCAAGAGCGCGCGGACGGCGTGCTTCGAGCCAAGCCGCAGTTCTTTTTCGTCGAGCGCTACGCCCAGAGCTACGCCAACGAGTGGGGGCATTTCGTTCGCGTGCTGAAAGGCGAGGAGCGGCCGTCGGCCTCTGGCGAGGACGGACGCAAGGCGCTCCAGCTGGCCGAGGCCGCGTATCGATCGCTGGAAACCGGCCAGCGCGTTTCCGTTCCCCTGTGAGGTGGCGCCATGAAACTCGGTTTTGTCTCGGATAGCCTAGCGCACTTGCCGCTAGAAGCGATGCTCGACGCAGCAGTCGGCCAGGGTCTCCAAGGGGTGGAGATCAACACCGGCGGCTGGTCTTCCGCTCCCCACTTCGACCTGAACGCCATGAAGTCTTCCGCCGCGGCGCGCGCCGCCTTCCGTCGCGCCTTCGCAAGTCGCGGCCTGGAGATCATCGCGCTGAACGCCAACGGCAACCAGCTTCATCCCGTATCCGGCGCAGCGCAGGCGGCCTGCTTAGAGGACACGATCAGAATCGCCGGCGAGATTGGCGTGAAGACAGTCTGCTGCATGTCGGGTCTGCCGGGCGGCGCGCCGGGCGATACGACGCCGAATTGGATCGTTTGTTCGTGGCCGCCGGAGACTCAGACGATCCTTACGTGGCAGTGGGAGGAGGTTCTGCTCCCCTACTGGAGGAAGCTGACGGCGATCGCCGGGACAAGCGGCGTCGAACGCTTCGCTATAGAGCTGCACGGCCATCAACTCGTTTACAACGTTCCTTCGCTGCTGAAGTTGCGCCAGGCCATCGGTCCGGCGATCGGCGCCAACCTTGACCCTAGCCACTTGTTCTGGATGGGCGCGGATCCCTTGGCCGCGGCCAAAGCCTTGGCGGGCGCCATTCATCACGTGCACGCCAAAGACACGATGCTGAACTCGCCAGTGCAGGCCACGACGAGCCTATTGGAGAACGGCGGCCTGACGGACGTCGCCGCTCGGTCCTGGAGCTACATCACGCTCGGCTACGGCCACGGCGAGCAGTGGTGGCGCGCCTTCTGCTACCGGCTGCGCTTGGCGGGCTACGACGGCTGGCTGTCGATCGAGCATGAAGACGTCACGTTGAGCCGGATGGAAGGGTTGGCGAAGTCGGTGGCGTTGCTAAAGAACGTCGTGCCCGCGGAAGCGAGCGACTACGCGCCGCCGGAAATCTGAGATGGCGTCCGTGCGCTATCGCAAATCCCGGCGGCGGGGCTTCTGTCCGCGCGGTTTTCGCGCCTCGCCAAGACGGACGTGGACTCCGAGCCATGCGAGCGCACTCACACGACGCATCTTGAAGGAATTGGCCGCGCGACGTGCGACGGCCTGAGTCGCGCCGGACTGGCGCAGAAAGCGGAGGAGGAAGCTGATGAGACACCTGAAGAGAATGACGGTCCTTGCCCTGAGCACTTGCGCCCTCGCGTTACTCGCGGGTCCGGCAAACGCTCAGCAAAAGCAGATGACGATCGCGATGATCACTCACGCTCAACCGGGCGACACCTTCTGGGACATCATCCGTAAGGGCGCCAACGCGGCTGCTGCGAAGGACAACGTGAAGCTGATCTACCTCGCCGATCCCACCGCCGACAAGGAAGCGCAGCTCATCAACAACGTCGTGGAGCAGCACGTGGACGGCATAGCCCTAACGCTCGCCT
>Ga0326728_10016016_pt1 | contig 15413 bp, 11 predicted proteins | sample MB3enrmetagenome_FD_207602 | JGI IMG/M metagenome (GOLD analysis project Ga0326728, IMG submission 207602) | Lab enriched peat soil microbial communities from McLean, Ithaca, NY, United States - MB31MN | ecosystem: Environmental > Terrestrial > Soil > Wetlands > Peat | place: USA: New York...
CAGGTCATACCACCGGGTCTCACAACCTTTGGGAAGGATCTTTTCGCCCAGCCACCAGCGTCCGCAGATCGACGGATACCCTCGGCGCCTTATGTGCTCGCACTCGGTGCAGTCGAACCGCGCAAGGACTTGCCGACGTTGGTCATGGCGTTCTCAGAACTTGCACGCACCCATGCAGATCTGCAGCTCGTTGTCGCCGGGCCCGACGGATGGGGACAGCCGGCGTTCGCAGCCGCGGTGGCAGCTTGTGGCGTTGCTCACCGCGTGGTGCGCGTCGGGTACCTGGAAGAAGGCGAGCGGCAGTCGTTGCTGGGTGGCGCTGCGGCCCTCGCATACCCGTCGTTGTACGAGGGATTCGGATTCCCGCCTCTCGAGGCGATGGCGGCCGGAGTGCCAGTGGTCGCGACGAGCGCCGGCGCTGTCCCGGAGGTGGTGGGCGATGCGGCCGAGCTTGTGACGCCAGGCGACTTCGAGGCGATGGCGGCCGCGCTCGCGCGGGTCATCGATGATGCCGGCCTGCGTGCCAAGCTCGTCGAAGCCGGGCACGTCCGCGCCTCATCATTCACTTGGGCGTCGGCGGCCGCTTCAATGGTGGATCTCTACGGCGTGGCTGCGGCCGACCGGCGGGCCCGTTGACGCCGATCTCGGTCTCATTGGCGGCCGAGCAGCTGCGATGGCGCGTTCCCGGTGGCATCGGGACCTATGCCCGTGGCTTGTTGAAGGGTATCGACGAGCTCGAAACCGGCGAGCGTCCTTTGATCACGATCCTGGCGAGCCGTCCGCCGTCGCGTCCGGATCCGCTTTCAGGATTTGGGCGTCCGATCGTGTGCTCACGGCTCCCCGGTCCGCTCATGACGCGTGCATGGGATCTGGGCCTGACAAGGGTCGGGCGAGGTACCGACGTCGTCCACTCCGTGTCTTTGGCGGTGCCGGTCCCGTCTTCGGGGATTCCGCTCGTCGTGACGGTGCACGACGTGGCCTGGAGATTGATGCCGGAGGCTTATCCCGCGCGGGGCAGACGCTGGCACGAAGCCGCGTTGCGACGCGCTGGCGCGCGGGGCACGGTCGTCGTCGTGCCTTCCGAAGCAACTGCCACGGCCGTCGCTGCCGCAGGCGTGGGCATCACCGACGACCAGCTCGTGATAATCGACGAGGGCGCGGATCACCTTGGAGAACCTGACGGTCCAGCGGCTCAGGCATTGCTCGAGCGCCTCGGCGTACTCGGTCCGTACCTGCTCACGGTGAGTACCCTCGAGCCACGGAAGAACCTCGAGCGCCTCGTGCAGGCGTACGCGGTCGTGAGGCCGAAGTTGCCCGAGACATGGCCCCTGGTGGTCGTGGGACCGAGCGGGTGGGGACCATCGGCGACCGCTGGCGCGCTCGGCTCAGCTGCCGGCGTGGTTTTCGCAGGCGTCGTCGATGGCGGTGTGCTGGCGGCGATTTACAGGGGAGCCCGATGCTGTGCCTACGTCCCGATCGTGGAGGGCTTCGGTCTGCCTGTCGTCGAGTCGATGGCACAGGGGACGCCGGTTGTCTCGTCCCGGGTCCCGAGCTCCGGTGGCGCATCGCTCGAGGTTGACCCGACCGACGTGTCGTCCATCGCGGAGGGGTTGCTAGCCGCGGCCAGCGACGAGGTGACGCGGACGGCACTCGCGACAAGCGGCCTGGCGCGTGCCGCGGCGCTCCGATGGGTCGACACCGCACGCGCGCATGTAGCGGTGTGGGAACGGGCTGTCGCCCAGGGGAATGCTCGGCGGTGACCGCTGGCTACGGCAACCGTGCTCTCGAGGTCGCGCTGGACGTGAGCGCCGTGCCAGAGCGACCCGCGGGAGCCGGCCGATATGTCGTCGAGTTGGCCAGGGCCTTGGCCGGGCGTGCCGACTGCAAGATAACCCTTGTGGCACGGCGTGACGACGGCGCCAGGTGGGCTCAGACTGCGCCGGGTCAGCGGGTAGTTGCGGTGGCTCCCTCTCGCCGCCTGACGCGCCTGGTGTACGAGCAGGCCCGTCTCGGCTCTGTGGTCGCACGACTGGACTCGCCGCGGGTACAGGTGCACCACGGTCCGCACTACACGATGCCTTGGCGGTCCAAGGTCCCCTGTGTCGTGACTGTGCACGACTTGACCTTCTTCGATCACGTCGAATGGCACCAGCAGAGCAAGGTCGCGTGGTTCCGTGCCGCCACGCGCTATTCGACACGGCACGCGGCGGCCATCATCTGCGTGAGCGAGATCACGGCGGGACGGCTCCAAACCGTCCTTTCGCCGCGATGCCCCGTCGTGGTGGTACCCCACGGAGTGGACCACGCTCGTTTCGTGGTTGATGAGCCGCGCCCCGGTCACGATGGCGAAGTCCTCGAGCGCCTTGGTCTGAACAGACCGTACGTGCTTTACCTTGGGACTTTGGAGCCGCGAAAGGGCGTCGCCGACCTTGTCGCTGCTTTCGATCGGATCGCCCCCGGTCAAGCAGAGATGGAGCTCATCCTGGCAGGCGGAGCCGGCTGGAAGGCCGGGCCCGTCATGCAGTCGGTCGCGGCCGCGCGTTCACGCGAACGGATCCGCCGGCTCGGTTACGTGCCCGACGCCGACGTGCCAGCGCTGCTCCGGAGGGCGAGCGCGGTCGTGTACCCCTCGCTCGAGGAGGGTTTCGGTCTTCCGGCCCTCGAAGCTCTCGCGTGCGGCGCACCCCTCGTCACGACCGCGGGCACGACCATGGCGGAGCTTGCCGGTGACAGCGCGCTGCTCGTCCCGCCCGCTCAGCCGTCCGCGCTCGCGGCGGCCATCGAGACTGCGATCGCGGAGCAACCTTCGGCCGAAGCGGCCCGCCGTCGAGCTGACGGGCTAGCGATCGCTGCTCGCTACACCTGGGAGGCTTGCGCCGAGGGTCATCTACAAGTGTACCGCATCGCTGCTGGGCGATGAAGGGGGATCGTGCGGGCGCCGCCGGGGCCGGGCCGCGTTCTTGGGGGGTTCCCCAGATCGGCGGGTAGCCTGAGCACCGTGCGCGCGTACTTGACCGGCGGAACTGGCTTCGTCGGCGGCTGGCTGCTACGCCACCTCGCCGATGTCGGGGACACGGCCGTTGCCCCTGGTCCCGAGATCGACATCACTGACCCCGCACTGATCACCGCCGACTTGAAAGCCGCGCTGCCGGACGTCGTGTACCACCTCGCAGCGCTCACCCATGTCGGGCAGTCGTGGCACGAGCCTGCCGAGACTTTTCGGGTCAACGCGATGGGCACCCTGAACCTTCTCGAGGCAGCCGCTGCCTGCGAAGTTCCACCCGTAGTAGTGCTCGTGAGCTCAGCTGAGGTGTACGGCCCGGCACCCGAGGCGGCGACGCTCGACGAGCGCGCCGAACTTCGCCCCGTGACGCCCTATGCCGTGAGCAAGGTGGCCGCCGAGTTCCTCGGGCTCCAGGCATTCCTCGGCCGAGGGCTGCGCGTGATCCGAGTCAGGGCGTTCAACCACGTGGGACCGGGCCAAGTCGATGACTTCGTAGTGTCCGCGCTGGCGCGTCGGATGATCGAAGCCGAGCTGAACAACGGCGGGACCGTCCAAGTTGGCAACCTTGCTGCGTTTCGAGATTTCACCGACGTGCGTGACGTGGTTCGTGCTTACCGGTTGCTTGCGACGAATGGGGTTGCCGGCGAGGTCTACAACGTGTGCTCAGGCCGGGCAGTCAGCATCGCCGCGCTCGCTGCGCAAATGGCCGGGCTCCTGTCCTGCGAAGTGCGGCTTGTCACCGATCCTGACCTCATGCGTCCGGTCGAGGTCCCCGTGCTGGTCGGCGACGCCTCCAAGCTCGTGGCTGCCACGGGGTGGCACCCGACCATCGAACTGGCAACGACGCTGTCGGACGTCCTCGACTACTGGCGCGAGCGCCTCGCCTGACTCAGGCGGAGAACCCGAGGACCCGCGTCCGGAGCTCGTCGCGTGTCTCGCGGGCCTGGCGAACGACGGCCTGCGCTGGTTGGGGAAGCCGCTCGAGCACAGGCTCGAGGGTCGAGTCCACGACTTTGATCACGTGAGCGACCATGACGTCGAAGTCCTTGGCTCGCTCGGCAGCCCGTTTGTGAGCACAGCCGAGCTCTTGGCGGCGAACCTGGGCCTTCTGGAACTCGAGGACGCCCAAGCCGATGGCGACGTATGCAGCTTCCTTGGCGAGGTCCGCGATCGCCTCTGCCGCCTCAGTCAGACCCTGTCGGATATCGGTCACTTCTTGCTCCTCTACTTGTCCATCATGTGCAACAGGGCCCTGCGAGAGGTCGTGCCGTCATCGCGTTTGGCTCCGTGCGCTCACTAATGTAGCGCGGTCTGCTAACTATAGCAAGCGGACGATAAAGTCGCCTTTCGGGCTTGTCCTTCGCGTCCGCGGTAGCGTGACCTTGATGCCGGAGGAGCAAGCCCCGCCGGTCGTCGCCGTGGTGGTCGCTTGTGACCCGGGTCGGTGGTTCGAGGAATGCCTGGAGGCGCTCGGTGCTCAGGACTACCCGAACCTCGACGTGCTCGTCGTGGACGCCGCGAGCCACGAGGAGCTGACGGCACGTGTCGCGGCGGTGCTTCCGCGCGCCTTTATCCTGCGCCAGAGCGAGAGGAGGGGGTTCTCGGCGGCCGCGAACGAAGCGCTCTCGGCGGTCGAAGGAGCATCTCATCTGTTGATATGCCACGACGACGTGGCTCCTGCTCCCGACGCGGTTCGCTTGCTGGTCGGGGAGGCCTACCGTTCCAACGCAGGCATCGTCGGCCCGAAGCTCGTCGAGTGGTACGCCCCTGACCGCTTGATCGAGGTTGGCATCGGCGTCGACCGTTTCGGAGTGGCCGTCGAGCGGGTCGAACGCGATGAGCTCGACCAGGCCCAGCACGACGAAGTCCGGGAAGTGTTCGCCGTGCCAGGCGGCTGCACGTTGGTGCGTGCAGACCTGTTCAGGGCGCTTGGCGGTTTTGATCCGGACATGGAGCTCTTCGGCGAGGATGTGGACCTGTGTTGGCGGGCCCAGGTGGCCGGAGCGCGAGTTGTCGTCGCGCCCTCGGCTCGCGTCGGGCACGTCCAAGCGGCGCGGTCGGGATCGAGAGCCTTCGGCGACACAGCAATGTTGCGTCGTCGCAACGAGCTGCGCTCGGTGCTCAAGAACTACGACCGGCCGCACCGCCTGCTCGTCGGGCTCGATCTGGCTGCCGGGTCGATCGCAGAGGTGCTGGTCGCGTTCTTCAGGGGCGAGCGTGAGCGCTCCAAACGCGTCGCGGACGCGTGGTGGTGGAACTGGCGTCACCGCAAGAGTCTGAAGAGGGCTCGCAGGGCGCTTGCAGCCGTTCGCCAACGGCCTGACCGCGTCATTGTGCGGCTGTTGAACCGCGGTGACCGGCGCTCGGCTCTTGAAGCCGGCCCGGTCGGCCCAGTTGACCCGGTGGGACAGCCGGCGAGGACCGTGTTCAGGAAAGGGGAAGATCCTGAACCCGGGCGAGTCGCTTCGAGCCGGCACACAACGATCGCCCCGCACAATCTCGGCTGGGCAACGGTGGCATTGATTGTCGTGGTCGTGTTCGGCGTTCGCAACCTCTTGACGGGCCATCTGCCACTTGTGGGTCAGCTCTTGCCCTTCCCGCCGCCAACTACGCTGCTGCGCGATTTCTTCAGCGGCTGGCAGGACGCCGGCTGGCAAGCTACCGGGCCAGCCCCACCTGCTTTTGGCCTGGTCGGTCTGGTGGGAGCGGTCCTTCTTGGCAGCACTGCGCAGGTGGAGAAGCTGCTCCTCGTAGGACCCATCCTTGTCGGCGCCATCGGGATGCATCGACTCCTCCGGCCACTCGGCTCGAGCCGCGCGCGGCTCGCGGGCACGGTCGCCTATCTAGGTCTTCCTCTCGTGTGGAATGGCATCGCGGCGGGCGACCTCCAGGCTCTGGTGGCCTTCGCCGGGATGCCATTTGTGATGTCACGCATTTGTCGCGCAACTCGGCTGGAGCCGTTCTCATCTGCCACCGACCGATGCGGTTGGCGCGGCGTGGTAGCCGACGTGGTCCCGTTTGGCCTGCTCCTTGCGGTAATGGCGGCCCTGGCGCCGCCTTCAGTGGTGGCCGTGGTGTCCCTGTCATTGGCTATCGTGCTCGGCTCGGCTGCCGCGGGCCACATCGCCGCGGTCGGCCGTGCGCTCGGCGTCACGGCCGGAGCACTCGGCGTCGCCTTCTCCTGCTTGTTTCCCTGGTCTCTCACCTACATCCAGAGCGGCGCGAGATGGAGCATCATGTCGGGCGCGGTGGGCTCCCGAGGGACGGCGGGCGGGGTCTTGCGCTTGCTTCGATTTGCCGCAGGTCCAGTAGGTGCGGGCTGGCTAGGCTGGGGGATCCCGCTCGGCGCGGGCTTTGTCCTGCTCGTGGCACGCGATGCACGGCTCGACTGGGCGACACGGTGGTGGGTCGCGGCCGTCTCCACGGTGGGCGTGGCGTACGCAGGCGCCGTGGGGTGGTTGGGTTCAGGCGGTGGCGCGACCTTGGTCCTGTTGGCTCCAGCTGCGTGCTGTCTCGCCGGAGCAGTGGGGCTCGGCGTTGCCGCCTTCGAGGTCGACCTTGCGAGAAGTCGCTTCGGATGGCGTCAGAATCTCAGCGCCGGAGCTGCGCTGTGCCTTGTCGTTGGACTGTTCCCGACGCTGGTTTCATCGGTGGACGGTCGATCCTCGCTCCCTTCGGTTGGCTATGAGCAGCTTCTCAGCTGGACTACGCCGGCACCTACGGCCAAGGGCTACGACCTGCTCTGGCTGGGTGATCCCGCCAGCGTGCCGGCGCCGTCTTGGCAGATACGACCTGGGCTCGCGTTCGCTGTGAGCGCGAACGGCTTGCCAGACGGCCAGCGCCTCTGGCCAAGCCCTGACCCAGGCGTCGGGGCGGAGGTCGAGGTGGACTTGAGTCGCGCACAGGCCGGGCTCACTGTTCGGCTCGGCGCTGAACTGGCGCGAGCGGGCATCCGCTACTTGATCCTGCCTGGCGGCGTCGCTCCGACTCTGCCAGGTGTCCAGGTCCCGCCCTCAGTTCCTCCTCCGCCGAGCATTGTGCAGACTCTCCAAGCCCAGAGCGATTTTCGCCAGCTTCCGACCGAGGGTGGCGTGCTCACCTTCGAGGACACGGCGTGGACGGCAGCTGACAGCCCGGTACCCAACTTGGGTGCGGTGCTCGCCACGGCCGACCGCGGAACCCCGGCCTGGCTGAGAGAGCTCGGCCTCGCTGCGGGCATGCTCGTTGCCGCTCTTGCGGTTGCCGAGGGCTTTGTTCGTCGCAGGAAGCGTCGTCGTCTCAGCGGAACAGGTGCTGTTCCACCGGGCGATGGCGCCGCGACTCCGGAAGACGGACAGGCGAGCGGCCCTGAACCGAGTTGCCCTGAACCCCCGTTCGGCACGATCGCGGTCGAAGACCCGGCAGATGCATCCGGGCTGCCATCCGAGCCGCCCTCCGAGCCGCCCTCCGAGCCCGCTTCGGTCGCGCTGCCATGAGTGAGTCCGGCGGCCGCCACAAGCGCTCTCCTTGGGTGGCTGGGTACCCAAGGAGGCGTGCTCTCCTCTGCGTCGCACTCGGGCTCGCGCTGCTCGTGGTCGTCAACGCCTTGGTGCGCCAGCCGAGCGGACAAGCCGCTGGTGGCCGATTCGTGGAACCACCGGCACTCCCGGTCGTGCAGATGAGCAAGGCGAGCGCTTGGCATTGTCCTGGTCCTTTGCCTATTGGAGCTGGCAGGGAGAGCTCGCGTGTCTCGATCGTGAACGATGGGACCTCGGTGGCCAACGTCGTGGTCGTGGTGTCGCGGACGGGGCTTCCGCGGGTAGGGACCTCGAGTGGGGCGTCGATCTCGCGGGCCGGGGTCGAGGTCGGTAGACGCTCACAGGTCGTCCTGGCGCTGACCAGACGCGGTCCAGCGGGATTCGCAGCCGTATCGGTCGAGGCTGACGAGGGCGGGGTCGGCGTCGGCGAATCGATCGTCGGCGCGTCGGTCGTCGGTGGCTCAGTCCGGCTTTCGTCCCCGTGCTCTCTCGCGGCCGCTTCTCAGGGTTATGTGCCCACTGGCAGCACCTATGACGGTTCGGACGTTCGGCTGTCGCTGTATGACCCTGATGCGACACCCGCCGTGGTGGACGTGAGCGTCTCGACCGGCGCGATGCTGACATCGCCACCGGCCTTCCAGGGCGTCGTCGTCCCGGCCACGGGCCTTGTGGTTCTCGACCTTCGCCGTTGGGTCTTTCAGCGAAGTTCCCTGGCGGTAACCGCCACTGCCGTTAGCGGACACGTCGTTGTCGGAGCCCTCGAATCGACCTCCGAGACAGTCGAAACAGCTTCAAGATCGGCAGCGGGGCACCGAATCAGACAGGTGCGCGTCACGGGCAGCTCATTGCTGGTCGGACCCGAGAGAGGGTTCAGACGGTGGGCGTTTGCCGCCATGCAGTCGCGCAGAGGAGTGGCGAGCACGTTCTCGGTGTACGACCCAGGCACGAAGCCGGTCTCGGTCAGTGTCGCTCCGCCTGGTCGAGCTGGGATCGCGGCCGCGCTCACCGAAGACGTCCCGGCCGGGGGCATTGTCGATTTTGCCACGCCGGTCACAGACATAAGTGGCCAGGGAACGGGCTCGGTCGTCATCTCCGCCCAGCAGGCGACGCCCATCGTTGTTGCTCGCCTCACGACCAGGTACAGGACTCGCGTTCTCGAAGCGATCGACGCGACGCCGGGGACAGCCGGTCCTAGCGACGAGTGGTTACTGCCCGGCGCCTCGCTCACATCACGGATCGGCGACATGGTCACTCTCGAGGACCCCGGAACCAAGGGCGCGAACGTGACGTTGCTCGAGTTGACTCGTGGGGCGGCCGCGCCGGCCCGGCTTGAAGTGGTCAGCCTGCGCGCCGGGTCGGAGCTGGAGGTGAACGTCGGTTCGGTCTTGAAGTATGCCCCCTCGTTTGCTCTCCGGGTCTCGGCGAGCGTCCCGATCTTGGTGGAGCAGCAGCTGACGCCCCGAGGCGGGCTGACGACATCTGCCGGAGGGATTCCCGTTCGGCGTTGATCCCCGAGCGCGGCCCGCCTGTGCTCGGAGGACTCCCGAGGCCTTCTAGGACTGCCGGGCCGTCGCGGGATCGGCGGGGGTCAAACGTCGGTCGGAGGGATGCCAGTCGAAGACAGACCAGGTGCCACCGGTGCCATGACCGTTCCGGAAAGGGAGGGCGCGTATCGCTCGGTGGCGAGCTTCTCTTCACCTTCGACTCCGCCATGCACAGGCTTGCCGTAGGCGGCGTCGACCAGCCGGCCGATCTCGGCTCCATCGACCTTCTCGAACTCGAGCAAAGCGTGTGCGACCGCCTCCAGCCCAGCCCTGTGCTCGCGCAGCACAGCGGTGGCCCGAGCCTCCTGTTCTCGGAGGATTCTGGCGACCTCCTCGTCGACGACCCGACTCGTGTCCTCGGAGTAGTCGCGCGTGTGCATGAGGTCCTCGCCGAGGAAGACCATTCCTTGCGATCCCCAGGCCATCGGCCCCACGCGCTCGGACATGCCCCACTCGCGGACCATCTTGCGCGCCAGCTCGGTGTTGCGCTGGAGGTCATCGCTCGCCCCCGTGGAAAGGTCGCCGTAGATCAACATCTCGGCCACACGGCCGCCCATCCGGACGACGAGAGCGTCCTCGATGTACTCGCGGGGGTAGATGTGCCTTTCCTCGGTTGGCAGCTGCTGGGTGACCCCCAGGGCGAGGCCCGTCGGAATGATGCTCACCTTGAGCAGAGGGTCGGCATGGGTCAACACGTACGCGAGGACCGCGTGGCCTCCCTCGTGGAAGGCGACTCGCTCCTTTTCGAGATCCGAGAGCACGAGGCTGTCGCGAGGCTGGCCCATGAGGATCCGGTCTCGTGCGGCGTCGAAGTCACGCATCTCGATGAACTGGCTTCCGCGCCTTACTGCGTGCAGCGCGGCCTCGTTGACGAGATTGGCCAAGTCGGCCCCGGACATTCCCGGAGTGCCGCGGGCGATGATCGAGAGGTCCAAGTCGGGACCCATCCGCTTGTCCTTGCAGTGAACCTGCAGTATCGGCAGACGCTCGTCGAGATCGGGCAACGGGACGACGATCTGGCGGTCGAACCGGCCCGGCCTGAGCAGCGCAGGATCGAGGATGTCGGGCCGGTTCGTCGCGGCCATGACGACGATGCCTTCCGCCACGTCGAAACCGTCCATCTCCGACAGCATCTGGTTCAGGGTCTGCTCACGCTCATCGTGCCCACCGCCGAGCCCAGCGCCGCGCTTGCGTCCGATCGAGTCGATCTCGTCGACGAAGATGATCGCCGGGGCTTGCTTGCGTGCTGTCTGGAACAGGTCGCGCACGCGACTCGCGCCGACACCGACGAACATCTCCATGAAGTCCGATCCGCTCACGGAGAGGAAGGGAACGCCTGCCTCGCCGGCCACGGCGCGCGCGAGCAGCGTCTTGCCGGTACCCGGGGGACCGACCAACAGCACGCCTTTCGGGACACGAGCGCCGATCTCCTTGAATCGGCCGGGAGACTTGAGGAAGTCGACGACTTCGCTGATCTCCTGTTTGACCCCCTGATAGCCGGCCACGTCATCGAAGGTCGTGCGCGGGCGTTCAGCCGTGTAAACCTTGGCTCGCGAGCGCCCGATCGACATGATCCCGGACATCTGCCCCTGGGCTCTCCGGCTCATCCAGACGAAGAACCCGATTATCAGGGCAACGGGAAGCAGGTAGATGAGAAGCTCATCAAGCGCGCTCGAACTGGGGGACGAGAACGTGTACTTGATGTTTGCAGTCTTCAGCTCGGCATAGAACGAGTTGGGAAGCGTCTCTGGACCTGTTGTCGTGTAGTTGGTGCCGTTGGCGAGCGCGCCGGTGATGGCACCGGTGGAGTTGTTGAAGTTGGCAGTCTGGATCTGATGAGTCGCGAGGTCGTGTTGGAACTGCGAGAAACCGATGGCTTTGGCGGTGGTGCGATTGAACATGCCCGAGCCGATGAACAGCACGATCAGGACGATCGCGATGCCGGCGATCGCCCAGCGCCAGACCTGCTCCGAACCCGAGGGGCTGCCAGGGCCGGTCCTTCCCGGCCCAGTGCCCGGGCGCATGTCCTGAGGCTGACGGCTCACGTCGACCATCGTAGGCTGCACCGGGACAAGGCCGGTCCGCGGGCGGTTCCGGACAACCTTTCACGGCCGCCGCCGGGCAGCGGTTCCAGGCGAGTGTCAGCTTGGGTCTTGACCCGCATAGCCCCTGACGACGACGCTCGCAGCGTGGAGAGTCGTCGCAGGCGTCCCAAGGCGAACGCCACTACCGCGTCGGGGCCCAAGGCACCGGCATCGGGTCGCGTCCTGGTCGGGAATTCATTCGGCCTGCCGGAGGCGATGTTCGGAGTTGTGGCGGGCTTCGTCCTTGCGTTCTTGGCCGTGTCGGTCTACGCGTCCTTGGCACCGCACCCTCACCACCCGAGCCAGTACGGCGAGGACGTCGTGAGCCTCATCGCGCTCTGGGCAGGCTTGGCCGGAGCGGTTGTTGTGGCGACGCGCATGGCGGCGCGGGACGATTCGGGCTACCGCGCCGACCACGCCGACCGCGCCGACCACGCCGACCGCGCGAACCGCGCGAACCGCAAGGGTACGGGGAGCGTCGTTCGGGACTACGGATTCACGCTGCAGCCGTGGCCGGACATCCCTTTAGGGATCGTCGCCGGCGTCGCTTCCCAGTACTTGCTCGTCCCGGTGGTCGAGGCACCGCTGCTTCCTTTCGTCCACCATCTCTACACACGGCTCGGCCACCCGGCCCAGAGCCTCACGGGCCACGCGTTCGGGCCGGGCCTCGTCGTGTTGGCCGTGCTCGTGTGCGTCGGCAGCCCTGTCGTCGAGGAGCTGTTCTTCCGCGGTCTGCTCTTGCGCTCGCTCCTGGACAGCTTGGAACAGATCGGGCCGCGACTTGGGCCTGCTCTCTCGATCGTCGTGACCGCGCTGGTGTTCGCGCTCGTGCACTTCGAGGCACTGCAGTTTCTCGGTCTGGCGGGCTTCGGCGTCGTGCTGGGCTTTCTCGCGTGGCGTACCGGGCGACTCGGCCCTTCGATCGTCGCTCACGTGGCCTTCAACACCGTGACGATCATCGCCATCGTGGTCGCCCGATGAGTCCCGGCTAGGCTCGCCTCGCCATGTGCCCCGCCCTTTCGCTATCTCCCGAGCCGTCCTTCGAGGACATTTTCAAGGCCTACGATGTCCGGGGCACAGTGCCCGACGAGCTGAACGCCCGAATTGTCCACGCCGTCGGTGTCGGTTTCGGCAGGTTCGTGCTCGCCCAAGGGGCGGTCGACAAGCGAGTCGTCGTGGCACGTGACATCCGCGAGTCGGGTGTCGAGCTCAGCCGCGCGTTCAGCGCGGGCCTGCTCTCCGTCGGTCTCGGCGTAGTCGACGTCGGCCTGGCCTCGACCGACCTCCTTTACTTCGCGTCGGGCAAGCTCAACCTTGCAGGCGCGATGCTCACGGCGTCGCACAACCCGCCCGCTTACAACGGAATCAAGCTCTGTCTCGCCGGGGCTCGTCCGATCGGTCGTGACTCCGGCCTCGGCGAGGTCAGGCGCGTGGCAGCGGAGTCGTTCCACACAGCACCGGCCGATGGCGGTGTGGCAGGTGTCGCCGACGACGTTCGTGTCGAACACGTCGAGCTGCTCGAGGAATTCGCGGCGCACGTGCGTTCGTTCGTCCACGTCGAGAATCTGAGACCTTTGAAGGTGGTCGCCGACACGGCCAACGGCATGGGCGGCCTCATCGCCCCGGTGGTCTTCGAAGGCCTCCCGTTCGAGCTCGAGATTCTTTATCCGGAGCTGGACGGTTCGTTCCCGAACCACCCGGCCGACCCGATCCAGGTCGAGAACCTGGCTGACCTGCGCTCGCTGATACTGCGCAACCGAAGCGACGTCGGCCTGGCCTTCGACGGCGACGCGGACCGCGTGTTCCTCGTCGACGAGAAGGCAGAGCCGATCTCGGGATCGACCACGACCGCGATCGTCAGTGCGGCCATGCTCGAGAGCCATCCCGGCTCGAAGATCCTCTACAACCTCATCTGCTCGCACTCGGTGCCCGAGATCATCGTCGAGCGCGGCGGCGTCCCGATCCGGACTCGCGTGGGCCACTCGTTCATCAAGGCGGTGATGGCCGAGACCGGTGCGGTCTTCGGCGGTGAGCATTCGGGTCACTACTACTTCCGGGACAACTACCGCGCGGACTCGGGAATCATCGCGGCGCTCGTCGTGCTCGAAGCCCTCTGCAAGGCCGGAGTTCCGCTCTCTGAGCTCCGGGTCCCTTTCGAGCGCTACTCGGATTCCGGGGAGATCAACACCGAGGTGGCCGACCCTGCGCGGTTGGTGGGCGAGGTGGCCCAGCACTACCGCACAGAGGGTGCGGCGATCGACGAGCTCGACGGGGTCACCGTGGACCTGGGCGACTGGTGGTTCAACCTGCGGCCGTCGAACACCGAACCGCTCCTGCGGCTCAATCTGGAGGCGAACAACGTGCCCGAGCGTGACCGCCACGTTGATGAGGTGCTCGGCCTCATTCACCGGCTTGCAGAGAGCCGGACGTGATGACCACAGTGGTCATGACCACGAAAGGTGTTCCCCATGCCGCTCGACCCACAACTGCTCGCACTCCTCGCTTGTCCTGAGGACAAAGGGCCCTTGCTGTATTTTGCCGACGAGGAGACGCTCTACAATCCCCGGCTGCGCCGGCGGTATCGAATCGTCGACGGGATTCCTGTGATGCTCGTCGACGAGTCCGAGACGGTCGGCGAAGACGAGCACGCCCGCCTTTCGGCCAAGGCCGCGACGGAGAGGATCACAGCGAACTTCGACACGGGAGACAGCGGCAGCAGCGCCGCGCCCAAGTGAGCTGGATATCGCCCGACAGCCTGGACATGCTCGGTGCAACTGCCGGGCTGCCCGAGCAACTCGAGACCTCAGCGTCTGCTGCCGGCGAGGTGGGGGGTCTTCCCTCTGCTGAGGGCCTCGGCGCGATCGCCGTCCTCGGCATGGGAGGAAGTGGCGTTGCAGGTGAGATCCTTCAGGCGATCGGCAAAGACCAGCTGCGACTTCCGGTCGTGCTGGTCGGCGACTACTCGCTCCCAGCGTTCGTCGGTCCGAGCACTCTCGTGTTCGCGGTGTCGTTCTCCGGAGAGACCGAGGAGACTGTGGAGGCGACCGAGACCGCCCTGCGCCGTGGCGCCAGGCTCATCGTCGTGACGGGTGGGGGCAGCCTGGCACAGCTGGCGGCTGCGGGTGGGGCGGCCGTGTTCGCGACTTCGAAGGGGATTCCACAGCCACGAGCTGGCGTGGCGACCATGACGGCGCCTCTTCTTCTCGCACTGGAACGCCTCGGGCTACTCAAAGGGATTACCCCGGCGATCGGCACCGCGGTCGAACAGCTCAAGAGGCGCCGCGACAGCCTCGTCGGCGGTGGCGGCGCGGCACTGGAGATCGCGCAACGGCTCGGTCGCACGATCCCAGTAATGCAAGGCGCCAGCGGGATAGGAGCGGTCGCGGCCCGTCGTTGGAAGACCCAGATGAACGAGAATGCCAAGACCCCGGCATTCTTTGCCGCGCAGCCGGAGTGGTGCCACAACGAGGTCTGTGGATTTGGTCAGAACGGGGACGTGACGCGACAAGTGATGACGATCGTCACGCTCCGGAGCGACTTCGAGCACCAGCAGGTGGAGCGTCGTTTCGGCCTTGTCGAGGAATTGGTGGGAGAAGCCGTGGCATCGGTGATCCAGGTGCGAGCCGAAGGATCCGGACCGCTCGCACAGCTCTTCGACCTCATGATGATCGGCGACTTCGTCTCGCTGCACGTCGCTTCGCGCGAGGGGATCGACCCCGGGCCAGTCCCGGTGCTCGTAGAGGTGAAGCACCGCCTCGCCGCGTCGGGCCGGCAGGCGCCTGGATAGGGCGTGCCACATGATCGGTGGGCGCACCAGCGGGGATATCGCGGACCCAAGCCTCGCGAGTCTCGGCCGCCAAAGGATCGCCTGGGCGGACGACGACATGCCCGTGCTCAGATCGATCCGCGAGAGGTTCGCGCGTGAGCGGCCGCTCGAGGGTCTCGTCGTCGGGGCCTGCCTGCACGTCACGACCGAGACCGCGAACCTCCTGAAGACCCTGAGAGCCGGCGGGGCGACCGTGCTCGCCTGTGCCTCAAATCCCCTCTCGATCCAGGATGACGTGGCCGCTTGCCTCGTCGCCGACGAGGCCATCGCGATCTTCGCGGTCAAAGGCGAGAGCCAGGAGCGCTACTACAGCCACGTCGACGCGGTGCTCGACGGTCATCCGCAGCTGACCATGGACGACGGCTGCGACCTCGTTTCACGCCTGCACGAGCTGCGCCCGCACCAAACCGAGGAAGTGATGGGAGGCACCGAGGACAC
>Ga0326728_10016018_pt1 | contig 15409 bp, 17 predicted proteins | sample MB3enrmetagenome_FD_207602 | JGI IMG/M metagenome (GOLD analysis project Ga0326728, IMG submission 207602) | Lab enriched peat soil microbial communities from McLean, Ithaca, NY, United States - MB31MN | ecosystem: Environmental > Terrestrial > Soil > Wetlands > Peat | place: USA: New York...
AGTAACTTACTCTGGCCCCGCGACGCCGGAAATCGCTTCGCCGACGTGGAAGATCGCCGTTTTCGGACCTCGCGCGGATCAGGCAGCGGGCTCGCCGGAGATCACTCAACTGCTTTCGAATTTAAATCGCTCCGGTCACCATTTTTCGCTGATCGCGATTCCCACGGAAAGCTCTTGGGGAAAAGCATCGACGGCGCTCGTGCAGGCTGTATACCAGGATCAGGCGTTGGGAATTATCGCGCTCGACCGGGACTCGAGCCACTTGGCGGAGCAAATCGGCGTTAAGGCTTTTGTCCCCGTTCTCTGCATTTCCTCGGACAAGATGCTCACCTCCGCCAACGTCCCCTGGGTCTTCCGCCTGCCGGAAGGATCGCCGCTATCCGAAGCCGTGAGCATCTTTACCCAAGCCGCGCAGGTTTCGGGAGCAAACCGCGGAAAGATCCGGGAGCTTCTGGCGTCTGGAGAATCCGTGAACGGAGCGCGCTTCGATTCAACGGGAGAAATGCGTTGATTGCCGGTCGCCATCACCGGCGATCTCGATCCGCGGCTTCGCTCTGGTCAACGCAGACGACCCAGCCGGATCGGCCGCTTCAAATCGCCAGCGCCGCGAATTCCTATCGAGCAGCGCGCCGGCGCTTCGTGAGATGAGGTGCGCTCAAAAGGCGATCCTCAGTTTCCTCCTGCTCTTGCTCGCGCGAGGAGCGCAAGCGCAAACTGTCGAACCGCACACCCTCCGCGCAGACGTTGAGTGTTCCTCCTGCCACGGGGACAAGACCAGCGGCCGGGTAGTGCACTCGGCGATGGCGATGGGGTGCGCGGTCTGCCATCAAGTGGTCGCCGACGGCAACACGCTTTCGGTCCGTCTGACGATGCCGAAAGAACAGATCTGTTTCGCCTGCCACGGGGAATCGGGAGACGAGTACCTGCATCCTCCCTACGCACAAGGCCAGTGCGTTTCCTGCCACGATCCACACAGTAGCAACTTCCCCATGCACCTTCGAGCCGAGGTCAACACGCTTTGTTTGGGGTGTCACGCGCCCCAAGGGCTCGCGGGAGACACGGTTCAGAGGGTCGGCAACCAACCACCGCGTCCTGGAAGCGATCCTCATGGGTCAAAACTCGACCCCGTCTTGCAGGCCATTCATCATTCCTCTGGACGCTTTCTTGCCCGTATGTCTGTCCTTCAAAATGGCCCCCAACCCGTGACCTGCATGAGCTGCCATCAGCCGCACAGCTCCCAAGACAGCAAGCTCTTACGCAAGTAATCGGAATCGCCCAGTGGCCGGGATGGTTTCATCCTCATGAACTCTGCCTGTGCCCGCCCGCAAGGTTACCTGCGGTATTGCTCATCACTGACGTGTTCCATCCAGTTGACAACCTTACCGTCGAGCTTTTCCTGAATGGCGATGTGCGTCATGGCCGTGGTCGGCGTGGCCCCATGCCAGTGCTTCTCGCCGGGCGAGAACCAGACCACATCACCCGGCCGGATGTCCTCGATAGGTCCGCCTGCGCGCTGGACCCAGCCGCAACCAGCCGTGACGATGAGGATCTGACCCAGCGGATGGGTATGCCATGCAGTGCGCGCGCCCGGCTCAAAAGTTACGCTGGCGCCTTGAACAAGTGCCGGATCGGGTGCCTGAAATAGTGGATCGATCCGTACCGTGCCAGTGAACCACTCTGACGGACCCTTGACGGAAGGTTGCGAGCCGATTCTTTTGATCTCCATATCTTGTATTCCCTCACGTGTTGTCTTTCGATTCGGCGCGTGCCCGACCCTTCGCGTTCTTGGAGGGTCGAGGGTTTCTTCCTTCCCATGACCAGGGCGGCAATCTTGACGTGGAGAAAGCGCGCGGAGGTGCGCTCCGCATCCACAGCAGAGGCGCCGATCTCGTTGCGTGCGAAGTGGCGGCGGACCTGCCTCCCCTGCCTACAGGGAGGTGTTACGCGAGCGGCCGCACTCCTTCTCGCCCCAAAAAACTCACGGGCCTTGGCCGATTTCTCAGCCAAGGCCCGCGCGAATGAGGTCCCGAAACTAAGCGGCTGTGACGTTTTCGGCTTGAAAACCCTTCGGGCCCTGGCGGACTTCAAACTCCACCATCTGGCCCTCATTCAGGGTCTTGTAGCCTTCCATCTGGATCGCGGAGAAATGAACGAAAACATCTTCCCCGGACTGGCGTTGAATGAAACCATACCCCTTGGAGGCGTTGAACCACTTCACCACACCTTGTTCTCTGGCCAACTTCTTGCTCCTTCAAACCTGAATTTCGCCGTTTGCTGGGATGTAACGCCAGTCACAGGCACGACCAAGTCCGACGCCTCCAGCGCAAGAGAGCACCCAAGCGCCGCCCTACGTACCCAACGGAATTACAAGTCCGGCAAAAGCCTGGCTATGCTGTCGCAAAAGTTCCCCGGAGTCAAGACCGCTCTCAGGGCTGTGCTCCGCTGGGCGGGTGAGGGTAGCGCTTGGCCATGACGACTTCCGCCCCGCCGTTCCCGCCACGGCGCACGTCAAACTCGTCCATGAAGGACCGCATCAGGAAAATTCCCCGGCCGGAAGATCGCAGCAGGTTCTCATCGGCGAGCGGATCGGGCACGGCCCCGAGGTCGAAACCGATTCCCTGATCCAAAACGTGGATTTCCAGTTTTTCCGGCCGCAGCTCGAATGTGAGGCGCACCTTCTTCTCGCGTTGCTTGCCGTTGCCGTAATTCACGGCATTGATCACGCCCTCGCGGACCGACATCCCGATCTTGAAGCGGTCGTCCTCGTCGAATCCCGCCTCTTCCGCGATGCGCAGACAAATATCCTCCGCGAGTTGAACGCTCTCGAGAAGCGTTTCCAGCGTCACTTCGATACGTTGCGTAGCTTCGGGCATGCCGCCTGTCCCACGCTGAAGCGGTGTATGCGTAGCACAGCGCGTTCCGTGAAGTCAATGCCGCGCGGGGGCAATTCGAGCGGGGGTCGCTTCCACGCCTCTATCAGCGAAGAAGTTCCACGGCCGCCTGCGCCGCAGCGGCGCGCAGGCCCTTGTCGAGCGTGGCGAGAGGAAGTCCTTCGCTGCGTGCGGTCTCCAGGTATACCGCGTCGTACGCTGACAACTGGAACGCCCGTGCAACCATCAACGCTTGCCGGAACGGGGTCTCCGCATCCGTATTCTCAATCACCTTGCCCAGCATTTGCTGGATAGCGGCTGCGCTTGTCTCCACGTCACCCGGGGCAAGTATTCCGCGCCGCTCCGCCACGGCCAGCCCGTTCGCCATCTCTAGGTGCCAGAGAGCCGGCACAACTGCTCGCGAGCCGGACGAAAGCAATTGTTTCGCCTTCATCGCCAGGGCCGGTACCGGTTGGTCCAAGAACCATGCCAGCGATACCGATGCGTCCAGAACAAAGCGCATCAGGTCCTGCCCTCCTCGATCAAACCCTTCAGCGTCACACCCTTTCGCCGCCGGGTCCGCTTGCGGATCTCCTCAATTGACCGGAAGACGTCCTCCAGGCTGACCTCCGAACTGGCCGGCACCATCACCGCCGTCAATTTTCCGCGGCGCGTGATTCCAATGCGCTCGCCCCGGCGCGCCCTCTCGACGAGTTCGGACAGCTTCTGCTTTGCCTCGAACAATCCAACGGTGCGCATGGAAAGCTCCTCACAATCTAGATTGATATTCTAGTTGATTCAGGGCTGGTCGTCTATTGAACTTCTAACGCGTGTCCCGAAGCAGCTAGCCCCGCGCGCTACGCCCAGTACGTCCGGTCGAGCGTCCGGTATTGAATCGCTTCGCCCAGGTGGCGCGGCTCGATCCCTGCCGAGCCGTCCAGATCGGCGATGGTCCGCGAGACCTTTAGAATCCTGTCGTGCGCGCGCGCTGAAAGCCCGAGCCGCGTGATGGCGTTCTCCAGCAGCTTCTCCCCTTCTTCCGTGATCCCGCAATGCTTGCGAATCAGCCGCGGCGGCATCTGCGCGTTCGCGTAGATTTTCTTCTCACCGCTGAAACGATGCATCTGCAGCTGCCTCGCCCGCACGACGCGTTCGCGCACCGCCGCCGAATCCTCCGAGTCCGATCCCCCGCGCAACTCCTTGTATTTCACCGCCGGAACCTCGATGTGAATGTCCACGCGATCCAGCAACGGCCCCGAAATCCTCGAGACGTACCGTTGGATTTGCGGCGGCGAGCAATGGCAATCGCGCGTCGGATCGCCGAAAAAACCGCACGGGCACGGGTTCATCGCCGCGGCCAGCATGAACCGCGATGGAAACGTCACCGAGAGCGCCGCGCGCGCGATCGTCACCGAGCCTTCTTCGAGCGGCTGCCGCAACACTTCCAGCACGTTGCGCTGAAATTCCGGAAGCTCATCGAGGAACAGCACGCCGTTGTGTCCGAGCGACACCTCGCCGGGCCGTGGGATCGCTCCCCCTCCGATGAGTCCCGCGTCGCTGATCGTGTGGTGCGGCGAGCGGAACGGCCGCGTTCCCACCAGCCCGCGCGAATCCTCGAGCACTCCCGCGACGCTGTGAATCCGCGTCGTTTCGATCGCTTCGGCCAGCGACATCGGCGGCAGGATGGTCGGGATGCGTTTCGCGAGCATGGTCTTGCCCGCGCCCGGCGGCCCCAGAAAGAGAATGTTGTGACTGCCCGCGCACGCCACTTCGAGCGCGCGTTTCGCGGCTTGCTGCCCGCGCACGTCCCGCAGGTCCACCGGATAATGCGCGGCCTCGGTCAGCATCGCCAGGGAATCGACGTGAATGGGCTGGAAGGACTCCGGCGCGTTCACTAGGTCCACGGCCTGCGGCAACGACTTCAAGGCGTAAACCTGCACGCCTTCGACAACCGCAGCCTCGCGCGCATTCGCTTCCGGCACGGCCAGTGCGCGAATCCCCAACTCGCGCGCCGTCAACGCGGCCGAAAGCGCCCCGTGCACCGGGCGCACGCCGCCGTCGAGCGAGAGTTCGCCCAGAAACACGAATCCGTCGAGCGCCTTGCCGAAAAATGTTCCCTGGCATCCGAGGATGCCCAGCGCCATGGGCAAATCGAACGCGGAACCCTCCTTGCGCACGTCGGCGGGAGCGAGATTCACGGTGACGCCCAGCGGATAGGGAAAATCGAAGCCGCAATTTTTCAGCGCGGCGACGATGCGTTCGCGGCTCTCGCGCACCGCCACGTCCGGCATGCCCACGACGTGGAACTCGCCCATGCGGCCCGAGCCCACGTCCACCTCGACTTCCACGAGGTAGGCGTCGATGCCGAACACCGCCGCGCTGAGAGCCTTAAAAAGCATGAGCTGAGGGAAGCGCCAATTCCGGCCAGAGAGTAACGCAAACGGTAACTCTACACCAGCGTTACTGCTTCGCGTGGGCTCGACCTCAACCCGGGTCTTCGACGATTCCTGGGAAACGGCCCGGGCTGGTCAACCTAAGAGACGAAGAGAAGAATTGTGTCGATACTTCGGCGGAGAGCTCCACATGGCACCGCAGGGACCAGCGCAGGACGAATCGAAAATCCCTAGTTCCGCTACCGAAGGGGCGCCCACGTCCGGCACTCCGGTACGCTTACGGGCGAGGTCAAGGGAGGGCCCGTATGCGTGCGAATCACCCCGCTTGAAGTTGAACAAAAGCTTCTTTCCCCTGTATCGCTGGCGACGGGCGTGGCGACCACCACATAATCTGCACACATTTGTTGCATGCAGACCGCCTTGACCGTGAAACGATATCCGGACTTCGTGCACCATGCACCCGCGGTGCAGCTTGGATTCCCCAGAATCGTGTCAAGGAGCCCCGCGTGGTCGGCCGAAGAAGGGACCGTTCCACCAGGAACCGGCCCCAGCGTGGCCAGATCCGGCGCAAAGCCTCTCTGCGGGTATTGCGTGGCATAGACAACCTGGGCCGTGTCCACCGTGCGCACCGAACCGGCCGCGGACGCTTCATTGGCTGCGATTCTCGATCGCAGCAAGTTAGGAATTGCGATCGCCGCTACTAGCAAAGTTGCGCCCGCGTCGAAGGTGACGCTTGTACTCGCCTCCTGAATGGCCGTTTCCTCACCATACGCGCAGAACAGTAGTGGTGGTCTTTCCGCCCCCGCCAACTGCGAAATTTGTCCTGAGAGTGACGGCGCCAGCTGCTGCATGCTCTGCGCCATCATTGCGACAGGGTCCTCGTATAACACTGCGGAAACACCCGATGGATGGCCCGGCGGCAGCGCAGCCAAAAACCTCTTCGACTTCCCCAACGATTCACCGCTGTCATGCAGCCGAATTGCATTCGCGATGCCTTCGTGGTTCCCAGAGACGATCAAATAGCCGTCCACAAACGCGTAGCTGATTTCGACAGGCTTCTTCGGGGAGGGAATGCGGACCGTGTAGTAGGTGATGCCGCCGTCCTCGGACTGCTCTGACTCCGCGCGCGCCATCGCAAGCAAAGTGGTCAGCGTTTGCTGCAAACGTCCGGGATCGTTGACGCGGAGCAGGACCTTCCATACCGGCATCTGCGTATTGGCCGAGTCCACCTCAAATCCGATCTCTCCTCCGAGATGACCGAGCAGATCGTCCTTCACACTGAGGTTCGATGCCTGCTGCAGCAGTGCAAGGGCGGCGGAGGCGGCGGGATTTGAAGTGTTGGCGATTTCCATTACATCATCAAGAATCTGGCCGGGGTCCTTGAGCTGCACGGCGCCGGCCAGAATCGCGTTGGGAGAAAGAAAATCCAGGCTGCCCAGCGGCGCAGGCGCCGCCAGCCAGGATGCGATTCCGTGCCGCGGACCCATGAAGCTCAATTCTGCCTGGCTGACCGGTTGGCCGGTGGTCGCTCTGTGTTCCCAAACCAAGTACTTCATGTCCGCGAATCCGGTGCTTTGGAAGATCGCCTGGTTTTTGCCCCCGCCGAGTGGGACCTGGCTCAGAAGCCGATGTAGGTCGGCTGCTTCCAAAACTGTTACACCGTCGTTATATGCCTGAGCGATCCGTTGCCCGAACGCAGTCGCGCCAAACTCCCGCGCTCCCCGGTCCAGCTGGGCGTTGAAGCTGCGGAGAGTCTGCAGATCGGACGAAGCGACAACGTAGTCAGGGCGCACGAGCACTACCAACCCCTCTCCCGAGAGATGGTCACCTTCAGCAGTGAGCTCCTGCGGATCGATGACTCGCACGTACCCCTTCGATTTGCTGTCAATCTCGTTCAGCGTCTGCTGAAGGACATTTTTCAGGCCCGGCTTGCGGACTTGCGAGACGATCAGTAGGCGTGAATGCGAACTTTCTATCGTACCGGACACCACAATTTCGTCCCCGAGATATTGGGAAAGTTGACAGATTTTTTCCAAAGAATTCTCGAGCGACGGCCCGCCCGCGGCCTGCTCCGGGCCGCGTTGCCACCAATCGCGCAGTGTGGGACTCTTCTGGAGCTCCTCTTGGAAGATTTGCAGCGCTTGACTTGCAGCGTCGCCGTAGTTCGGAAATGCCGCAAAGTACATCGTCGATGCCGGCAGCAGCGCCAAGAGAGGACTCTCATTGCGCGGCTTCGGATACTGAAGTTCGTGCTGCCACCTCGCGATCAAGCGACTGAGCGCGGCCTGCAATTCAGGATTCTTCTGCAGCTCCTCTGCCCACGATGGAACGGCCGGCCCGGCCGTTGGTGCGGTTTGGGCGAAGCAAGTTGAGCAAACGAAAAAGATGATTGCGATGGCTGCTGCGCACTGGATGAAGTACGAGCAACTTCGCCGGCGACTTTGCGTGTATTTCATCGGCGCTGGCCCCTCGGGCGGCTCGACTAGGATAGACCGCTCGGCTCGTTTCCGCCAGTTAAGGATCGTCGCCAACAGCCCTTCCACCCCGCGGCCGCTTCAGCCATCCGTGCTCGCGGAGCGACTCGTCTTCGAGCTGCCGGCCCCACGAAGCCATCACACCCGCCCGGCCCAAGTAGCCCACCAGCTTCTGCGTGTCTGCGCGGTCCAAGATGGGCAGCCGGCCAATATTGTTCTGCAACATCTTCGAGAGCGCGTCGAACACTGTTTCATCGGGAAAGCTCACCACGAGCGGCTTGGAGACGCCCGGTCAAGCACGTTGAGGACCGCGCGTTCGCCGATCCGCTGCCGGCTTTTGCGCGGAAGCGATCACGTCACTGAGCGCGCGCACCAGAGCCGGCGCCGTGTTGCGGAGATCCTCGATGCGCCGGCGCGCCAGCCGCCCGAGGATCCGCTCCCCTCGTTGCGTCAGACTGAGCAGGACGTGCCTGCGGTCGGTTTTGGACCGCTGGCGCCGGATCAGGCCGTGCTCTTCAAGGCGATCGGCCAGTTCGACGGCGCTGTGATGGCGAACCTGGAGGCGCTCGGCGAGCGTCTGAATCGAGGGCTCGCGCCCCGGCGGGAGGCCGCGCAGCGCCAGAAGCAACTGATATTGCTGCGGCTCGAGGCCCGCGCTGCGCGCATCCTGCTCTGCGTTCGTCAAATAGCGGCGAATCTGGTAGCGGAATTCCGCCAGCGACTGATATTCCGGTGTCGTCATCTTTTTCCGCATCCCTGCACCCCGCCCTAATTATATCGCAGAACGATACAAATGGGGTCTTGGATGTGGCTTCGCTGGCGCAAATTCTAGGAAACGAGCCGCGCGGATACACTCCCGGTTTTCCCGGGGACGATGGGTTTGGTGAGAGGAACTTGCGGACCCGCCCCACGCGGGCCCGCAAATAATTCCCGGTGCAGGATCGGACGGTCAGGCCTGAGCGCCCAGAGATCGCCGCTGCTGGAAACATTCGCGGCAGTACACCGGACGCCCTTGCGTCGGCCGGAAGGGAACCGTGGTTTCCTTTCCGCACTGCGAGCAGGTCGTCTTGGTTTCCGATCTCTGGTGGTTACCCTGGCCCGTGGACTGGGCGCGCTTGGCCTTGCAGGCTTTGCACCGCTTGGGCTCGTTCTTGAAGCCCTTGTCGGCGAAGAACATCTGCTCGCCGGCGGTGAAGACGAACTCGGCGTTACACTCAGCGCACTTCAGTACCCTATCGTGATATTCCATGCGTGGCTCCGAGGCCCCGGAACAAAAGGAGCCCGCAGCTTCCGCTTCTTGGCCCTACGTGGCTGGGATTCGCCGGGTTTGCCTGCGGGTCCCGTTGGCCGAGAGGTGGGAGCTGCATTGGACTGCCCTAAGGAACTAGGCCGTATTAATCCTGTTCGCGACGCTGCTTCTTGCGCAGACGCTTGCGCGATAATGCCTGCTTGGCCCGGCGCTTCTCTCCGGGCTTCATGTAGTAGCTGTGCTTCTTGATCTCCTTGATGATGTCTTCCTGCTGCACGCGGCGCTTGAAGCGGCGCAGCGCATTCTCCAAGGATTCGCCTTCCTGAATACTGACTTCGGCCACTCGAAAATCACCATCCTTCCCCAAAAGGCCGCTAAACCCCTCTGAATCTTCGGCGAATGAGAGAGTGCGAATATAAGGCCTGATGTTGACTGTCTTTCTAACGAAGCCCGGGCGGGGAGTCAAGCAATGTTTTTTGAGGAGCCTCGGCACCCCCCGCGGGCCTTCGGTCCCAGAGAAAATTAGCTTAAAGCTCCCCCTTGCGTCTCACCTCGTTTTCGATGGTCTTGGCATAATCGCTCAGCGGCATGATGTCTCCTGTGCTTAAGTTGGCCTCCCAAATAAACCAGCTTGTTGTGTCGTCCGAATCGGGCTTGTAGATCAACCGGTAGCATTCTTGATCGCCGCACCCTGAGCGGCGGCTCGCTTCCCATTTCCCACCTCGAAGCTTTCCCCCATAGAAATGATCGATCTCCGTGAAATACTTCAGCATGATCTCAGCTGAGCGACCCTCAAATCCTTTGAATTGGAGCTGCGGCGTGAGGTTGGTTACCCGCAGCAGCACTTGGCAGTTCGTATTGCCTCGCTTTGCTTCCGCATAGACGAGCTGGACATATTCTTGGTTCAAACCGTAGACCGAACTTGAATCTACTATGCCTGTTTCTTGTGTTGCTCCGCAAAACTCTAACCGGACGCGTGAATTCTCGTTTCCGCGTGGTTGCACTGTAAGACTGAAGCTGGACATCCGCAAATTCGGGAGAACAGCACGCCTAACGTCATCGTCGTCTAACATCAAGACTTCCGCAGTGTTGACGTTTCCGCCTTCCCTCGAACTCGACCCTGTTATTTCGCCGACGACGCTATGGATGCCCTGATGATCCTCGGTCGCAGGGACGCTCAATGCGGGATAGGGTGAATCCCGGAGCGGCAGCCGATAAGCAGACGCAATCTCTGCTCTCGTATATCGCCTACTCGCGATGACACCAACGAGGATTATAAAGCCAAGCAGAAGGACCACCGTGATGGCTTTCAGCCATTTCATAGCACACCTCATTGCTTCCTGGATCAAGACCGCACTTCCATCCCGGGTCACCCCAGCGGTGCGGGGGGTGGGACACTCGGAATCAGTCTAAGAGATTCTTCGCGTTTATCTTATAGCTGAACTGCCGCCGCCAAGTTAGGGCTTGCTCTTACCTCAATTCGCCACCCCGCGTTTTGTAGCATCGAACACAAACACCAGGCCCCCTCCCAGTAAAACTGCCGTGTTCACCTTCGCAAAATGCACGCCCACACGTCCTGCAGAAACGGAGCGTGAGCCTCACGCGCAGGAAGATTTGTTTGCATATGCGGCATGGCACCCAGGTGCCAGAATAGATTTTTTGTTCGTCTGAATATTTTTCGTTGTAATTGCTGAGATCGAATACCTTTTGGCCGTTTGATTTGCTTTCGTGAGCCATCAACTCATCTCCTTGTTATGCAGCAAAAAGTGTTGTTCCTCCACCACTTGGAAGGGCAATGGACGAGTGGCCCGCGCTCCGATTTGCCTTACTTGGTTGGCTGCGTCCATCGCGGCGAGGATACCACTGTTGCAATACACCGCAACGTACCGAGGCGAGGGTGCCTTCTCCCGCGCGGAGAAATCCAAGTCGAAGGAAGGACCGCTCGCCCGATGGCAACATCGCACCGACCGGACGGAACCACTAGATTCTTCGCTGCGCTCAGAATGACAACAATATTTGTTGTGCCCAGGAATGGAAAGCTGCGCCAGCCGTCCAAGGGAACTTGGACCCCGGAAGCCTCACAGGTAGAACCGACGCACGGGCCATAGTGCCGAAAGGCGCTCGCAAAGAGGGGGCATCGGCACTAAAATGGCCATTCGTAATTTGGGCCCACGCGCGAGCGCACGCGCTAGCACCTATACAATGGAAAGCGCGAGCACAAGCACAGGGTCGAGCAGAAGCACGAACTGAGCGGGAGGGCTTCGATGCCGCTGATGCAGGACGCGATCGGAGTGGTCCTCGCAGGAGGCCAGGGCGAGCGGCTCTGGCCGTTGACGCGCGACCGCGCGAAGCCCGCCGTGCCCTTCGGCGGAATTTACCGCATCATCGACATCACGCTCTCGAACTGCATCAACAGCGATCTGCGCCGCGTTTACGTTCTCACGCAATACAAAGCGCTTAGCTTGAACCGGCACGTTCGCGCGGGATGGTCTTCGCTGATGGGCCTCGGCGACTTCATCGAAATTCTGCCGCCGCAGCAGCGCGTCTCGACCAACTGGTATCTCGGCACGGCGGACGCCATCTACCAAAATATCTATTCCATCGGCGGCGACCGCTCGAGCTACATCTTCGTGCTCGCCGGCGATCAAATCTACAAGATGAACTACCACAAGATGCTCCAGCAGCACGTGGATTCGGGCGCCGACATGACCGTGGGCACGCTCGAAGTGACGCCCGAAGAAGCGGCGGGACGATTCGGCGTCATCGAAACCGACGCGCACTGGCGCGTCACCGGCTTCCAGGAAAAGCCGTCCGTACCCAAGCGTTCGCGGCACAACCACACCAAAGTGAACGCCTCGATGGGAATCTACGTGTTCAACACGCAGTTCCTGGTGCCGACGCTGATCGCCGACGCCGAAGATCAGACCTCGAAGCACGATTTCGGCAAGGACATTCTGCCGCGCATTCTCTCGAAGTATCGCGTCTACGCGTACAACTTCGAGGACGAGAACAAGTCGGGGCCGCAGTACTGGCGCGACGTCGGCACGCTGGACGCGTACTACGAAGCGAACGCGGATCTGGTCTCCGTCTCGCCCGTCTTCAATCTTTACGACCAGAGCTGGCCTCTGCGGAGCACCCTCCAGCAGTATCCGCCGGCGAAATTCGTTTTCGCCGATCCGCAACGCATGGGGGCGGCGGTGGATTCGATCGTATCGCCGGGCTCGATCGTTTCCGGCGGGCGCGTGAAGCGCTGCGTGGTGGGATACGACGTGCGGGTGAACAGCTATTGCGAGGTCGAGAACTCGATCATCTTCAACCACGTGAACATCGGCCGGCATTCGCACATCCGCAACGCGATCATCGACCGTCACGTGACGATTCCCGAACGCGCGCGCATCGGTTACGACCTCGAGGAAGATCGCAAGAAGTACCACGTCTCCGAAGGCGGCATCGTGGTGGTGGTCCGCCAGGAGTCCATGCTCGAAGAGCCGGAGTAGCGCGCAGGCCCAAACTCACGACTCCTCGCGCTTCGACTTTTGCGCGCCTCGCTTGTACAATCGAATGTTCGTTTGCTGCTCATTTTCTGACTAGGGGAGATCCGATGGCTGCCAAGATCGTCCGCGTACACGCGCGGCAAATCATTGATTCGCGCGGCAATCCTACCGTGGAAGCCGACGTGGTGCTCGAAGGCGGAATTCTCGGGCGCGCGGCCGTGCCCTCCGGCGCTTCGACCGGCGAGCACGAAGCAATTGAGTTGCGCGACGGCGACAAAACGCGCTTTCTCGGGAAAGGAGTGCTGAAAGCCGTCGCCAATGTGAACGGGCCGCTGGCGCAGGCCGTCACCGGACTCGACGCCGGCGACCAGAAGGCGTTGGACCGCCGGATGATTGAGGCGGACGGCACGCCCACGAAGGGAAAGTACGGCGCGAACGCGATTCTCGCGATTTCGATGGCGGCAGCGCGCGCGGCCGCGGCCTCGGAACGCCTGCCGCTCTACAAATACCTGACGCGCTTCTCCACCGAGCGCGGCGGCGTGACGCTGCCCGTGCCGATGATGAACATCCTGAACGGCGGCGCGCACGCGGACAATTCCGTGGACTTCCAGGAGTTCATGGCCATGCCGGTCGGCGCGACGAGCTTCAGCGAGGCGCTGCGCATGGGTGTCGAGGTGTTCCACAATCTCAAGGCCGTGCTGCATAAGCGCGGGTACTCGACGGCGGTCGGCGACGAGGGCGGGTTCGCGCCGAACTTGAAATCGAACGAAGAGGCCGTCGAGGTGATACTCGAAGCCATCACCGCCGCGGGGTACACGCCGGGGAAACAAGTGGCGATTGCGCTCGATCCGGCGGCGAGCGAATTCTTCGTGCCCGCGAGCGGGAAATACGTTTTCAAGAAATCGGACAAGAGCGCGAAATCGTCGGACCAGATGGCGGCGTACTGGGAGAGTTGGATCCGGCAGTATCCGATTGTGTCGCTCGAAGACGGGATGTCCGAAGAAGACTGGCCGGGCTGGAAGAAGCTGACCCAGGCGGCGGGGAAGCTCGTGCAACTGGTCGGCGACGATATTTTTGTGACGAATCCCGCGATCTTCGCGAAGGGAATCGGCGAGGGAATCGCCAACGCGATTCTGATCAAGCTGAACCAGATCGGCACTGTCACGGAGACGGTCGAAGCAATCGAAATGGCGCGGCGCGCGGGATATAAATCCATCGTTTCGCACCGCTCGGGCGAAACCGAGGACACCTTCATCGCCGATTTCACGGTGGCGATGGGCACGGGGCAGATCAAGACCGGCTCCGCGTCGCGCACGGACCGCGTGGCGAAATACAACCAATTGCTGCGGATCGAGGAGGAACTCGGCGCCGCAGCGGTGTTCCCCGGGCGCTCGGCGCTGGCCGGAGCCTAAATTCGCAGTCTGCCGGCGCTGAGGTTGAGCGCCATCCACAACCACCTAAATGGATGTGGTAGACTCCGCGCGAATCAGCGACTGAGCTATGCGCGGAGGAAACGATGAGCGATACATCCGGACATTTCAATCCCCAGCAGGCCAATTTCCAGCCCGCCGATTATCCGCCCACTGAAGACGAGCGGACGTTCGCGATGCTGGCCCACGTGTTGCAGTTTTTTGCGGGATTTATCCCGCCGCTGGTGATCTATCTCGTGAAGCGGAACTCGCGTTTCGTGGCGTTTCACGCGCTGCAAGCGCTTCTGTGGCAGATCACGTATTTCGTGATCATCATGCTGGGGATGATGACGATGTTCGCGTCAATGTTCGGCGTGATCGCGCGTCAAGCGCATAATGGCCCGGCGAATGGCGTGCCTCCTGTGGGTTTCTTCGTGGGATTCGGCGCGTTTTGGTTGCTCTTCATCGCTGGCTGGGTTGTGAATCTTTTTCTGGCGATCTACTACGGGATCAAGTCTTATCACGGCGAGTGGGCCGCCTACCCGCTCCTTGGCCGGTGGGCGCGGCGCCTTGTGAACGCGTAGCGCTCGGCGGTGTCAAACGGCCCGTTTCGGGCAGCGATCAGTAGCTGAGGTTGGCTCCAAAATCGGGCGTTCCGCCTCCCCTTATAGTAGCCATCCAATTTTGCAAGTTGTCGCCACCCATTTTCCAGAACTTCGCGCAGGATTGGAGATAAGTTAGGACCACCTCACGCTCACCTTTTTCAAGCAGCTCTTTCGCCAGCGTCATGTTCGGGCCGAAGGAATCGAGCTGCGGCGACCCGGGAGTCTCACCGGCCGACAGCAGGTGTTCCTTCGCGCCAACGATGTCGCCGTGCTGCAGCGCGATGCGCCCAAGAACAATATTGCCCTCGAACAGAGCGTTGCCGTAGTTCCAGTCATCCTTGAATTTCGGCGCAGACTGCAGAAGCTCGGACGCGTATTGCTCCGCCTTCTCGAGCTCTCCGGCCTCGAACGCGTCCTTGGCGGTATCACCAAGCGCATAGAACCGATCGACGCCCTCGGCCCTTTCCAGTGCGCGTTCTCTGAGCGCCAGTGACTTCTGCGCCAGAGCGGTCTTCTCATCTGGCGAACTCGCAAACAGTCTCTCCATGTCATAGGATTGAGCCAGCCTGGAGGAGGTTTCGGTATTACTGGGATCGAGAGCGAGCGCCTTTTCCAGTAACTCTCGCCCCAACTTTTCATTAGATATCAGGAAGAATTGCCCGGCGTTGGACAGAATCCGCTGATTGTCCGGATGGATGTCGACCTGTTGCAACCACAATTGCTTGGCGCGCTCGTATCCTTCTGTGCTTCCGGAGAATCCCATCGGCTCGATCTGTGCTTCGGGCGAGCCCGCGAGATCGGACTCGGGATGGTGTTCAATAAGCCAGAAAACATGTTGCTCCCGCTTTTCCTCGATGTCCGGCGCTTTGGATGTGAGCAGGGCGTTGAAGTAGTACGTGATCAGTTGCTCCCGAG
>Ga0326728_10016019_pt1 | contig 15409 bp, 12 predicted proteins | sample MB3enrmetagenome_FD_207602 | JGI IMG/M metagenome (GOLD analysis project Ga0326728, IMG submission 207602) | Lab enriched peat soil microbial communities from McLean, Ithaca, NY, United States - MB31MN | ecosystem: Environmental > Terrestrial > Soil > Wetlands > Peat | place: USA: New York...
ATTCTATATGGGCCTGTCTACCCTGGGCTCCGAAAAGAGCTACCGAGACGTGAAGCACTACCGCCGAAAAAAGAGATGGTTGACCTGAAGGATGGAAGGGTAATGACTATCGGGAAGGGGCGGCTCTCTCAAGAGGCGGGCGATACGTGGCCAAAGGTGCTTCAGCACAACTACCAACAATACGGCGACAGGCGGATAGCCATGCGCCACAAGCGCAACGGCATATGGCAGCCCTATACCTGGCAGGACTACCACACCAACGTCAAGCACCTCGCCCTCGGTTTGCTTTCCCTCGGCTTTCAGCGGGGGGAGAAGCTCCTCATCGTCGGCGATAACGCGCCACAGTGGTACTACGCCGAGATCGCCGCCCAAGCGATTGGCGGTGTTTCGGTCGGCACCTACTCCGATCTCACGCCCGGAGAAATAGGGTACGTCGCACAGAGCTCAGAAGCGGCATTTGCCGTGGTAGAGGATCAAGAGCAGGTCGACAAGCTCCTCGATATCAAGGCGGACTTGGGTCGGGTGAGGAGAATCATCTATTGGGACCCCAAGGGTCTCGTCAGGTACAACGATCCGATTCTCTTGGGGTTTAATGAGCTGCTGCACTTGGGGGAGGAATACGGCCGGGAGCATCCCGATGCTTTTGAAGAGAGCGTGACAAGCGGATCAGGCGACGACGTCTGCGCCATCATCTACACCTCAGGGACGACGGGAGACTCACCCAAGCCGGCAGTCCACAGTCACAAGAGCATGAGAGCGAGCGCCGATTTCTGTCTCGATCTCGACCCTTGGCATGAGTTGGACAATATTGTTCCCTCCCTGCCGCCCGCCTGGGCCTTCGAGCAGTGGATGGCAATAGGCTGTCACCTTCTGTCGGCTGCCATCCTCAATTTCTATGAGAAGCCGGAGACGCAGCAGGAAGATACCAGGGAGATAGGGCCGACGGTCGTCTTCTACGGGGCGCGTCTATGGGAGAACCAGGCAAGCGAGGTCCAGGCGCGCATGCTCGAAGCCGATGCCCTGAAAAAGGCCGCTTTCCGGCTCTTCATGCCTGTGGGCCGCAAGATGGCAGAGCTGAAGAATAGAAAGCAAGGCTCCGGCATCTTGCTCCGGGCGCTCTATGGTCTGGCAAACATAGTCCTTTTCAGACCCCTCAAGGATAGCCTCGGATTGTCGAAAGCCCGGGTCTGCTACAACACTGGTGCCATGTTGAGCCCCGATGCTTTCAAGTTCTACCACACCCTCAATCTGCCGTTGAAAAACCTGTATGGGACCACGGAGGGCGGCCTCCTGTCCGGTGCCAGGAACGACGACATTCGCGAGGAGACCCTGGGCCGTCCTAGGGACGGAGCGGAGGTGAGGATCACGGATCAGGGTGAGATCACGTATCGCCAGCCGGGCGTGTTCCTCGGCTACTATAACGACCCGGGAAAGACCGCCGAGGTGCTTAGGGACGGTTGGTTTCACAGCGGCGACTGTGGCTCGATCACCGCGGACGGCCACCTTGTCCTCCTCGATAGGCTGGGGGACCAAGTCCTGCTGGAAAGCGGCGACAGGTTGGCTCCCCAACTCGTAGAGAGCCGGTTGAGATTCAGCCCTCACATCAAGGATGCGTGGGTTTTTGCCGGACCGCAGAGCGGCTATGCCTCGGCGATAATCGTCATTGACTACGTCAGCGTTGGCAGGTGGGCGGGTGAAAAGCGGCTGGCCTATCGCACGTTCGCCGAGCTTTCCCAGAAACCGGAGGTCTATCGACTCGTGAGGAGTCACATAGAGAGAATAAACCAGGATCTGCCGGTCAAGGCCCGGGTGAAGAGATTCGTCAATCTACACAAGGAATTCAGCCCTGAGGAAGGCGAGCTGACGAGAACGAGGAAGCTCAGAAGGGGCTTTTTGAAAGAGCGCTACAGGAATCTGATTCTTGCCATCTATGACAATAAGGATGAGGCGGACGCCGAGGTCGAGGTCAGGAACCGGGCCGGGCAGGCGGTGAAGGCAGCGACTGCCGTCACCATTGAATCTGTCGGTGGAGTCGACTGATGGCTTTCTTGTTGCAATTGCTTGTGACCGGCTTTGCCCAGGGTATGGTGTATGCCCTGATAGCTCTGGGCTTCGTTATCGTTCTTAAGTGCTCTCAGGCATTCAACGTCGCCCAGGGGCAGTTCGTCATGATCGGAGGCTACCTGGGCTATACGCTTCTGTCGACGTTTCATTTGCCGGTGTGGCTCTGTCTCCTGGTTGCGGTGACGGTGGCCGTCATAATGGGCCTGCTCGTGGAACGCTTTGTCGTGCGTCGTATGGTCGGCAAACCGGTCCTTGCGATAATCATGGTAACCATGGGTCTCGCTACTCTGCTGGATGGGGCGGCGGTCTTTGGCTGGGGCAGCCAATATCTCACCTACCATGGCTTGCTGCCGACCATCAACCTGAAGCTGGGCGAGATATCCGTGCCTCCGGAAACGCTGATCGCGATACTGGTATCCATTGTGGCCGTCGTCATACTCATGCTCTTCTTCCGCTACACGAGAAGCGGGCTCGCCATGAGGGCCACGGCAGAGGACGAACAGGTGGTGCAGGTAGCCGGCATCAAGGTGACCACGGTTTATGCCATCTCCTGGGTGATTGCCTGGGTCGTCGGTGTGATCGGCGGTATTCTCCTGGGGGGCCAGGGCGGGGTGACCATACAGATGGAGAATGTAGGCCTGAAAGCACTCGCAGTCGTGCTTCTCGGCGGCATCGACTCCATCGAGGGCGCTGTGGTGGCCGGCATTATCCTGGGTATCCTCGAAAACATAGCGGCAGGCTACCTGGACCCGCTCCTGCCCGCGGGTGGATTGGCCACGGTCTTCCCCTTCATTGTCATGATAATCGTGCTCGTATTTAGACCTTACGGCCTGTATGGTCTAAAGCGGATAGAGAGGATCTAGAGCATGGATTTGCCCTGCGGGGTCTTTCAACAAGATTATGCCCAGGATATGGCGATTATCCGGACAAAGGGCCAATGGGCCGCACTCGTCATATTCCTTATCCTCCTTTCGAGCTGCCCCTATTTCCTCCCGGACACTCTGCTCACCCTGGCGATCATCATCGGCATCACCGTCATCAGCGTACATGGTCTCAATATTCTCACCGGCTTCTGCGGACAGATATCCATGGGGCATGCGGCCTTCATGGCCGTCGGCGGTTATGTCTCCGCCGTTCTGTGCGCCAAGCTCGGGTGGTCATTCTTCGCCGCCCTGCCTTGCGCGGCCCTCGGTGCGGGTGCAGTAGGATTGCTCTTCGGACTGCCGTCGCTCAAAATCAAAGGCTTCTACCTCATCATGGCAACAGTGGCAGCCCAGTTCATCATCATCTGGGTCGTCCTTCAACTGTACACCGTCACCGGCGGCACCAACGGGTTGGCGGTCCCGAGGCCCCGGATAGCAGGTCTGGTGCTGAAGTCGAAGGCGAGCTACTTCTACCTCGTGATGATCTTCGCCGTCCTCTCCACAATCGTCGCGAAGAACCTCGTAAGGACGAGGGTGGGCAGGGCCTTCATAGCCATCAGGGATAATGACCTCGCGGCCGAGGTCATGGGCATCAACGTTTTCGGCTACAAGCTCCTTGCATTCTTTATCGGCTGCGTCTTTGCAGGTGTTGCCGGCGCATTGCTCGTTCATTTCGTGAGGTACGCTTTCACAGCCCAGTTCACCTTCCTCGATTCCGTATGGTATCTGGGCATGCTGATCGCCGGCGGCATGGGCAGTATTTCCGGCGGAATACTCGGTGTCATAGCCCTGAAGCTTCTCGATTACGTGGTAACCCTTGTCGGTCCCGCAGTCGCCTCAGCCTTTCCTTCTCTGGCCGGTCCGGCCGGCGCAGCCTTCGGTCTGTTCATAAGGGGGCTCGTGATTATGCTCTTCGTCATGTTTGAGCCCAGGGGACTTTACCACCGCTGGGAGCTTGTCAGGACGTACTATCGACTATGGCCTTTTTCACGTTGAAGCATGCGCGCGCCGGGCGCGCGCCCCCTTTTCTCGATTCTCACCGCAGAGCGGATCGGATAGGTCCCGCATCCATAGCACCTTATTTCGTCGAGGGCTCCGCACTTACTCGGCGAAAGCGAAATGGGGAGGAAAAAATGACCAAGATCGGATGGATTTCTCGTGTTTCCCTGATTGTGATCATGTCTTCATTGGTGGTCCTTGCTTTTTCCGCTTCCTCTCACGCCCAGAAAACGGTCCTCATCGGAGGCGCCTTCGCGCTGAGCAGCCCCTTTGGTGAGGATACCGCGCACGACCTGTTGGGGTTTCAAAACTACGTGAAATATGTCAATGACAACCACATCATAGCTCCGTGGTATCCCGACAAGAAATTCCCCACCAATGTGAAGCTGGAAGTGGTCTGGCAGGACGACCAGTATCAGGCGACGAACGTGATGCCCGTTTATGAGGCCATTAGAGCGAAGGGAGCCCTTGTCTACAGAAACTCAGGAACGGCGCCCGAGGTTCTCGCGCCGAGGCTGATGGAAGACCACGTGGGCGCCACGAGCATGAGCTGCGAGCCCTCCCTGTTGGCGCCGCCAAAGACTATCTTCACCCAGTTCCCCACCTTCGTCGACTCCATTGCCGCGGTCGCAGACTGGTTTAAGGCGCATTGGAAGGAGAAAAGGAAACCCCGTTACGCCTTTTTCACGGGCGATATCGATACAGGCAGATCGGTCATCACCCCGGAGTTCCAGGAATACCTGAAGCAGGCCGGGTTCGAGTTCGTAGGCAGTTCCTTTGTCCCTTTTGTGCCCACGAGCCCGCCGACGACGCAGCTCTTGTGGCTCAAGGAAAAGAAGGTTGACCTCGCTATCGGCATGATGATCCGTGCCGGCTCGGAGCCGAGCATAAAAGAGGCGGTCAGACTGGGCATGGGCAAGAACGGACCGTATAAGATCACGTTTGGCTTCTCTTATCCGACTTCCATGTCGCCCTTCGCCCGTGATATGGGCAAACTAGGTGACGGAGTCTTCTCCGGCGGCGATCTCCCCGACTGGGACATGACCGATCTCGAGGGCGTGAGGTTCTGCCTCGATCTCATGAAGAAGTACAGCCCTGACAAGACGGCGCCCAAGATCGGAATCGGCTACATCCATGGCACGGTCGAGGCCATGGTTCAGACCGAGGCCCTGAGGCTTGCCTCATTGAAGCAGCCCCTCGATCAGATAAAGGATCCCAAAGTGGTCCTGGAGAATGGCTTCTGGCAGATAAAGGACTTCGATACGAAGGGTATGAGATACACGAAGTTGACGTACGGCCCGCAAAAAGCAGAGGGGTTGAGCGCCCTGAATGTCAGCGAGGTTGTAGACGGCAAAGACAAGATTGTCGGTGAAGTGCCGATTCGCATGATTCTGCCGAAGTACTAGATCTGCTACCCGAGGGCCTTGGACCATTTCATGAGGCCCTCGGGATTCACCATGATGGGCGCACGCGAGACGACAGGAGAAGATTCCCGGGCGTGGTCGGTGGTTCGTTCAAAAAAAGGGGGGCTGGATGTCGGCGGCGGACGGGAGTAGAATAGAGGGCTGACGTTGACCGGAAGCCATCTGCGGTCGGATCGACAACTTCGAGGGAGGATGATATGGCAGGAGGTTACACAGACAAGATTCTCTTCGTGGACCTGACCACAGGAAAATTGACGACGGAGACGCCCGACGAGAAACTGTACCGGGATTTCATAGGTGGCTACGGCGTGGGGGCGAGGATCGTCTTCAGCAGACAGAGGCCGGGGGTGGACCCTCTGGGCCCGGAAAACATGCTCGGCTTCATGACCGGACCCCTCACAGGGACCGATTACCCTTACGGCACACGGTATACGGTCATCGTGGGGAGGTCGCCGCTCACCAGAGGGTGGGGGGATGCCAATTCCGGCGGCGATTTCGGCCCCTACCTGAAGTTCAGCGGCTACGACGGCGTCTTCTTTACAGGGGCGTCGGAGAAGCCGGTCTACCTCCTGATCAAGGATGGGAATGCAGAGCTGAAGGACGCCAGCCATCTGTGGGGGAAGGACACCGTCGAAACGGAAGACATACTCAAGAGTGAGCTGGGCAGCGAGGTGAGGACCGCCTGCATTGGACCCGCAGGAGAGAAGCTCTCGCTGATCTCCTGCCTGATAAACAACAAGGGAAGGGCCGCCGCCCGCTCCGGAGTGGGCGCTGTCATGGGCTCGAAGAAGCTGAAGGCAGTGGCAGTGATCGGCACGGGGAAGGTGCCCGTGGCAGACACGGCGAAGGCAAAGGAGATGAGAAAGAAGGTGCTCAACGCGCCGGGACCCAACAAGGAGCTGTTTCAGCGGTACGGCACCGCCGGGATAGCCGCCCAGTTTGTCATGACCGGCGAGTGTCCCATCAAGAACTGGACGGGTGTCGGCGAAAGAGACGTTCCCCACCCTGAGCTGATCAGCGACGACAGCGTCATCAACCTCCAGGAGCGGAAGTACGGCTGCTGGCGCTGTCCCATCAGCTGCGGCGGACTCATGAAGGAAGGGACCGGGGAGTATCGCTACAGGGCGGGGGCCCACAAGCCCGAATACGAAACCCTCGGCGCCTTCGGCGGCCTCGTGCTCAACAATAACCTCGACTCGATCATCATGGCCAATGAGATCTGTAATCGCTACGGCCTCGATACGATCTCGGCGGGCGCAACCATCGCCTTCGCCATGGAGTGCTACGAGAAGGGGATTGTCACCAAAGAGGAGGTCGGCCTCGACCTCACCTGGGGCAACCATCAGGCCATGGTAACCATGACCGAGATGATGGGCCGGCGAGAGGGGTTCGGTGATGTGCTCGCCGACGGGTCCAAGGTAGCCGCGATGAAGATCGGCAGAGGGTCGGAGGCCCTTACGGTCCACATCAACGGACAGGAACCGGCCATGCACGACCCGAGAAGCACACCGAGCTTCGCCACCGTCTATCAATCCGACGCCACACCGGGCCGCCACATGCAGGGGAGCTGCGGCCACTTCGAAATGGGCGGCCTCGAGAACTTCGAGTTCCCCCACTTCGCCGTGAAGATCCCCCACGTGGAGAGGCCCGCCTTCAAATATACCTACACGGGAAAAGGGAAATGGGAGGTTCTTTTCAGGAACCACAGCCATCTGGGCAACACGGCCGGCGCGTGCCTCATCGCCGATTTGGGGCCAGGCATGGTGACCCCCGTCGATACGATACCGGAGGCCCTCTCGGTGATCACCGGGTGGCAATTCACCCCGGAAGAAATGCGTAGGACGGGTGACAGGATCGCAACTATTCGCCAGGCGATCAATGTCCGTGAGGGCCTGATCCCCAAGGACTTCAAGACGCCCGGACGGATGGTAGGCGATCCGCCACTCAAGGAGGGCCCGCTGGCGAACATCACCGTCGATGTGAACACCATGGTGAATGAGTACTACGACGCGATGGATTGGGACAAAGAGACAGGCAAGCCCAGCAAGAGGAAACTCCTTGAGCTGGGGCTCGATGACATAGCCCGAGAACTGTGGCCTTGAGGCAAAGATTGCCGGGGCTGGACCGATGGGTGTTTAAGGATTGAAGGAGGCTTTTGGATGAATTTGACTGATGACGAGAAGAGGATCCTCGACGGAGCCCAGGGTGCGGTCGCGCGAAGGTGCATGGAGTTCCTGGTCGCCTACGGCAAGGCTGCGGCCGCGGAGAGACTGGTCGACGTGGACGGGACCGTCGATCTCCATCCTGGCAGCTTCTGGGTGAGCGATTACTCGATCAGCCCTGAGGAGATAGAGGATCTCGCAAACAGGGGCGAGAAGTTCAAGGTGCCGACATTCGCCAACAAGGCGACCGCTCCCGGCTTCATCTACGATGGGTGGCAGGACTGCGGCACCATGCCCGACAGTGCTCCCGGGTATCGCGACAAGTGTCTGGAGCCTTTCAAGTCATGGATAATGATGGGCATGATCCCCACCTTCGCATGCAACAGTTATCTGGTGGCCTCGTACCTGCCCGGGCTAGGCCAGCATTCCGCATGGGTGGAGAGTTCTGCAATCCCCTGGGTCAACTCAATATTGGGCTCGAGGAGCAATTTCGACGGCTGTTTTCAGACGGCCTACCTGGGCAAGGTTCCCGCCTATGATCTCCATCTCGATGAGAAGCGCGTGGCAACCGTGTTGGTGGAATGCAAGGCGCAGCTGACACGGGACATGGACTATGATCTGTTTGGCTTCGCCGTCGGGGAGGCAGTCGGTCTCGATGTGCCGGCATTCGTGGGCGTCGGACATCCGACGACCAGCCAGCTCGTGAAAATGAATTCCGCCCTTGCCACCGGCGGCCAGGTGTATATGTATCACATCCCGGGCGTCACCCCGGAGGCGCCGACCCTCGAAGCGGCTTTCAAGGGGGCGAAGCCGAAGAAAAAAGTAACCATAGATCGGAAGGATCTCAAGAGGGTTTACGATCTTCTCAACTACGGCTCGAGCGAGGACATAGATTTCGTCTACCTGGGTTGTCCATTCTACAACATCGTGGAGATCCAGAACGTGGCGCGCCTGCTCGAAGGGAAGAAGTGTAAGTCGCCCGTGTGGGTAGTGACCAACCCTCTGACCTACAAAGCGGCTGTTGACATGGGGCTCAAGGATACCATCCACAAGGCCGGAGGAGTGCTCCTTTCGGGTGCGTGCTGCGGCCTCCTCGCCGGAGAGATGCCCGAGGCGGCAGTGATGGCAACCGACGCAGCCAAACAGGATTACTACATCACAGGGATCGTATACCCGAAGAAGCTGGAGGTGCGGTACGGTACCACTGAGGACTGCGTGGAGGCGGCTGTCAGCGGCAAGTGGAAAGGGCAGTGGAGGTAGGCACATGGCTGAAAAGGTCTTGAAAATAGTTCTCAAGGGCAGAAAAGTAATAGGGGGCGTCGCGGAGGGAGAGGCGCTCGTATCGAAAAAACCGCTCATGGGCTTTGGAAACATAAACATTCCGGGCGGGTTCACCGTAGAGAGGAACCACCCTCTGTATGAGGTGCCCTTCAAGGGAAAGGTGCTCGTCTTCCCGGAGCCAAGGGGCTCCGGCGGCTTCGTGGGGTACGGCATAACGGCCAAGTTCGGCAAGAACCCTGCGGCCTTTCTCTACAGGCGTGGGAACAACCTTACGGTCTTCGCTGCTATGAACATGAACGTGCCCACCGTCACCGATTTCGATCGAGACCCCTTGGAAGTGATAGAAACCGGCGACTTCGTGAGGGTCGACGGGGACAACGGGGTCGTGGAAGTTTTCAAGAAGAAGTAGTCCGTGGGAAGGCAGTGGAGGTGCTGATCGTCGCGTCGGTTCAGCGAGTCGCCCCCCTCTTCTCCTTCCCCGGCATGCCGATTGCCCCATTACAACTTGTGCCAACAGGAAGTTACCTTCGGCACGATGAAGCTGCCATAGCCGACGGCTGATTCGGCGCGGAAGGGGAGTAGAGAGCCCTCATTGAAGCAATACAAGTCGTCCGGTTTCGTGTGCTATGATAGTATTGCAGTCCTAAGGGCCGGCTCTCGCGAATTGGGCCGGGCCCCCGTGTTCCCCTGGCCGACGGGATGTTCAAGGCACGTATGGGAGAGGGAGAACGATTCAGAAAGGAGAGGTTGACAAATGGCTGAGACCAAGTACGGGAAGTATATCTGCACTGAGCTGAAGAAGGGCGTGGTCATGCCGGGGTTCAAGGGTCCGCAGACCATCGGACAGGGGTATGTGGATGGCTTTCGCCGTCCTCTGGAGCATGTCATCTGGATGGACGGCGAGGTGATTCCCAATGCCTTCTACGCGGAGCTGACCTGGTCCTGGCCGGATTTCATGAAAGGCCAGAGGCCGAGGATCATCAACCCTGAAGAGCTGGCCAAGATTCCGGGCATCCAGCCCCATACCCACGATTTCACCGAGATTCTCACCTATTTCGGCACCAATCTCGACGACCCGAGCGACCTGGGCGGTGCGATAGAGTTCTGGCTCGAGGACGAGAAATTCGTTCTCACCAAGAGCTTCATCGCTTACATCCCTGCGGGCATGAGGCACTGTCCCCTCAAAGTGCTGAGGATGGATGCGCCCATGTTCCATTATACGGTGGGTCCGGGCCGCAAGTACGCTTAAAGGGGCACGTGAAGTCGCAAAAAGGGAGAAAAGAGATGGAACATGGCAAGAACATGCTTACCGTGCAGAAAAGAAACCCCGTCCTTCCCGCCTTCAGGCACGACGGGGAATCGAAGTTCGTGAAAACGATACTCACCCTCGATGGCCAGACAGTGCCGGGCGCCGAGTTCTACAGCGAGGCAAAGTGGATCGTTCCCGGCGACACGTCGAAGGAGGGGATACTCCTCGTCGACTCCCACACCCACACCTTCGGAGAGCTCATAGGCTTCTGCGGATTCGACTACGACGATCTTCTCGATCTTGGGGCCGAGATAGAGTTCGTTGTGGACAATGAGAGGCACATCATAACGAAGAGCTTCGCAGCGTTCATACCGGCTGGCGTGCAGCATGGCCCGCTCATCGTCAGGAACGTGAGAAAACCTATTTTCCACATGACGGCAGCAGACATCGCCCTTTACAGATAGGACCCGGAAAGGAACGGCAGCTCACCGTTGCTTCGTCTAAAACAGGCCCTGTGTGTCCGCCGCTTAAGGGGCGGCACTCCTTAAGTAGCCTAGCGGCGCGGCGGATTGCCTTTCCTAAGACGGGGTTCGCTTCTGGTATACGCACGCTCCCAAAGAACGGCGAGAGACGAAGGAGACCTGAAAGGAGAAGGAAAATGAATTTCAAAGGAAAAGTGGCGATTGTTACCGGAGCCGGCAAGGGCATAGGAAGAGCCACGTCTCTGGCATTGGCAGAAGCGGGAGCCTCTGTTGTGTTGGCCGGAGTCAGGGATGAGTCCATCGGCCACGTGAGGGACGAGATCACGAAGAAGGGAGGCCAGGCGACCGCTGTCAGGACCGATGTCGCGAAGTGGGAGGACGCCGAGAGGATGGCAGGGGCCGCCCTTGAAAAGTACGGCAGGATCGACATCCTCGTGAACAACGCAGGGGTTGATAAGATCGACAAAGGGGGACGCCAGTTTACCATCGCGGATATGGAGGATGCCGACTGGGATATGGTCCTCGGGATCAACTTGAAAGGGGAGTTTCATTGTGCCAAGGCAGTGATGCCCGCCATGATGAAGCAGAAATGGGGGCGCATCGTCAATGTCAGCTCTTCGCTGGGGATCACGGCTGCCCTCGGCACGGCACCTTACTGCGCATCGAAGGCAGGGATCATCAATTTCACGAAGCTTCTGGCACGCCAGATGGGCCCGTACAATGTGTGCGTCAACTGCGTGGCCCCGGGCATGGTTCGTACTCCCATGCAGCAATATACGCCCCCCGAGAGTTTTGAGATGGTTGCCAAGATGGTCGCCCTCGGCAGAGTATGTGAGGCTTCCGATGTCGCCCACGTTATCCTCTTCTTCTGCACAGAGCCTCTCATGGTTACCGGGCAAACCTTGGTCGTCGACGGAGGTGGGACGATGCATTAACCCTCTCGACCTAAGAGCGTATCCGGGGCGGACTCCTCCGGTCTGCGCGGGAGCAGGTTCCGGTGCTTATATAGTATGGTGGGACATCCCGAGCTTCAGGCCTGTTATTTGGGAATTCCAGTCGGCACATCACCTGGAATGAAGGAGGCAAAGGTCATCCATGGGTGATGGTCTCGATTAGAAAACGAAACGTTAGAAGTACCGGCTGAATCCGCGGATTGCGAAGGAGCGGTCGGCATCACGCCGAAGGAGGCCGGCCGATACCTCGGTTACACGCTTCTAATTACAGCCACGTCGAGCTTCGGCCAATTGAGGAGGAGGGAACGCCATGAAAATGAAAGCGGCCGTGTGTAGGGCGTACGATCAGCCGATGACCGTCGAAGAGGTTGAGCTGGCGCCTCCAAGGGAGGGAGAAGTCCTCGTGAAGACGAGATTCACGGGATGGTGCAAGAGCGACTTCGTTGTCGTCTCGGGGCGAATCAAGATGAATCTCGCTGTGGTGATCGGCCATGAGGCCTCCGGCGTAGTGGTGGAGAAGGGCCCCGGCGTTACCATGCTCGACGTAGGAGACCATGTCGCGGCAAGCTGGTCCTCATCCTGCGGGAAGTGCAAGATGTGCGTCACCGGCCGTGAGACGCTCTGCCTTACCTACACGCCCCTCATCGGCCAAGGGTCCCTTCTGGACGGAACTTCGAGGCTCTCAGACGCCCAAGGCAATAGGCTCGGCCATGACTTTTTCGTCTCCGGCTTCGCCGAATACATGGTTATCCCGGAGCGGAACGCGATCAGGATGCGGAAGGACCTTCCCCTCGACCAAGCCTGTTTTCTCGGGTGCTGCATGCCCACCGGTTTTGGCGCGGTGTACAACACCGCCCAGGTGAAGCCCGGCGAGTCCGTGGCTGTGTGGGGTGCCGGCGGAGTCGGTCTCAATGTCATTCAGGGAGCTAAACTGAGGGGCGCCAACCCCATAATCGTGGTCGATCTCGAAGCAAGCAAGGAGGCCATTGCCCGCGAGTTCGGAGCCACGCACTTTATCGACAGTAGCATTGAGGACCCTGTGCCGAAAGTCCAGGAGATCGCGAAAGGCGGCGCCGACGTCATCTTCGAGGCCTCGGGCGAAGGCGGCGCCATTGCGCAGCTCTATTGGGCGATGGCCGTGGGGGGAAGACACATACAGATCGGCGTTCACTCGGCCGACGAGAAGGTCGTGATGAACTTCACTTTCACGCCGGGGAGCCACCGTCAGATGATCGGCTGCAATTACGGAGACATACACCTCCACCAGGACCTGCCTGTCTTCGCAGACATGATAATGGACGGCAAGTACAATCTCAGTAAGCTCATCTCCAGAAGGTTTAGGCTCGAAGAGATCAACGAGGCCTACAATGCGACGAAAGAGCGCCGCACCATCGGCCGCTGGGTTTGTGTCTTCGACTGATCGGGGCGCTCGAAAGCGGACGTTTCCTTGCCTTCCGTGAAGGGGCGACATAGATTACCCTATCCCATCGGGGAAGCGTGAGGGAGCCATCGTGCGGGGTTAGCCTTCCCTTTTCCGCCCCTGGTATTGCCGTATCTTGAGCGAAATAAGATCAGACCCGCACAAATAGGAGGACACGAAATGGAGGCATACGGAGCATATGATGTAGTCGTCGTGGGCGGGGGGACGTCGGGTGTGGCTGCGGCCATCGCCTCAGGCAGGGCAGGGGCGAGTACGATTCTCGTCGAGCAGTTCGGCGTGCTGGGGGGTCAGATGAACGTTTCGGGCCCTCCCGGCTTCGCATATGCTTACATGTTCAATAGGCGCCAGGAGCAGATAATCGGAGGCATTGTCGAGGAGACGCACAAGAGACTCCTGGACGAAGGACACGCCCTTCCTCATACGATGCCCGACTTCCGCGTAGGATACGACTTTGCCCTGGTCGACCCCGATTACTGGGGGCTGATGATCTTCGAGATGATGGAGGAGAACGGCGTGCACCTTCTTCTCCACTCTCCTGCCGTTGACGTCATCAAGGAGGGGAACGAGCTCAAAGGCGTGGTCGTCGAGAATGTGTCCGGAAGGCAGGCGGTGTTCGGCAAGGTCATCGTTGACTGCACAGGGGAGGGCCATGTGTCCGCCAAGGCGGGAGCACCCTACGAGCAGGTGCCGAAGGACGAGCTTGAGCCTCACACCCTTTCCTTCACGGTCGATGGCGTCAACTGGGACAAAGTCCTGAAATATGCGAAGGAAAATGTGGGAGACGATTTCAATCCCATGGTCAACAGGTCACTCGGCTGGACCAAGGAGCAGATCATCGATCGCTTCCAGAAGATCCAGAGCCCCATCGAGATAAGCAATTTCATGGGCTACTATTCGATCAGGGACGAAGCCCTAAAGAAGGGGGATTGGCATCCTTACAGTGGAGTGGGCTTTTTCATCCTGCCCAGGGAAAACGGAGTGCTGCAGGCCCATTTTCAACATTCTTCCCAGGTAGGGAGTGTGGACCCCACCGATGTACGGGACCTCACCTATTGTGAGATCGAGTGCAGAAAACAGGTCAGCATCGCCTTGAAGTTCATCAAGAAATACCTGCCGGGATTTGAGAACGCCTATCTCACACGTGTCTGTCCCGAGCTGAGGATACGGGAAAGCAGAAGGATCACGGGCGATTACAAACTGGTGAAGCAAGATGTCGCTGAAGCGAGGAAATTCAAAGACGTCATAGGGAAGAGCGGCTTCTCGTCCGGGGCCAAGCACGTGGCTAACGTGAACACCCTCGGCGGGGTAGATATAGTGCAACCCAAGGAAGGGGGATCGGTCGATATTCCTTACAGGTGTTTGGTCCCGCAAAAGATAGAGAACCTTCTCGTCGGCGGCAAGGCGATCTCGACCGACCGCGATTCTTATTGTAGATTCCTGCAGATAACCATGGTGACCGGCCAGGCCGCAGGCGTCGCGGCCGCGGTCTGTGCGAAAAAACGAGTAACGCCGCGCCGGCTCGAAGAAGATGTCACTGAGCTTCAGGAGATTCTCGTCAAGCAGGGGGCCATACTGTATGGCACGTACTAGCCCTTAAGTCGCGCCGTTCTCACGCACTCTGTCCGAAAGAGTTTTTTGCGCCCACGGGTTACTCAGGAGCAATCGTTGCTTTGTTCGCCAAAGGGGCCTCTCCTTGTGGAGCCCCCTTGCTTCTCCCGCTTCGAAGGGCCTGGTCGAAGGAGTCACGTACCTTGCCTATCTCCAGGACCCTGAAGCAGACGAACCCGATACGGAGCATATCTTCAACCCTGGCCCCTGCAATCCACTCCTGTTCATAGACCTCCTCGATCACGTTGGTCCCCCGGCCCGTGGTGGGCTTCACGCTCACGGTGTGCTTCGATTCGCAGCAGAATGTGCCGTCCTCCTTCTCATGGATGACAACCTGCAGCTGTTGCCTCCTGCGTAAAACCTCCGGATTGGCGTCGGATGTCTCCGGAAAGATGCCATTAGTGCGAAGCCATTGCCTCAGTCCCCCAATGATCTTCCTTGCCTCGGGAATCGAAAACTTAAGGAACGAGACCAAGTGAGCGCCGAGAAAGACCTCGAATGCCTGGTTCGGAGAAAAGAGTCTTGTCTGACCGGAACGCATACGCGCCTTCGGGTCAGGGGGGAGAAACTCCCGAGACCAGCGCTTCCAGGTAGAGAGCTTCACTCCGAGGAAAGAGGAGATCTGTCTCGCATCAAGGAGGCTGTTCTGAAAAGCGGACATCTTGAGATAACAATATGACAACTGCAGAGGATTGTCAACAGGATTATGGTCTTGAGTTTCCTGAGTTCCTTCCCCCAATAACCAGCAACCTCCTGTAATCACTTCACAAACTAATTTTGCCAGGTTGACCGGATGTATTTGTGAAAGAGTTTCCTGACTTTG
>Ga0326728_10016020_pt1 | contig 15407 bp, 15 predicted proteins | sample MB3enrmetagenome_FD_207602 | JGI IMG/M metagenome (GOLD analysis project Ga0326728, IMG submission 207602) | Lab enriched peat soil microbial communities from McLean, Ithaca, NY, United States - MB31MN | ecosystem: Environmental > Terrestrial > Soil > Wetlands > Peat | place: USA: New York...
GACGGTCTGAAGCGGGTCTGGATTGTCTGGGCCCGCAATGAACGAAGCCGGCCGACGCCGCGCGGGACAGGATGGGACGAATGCCGGTTGATGTGTCGGCTATCGCTTGACAATGGCGTGACATGGTCGGAAGACAAGCTCTTCTACCACGACACCCTGGGCTGGGCGCCGCGCAATCTTCCCATAACCTTATCTGACGGAGCGCTCCTCCTGCCACTCAGTGATGAACGAAACGGCCACGGCACCGATCTCTCATTTTTCCTTGCGACGAAGGATAATGGAGCCACGTGGATTCGCAGCGGCATCATGCCTGGGGGCGAACAGCCAACCGTCATCCAGCGTGCTGACGCTTCCTTGTTGACTTTCATGCGTCAATACCCGCGGATCCTTCAGTCTGAATCGAACGACGGCGGGAAGACATGGACGCTTCCAGAGCCAACGAACTTGAAGAATCCGGATGCGGCGATAGGCATGTGCCGCCTGCACAACGGGCATATCCTGCTGGCATTTGACAACTCCGAAACGGAAAGGACCCCCTTGGATATTGTGCGTTCACTCGACGAGGGTAGAACGTGGAGCAGTCCACTCCATCTTGAATCTAACCCAGGGGAGTATTCATACCCTTCGGTGTACCAAGCCTCGGACGGGAAGATTCACGTCATCTACACATTCCGCAGGTGTTCGATCAAGCACGTGGAGATGAACGAGAACTGGCTCACTCAATTCGAGAGGCCAAACTGAGTTCCCCTTCTGCCATTGAAGGGTCTCAACTCTGCGGTCTTCCTTGTTGGAACCTGCACCCAGGAGAAAGAGACATGATCAGTTCGCGCGAACGGGTGAAGATGGCTTTGCGTCATGAGGAGGCTGACCGGGTCCCTTTAGATCTGGGCGGAAGCGACATTACGGGGATGCATGTGGACAGTGTCTACCTCCTGCGCCAAGCTTTAGGACTTGACCCGCCGGGCACCCCGGTGAAGGTTATCGAACCGTTCCAGATGTTGGGTGAGATCACTCCTGACTTGATTGATGCCCTTAAAGTCGATGTGCTTCCTCTGGCGGGGCGCGTAACCATCTTCGGGTTCAGGAACGAGGGATGGAAACCCTGGACCACCTTTGGCGGAACGCCGGTGCTGGTGCCGGAAGGTTTTAACACGGAACCCGATGCCAGCGGGGATATTCTCCTTTATCCGGGAGGCGACCGATCTGCCCCGCCCAGCGGTCGGATGCCAGAGGGCGGGTTTTACTTTGACACCATCGTCCGGCAAGCCCCGATCGACGAGGCTGCATTGAACGTCGAGGATAACCTGGAAGAATTCGGTCCCATCTCCGACCAGGATCTCGTGTACTTGAAGGACAGGGCGGAGCGACTCTATACCACAACCGATAAGGCCATCCTGGCGGATTTCGGTGGCACCTCCTTTGGCAGCTTTTCCGCCACCCCAGGACCGTCGTTGAAGCAGCCCAAGGGGATCCGCAGTGTGGAAGAATGGCAAATGAGTACGATTACTCGTCGGGATCACCTGCTGAAAATGTTCGAACGGCAATGCGAAATCGGCTTGGCGAACCTGCAAAGAGTTATGCAGGTGGTCGGGAACCGCGTTACGGCAGTGATAACGAGCTTCACTGATTTTGGCATGCAAAACGGACCGTTCATCTCACCACAAACCTACCGGGCGCTTTACAAGCCCTTCAACAAGGCCGTTAATGACTGGGTCCATGCGCACACCTCTTGGAAGACCTTTACGCATTGCTGCGGTTCTGTGCGCGACCTCCTCCCGGATTTCGTTGAGGCAGGTTTTGACATTCTGAACCCGGTCCAGACCTCCGCCGCGCGCATGGACCCAGTGGAACTGAAGCAGACGTTTGGAGACGTGTTGACATTCTGGGGCGGCGGGGTGGACACCCAGCGGACGTTGTCCTTCGGAACGCCCAATCAGGTTCGTGAAGAGGTCCGGCAAAGAATCAAGGTGTTCGGTACAGGAGGAGGTTTCGTCTTCGCTCCGGTCCACAATGTTCAGGCGCGCGCGCCGGTGGAGAACATCTTGGCGATGTATGAGGCTGTGCTGGAGTATGGGTGAGGTTGTAAGTGGATCGACTGTCCCTCGGTTCGCCAGAGGGGACGGTCACTCTCTGCGACCTGCGATGTTGGCGACGCCAGGGCGGCTCGAATCGTCCGCAACGCACTTGGAGTTGCGGCCATGATCTCGCAAGGCTCCTCTAGCATCCCATTGGGATCAGTGAACATCAGAACGCTCGCACCGGTCCGCAATAAGTTGACCGCGGGATTTGGGATCATGTCCGTGTCGAAGATGGTCAAGGGATGCTCGACACCCTTGAACTGCCACACACAATCCAAGTGCAGATCAAACGCATGGTGAACAAGCGCCGGGGAGGCAGCAGGGGCGAAAAGCACCCTCAGATCCAACTTGGGCCATTTGAAGTAGGACGAGATTTGATAGTCTGGGCTTTCATCACGGATGAGATTTCCAACCCCGCGATTAGAACCACGAAGGCTGCCCACCTCCAGCGTGACCACGCCTGGGTATCCCCCGGTGCCGTCATCCACTAGAAGAAAGTAATAAAGATTGTGAATCCTATCTCCCCGAAGCTCCACCTTTGCACCAAAGCTCCAGAAGCGCAGGCCCAGCTGGTGCAGCGCCCTCATGACGAAGGGATTGGCGACTTTGAAAAGCGGACGTAACAGCATGGATTGATGCCAATTGCCAATCGCCGTTGAGTAACACTCATCCCCATGACAGTGTTCATACTGCAGTGGCTTTGGGCGCAAAGCGGGAACCATCTCTAACATTTCTGCCTTGCTGGTCTGATCGGGCCGAAGTTGTTCTATTCCGCCCAATATTCTGTGGACCCGGAGAATAAACTTTGCGTCACGCCGCCACTCCAAGGCCAACCCTTCCCAAATCAGGCAGCGAGTGGTATTCTCCTCATCATTAATTCGAGAGAGGGAACACAGATGCGTCGCCGAGCGGATTGCTTGAACGCTTGAATCGATATCTCAGGTTGCATCAATCCACTGTTAAGCTCAGAGTGAGATTCATTGCTCCGTTCGGAATGACATGGCTGCAACTGTCCCCTCGGGGGGAGTAATTCACCCATGAGCAGGATCGCTTTCGCACTCACCATGGTGTCCCTTATAGCCTGCGGCCCCGCAGCGCGGGCTCAGTCTGCCCCAGCCACACCCGCCGGCGGCCCGCTGTTTCTCAAGGATGGGTGGATGATTCAATCATCGTCCGAGGTCTCGGCTCCAGCCGAGGTGGTCTCGACCCATGCTTACACGCCTTCCGGTTGGTACAGGGCGAGCGTCCCGTCCACGGTCATTGGAGCCCTCGTCCGTCAACGAGTCTTCCCTGACCCTTACGTCGGGAAGGATCTGCGATTGATCCCGGGCACGACCTATCCCATCGGCGCCAATTTTTCGAGCCTACCCATGCCGCCGGGAAGCCCTTTTCGTGTTCCGTGGTGGTTCCGCACCGAGTTTCGAGTTCCGCAGCAATATGCGAGAAAGACGGTCTGGTTACATTTCAGTGGTATCAACTACCGTGCCAGCGTCTGGCTGAATGGCCAACAAATCGCCGCTCCAGACAAGATGGTAGGAGCATGGCGGGTCTTCGAGTTTGACGTTACTCGCTTCGTGAGTTCTGGCCAGACGGCGATTCTTGCCGTGGAGGTATTCCCGCCTCAGCCCGACGATCTGGCAATCACCTTCGTGGATTGGAACCCCCTCCCCGCAGACAAGGATATGGGAATTTGGCGCGAGGTGTATCTCGCCGCGAGCGGACCGGTCAGCCTCCGCTACCCCCAGGTGATTTCGAAGTTGAACATTCCCGCGCTCGACAAGGCGCAGTTGACGGTCACTGCCGAGCTTCATAACGCGGCAGACCGGCCGCTGGAAGGCACATTGAAAGGTAAGATCGAGAGCCTGGAGTTTTCGACGCCCGTTTCGCTCCAACCCAAAGAATCAAAAGTGGTGAGCTTCTCCCCCGAGCGTTTTCCCCAATTGGCGCTCGAACATCCCCGCCTTTGGTGGCCGTATGCCCTGGGCCCGCAGAACCTCTACCAGCTCGATCTCAGCTTCCAAACCGGCGGCGAGATTTCCGATGCCCAAACCCTCAGCTTCGGAATCCGGGAAATCACCGCCGACCTCGATGCCAAGGATCACCGCCTGTTTAAGATTAACGGCAAGACCATTTTGATTCGCGGCGCGGGCTGGACTTTTGACATGTTTCTGCGCGCCGACCCGGCCCGCCAGAAGGCGGAGTTGGAATACGTCAAAGACATGCACCTGAACACTGTTCGCCTGGAAGGAAAGCTCGAAGATGAGAACTTCCTCGACATTTGCGACCGGGAGGGAGTACTCGTTCTGGCCGGTTGGTGCTGCTGCGACCATTGGGAGCGTTGGCGAGACTGGAAGAGCGAAGACTTCCTGGTGTCCGCTGAATCCTTGCGGGACCAGATTCGCCGCCTGCGCAGCCACGCTTGCCTGCTCGATTGGCTCAACGGCAGCGACAACCCTCCGGTGGAGAAAGTCGAGCAGACCTATATCCAGATTCTCAAAGATTATAACTGGCCAAATCCCTACCAGTCTTCCGCTGCCGCCAAGCCCACCAGCGTATCGGGCAAAACCGGACTGAAGATGACCGGGCCTTATGAATACGTCGCGCCCTCCTACTGGCTGCTGGACAAGGAACTTGGCGGTGCACACGGCTTCAACACCGAAACCGGCCCAGGCCCCGCGGTGCCCCCGGTGGAAAGTTTGAAGCGCATGCTGCCCTCTGATGACCTCTGGCCCATCAACAGCACTTGGGGTTATCACGCCGGCGGTGGAGCCTTCCGTGACATCCATGTGTTTACGGAGGCTCTCAACAACCGTTTCGGCCAAGCCGCCAGCCTCGAGGACTACGTCCTGAAAGCCCAGGTGCTGGCTTACGAGGGCGAGCGCGCCATGTTCGAGGCCTATGGCCGCAATAAGTACACCTCCACCGGCGTGATCCAGTGGATGCTCAACAACTCCTGGCCATCCATAATCTGGCACCTGTACGATTATTACCTGCGGCCAGGCGGTTCCTATTTCGGCGCCAAGAAGGGTTGCGAGTACCTGCACGTGCAATATTCCTACGATGACCAGTCGATTGTCGTGGTGAATTCCTATTATCAAGCTTTCCCTGAGATGAAAGTGGCCGCCCAGGTCTACAACCTGGACATGTCGCTGAAGTTCTCCAAGGACGCTACCCTCAACGTTGGACCAGATAGCACCAACAAGGCATTCATGCTTCCTGCCATCACCGGCCTTTCCAAGACCTACTTCCTGCGCCTCGATTTGAACGATGCCTCAGGCAAGAACGTCAGCAGCAACTTCTATTGGCTCTCGACCCAGCCTGACGTTCTCGATTGGGACCGCTCGACGTGGTATTACACTCCCACCAAAACGTTTGCTGACCTGACCGGACTCCAGGGCCTGCCGAAAGTCGAATTGAATGCAACTGCGGAATCCGAAATGAACGGCGACGACGGAGTCACACGGATTACCGTCGAGAATCCGAGCCACGACCTGGCCTTCTTCGTGCACTTCAAAGTTGTCGTCCAAGGCGGACGCTTCGGTTATGAGGAAGAAGGTGGACGAGGCGATGACGAAGTCCTGCCCATTCTCTGGTCGGATAACTACGTTTCCCTGTTGCCGGGTGAGAAGCGCGTGATCACAGCCTCGTACGCCAAGCGCCGCCTGCGTTCAGGAAAGCCGGTGGTAAAGGTCGAGGGCTGGAATGTCGTGCCGAAGTCACTGTAGGGGCAACCCTTGTGGTTGCCTGAGTGCCCATAACAGGGGCAGCGTTTGTCGTGACCCAGGGCGGCCACAAGGACTCACACCTGCACCGCGAGGGTAGTCTCCGAGCGGGCGACGGGGCGGTACAAGGTGTCTCGTTCGAAGGGCTCCTGGCCGGCTTCGCGGATCAACCGGATGATCTGCTGGCGCGTCATCGCCTGAGGCGTCCTTGCACCGGCGTCGTGATAGATCTTTTCTTCCACTACGGTTCCATCCAGGTCGTCAGCTCCGAAACGCAAAGCCACTTGCGCCACGCGGGGCGTCATCATGATCCAGTAGGCTTTGATGTGGGGGAAATTATCGAGCAGCAGTCGCGCTACCGCTACATTTTTCAAATCCGTGAAGCCCGAAGTCTCCGTGTGCGAGACAAGCTTTCCGAGTTCGGTGTTGGCTGGGTGGAAGGCGAGGGGGATGAAGGTTTGGAAGCCGTGGGTCTGGTCTTGGAGATTGCGCAATTGGAGCAGATGGTCGACACGGTCTGAGGCGGACTCGATATGCCCATAAAGCATAGTGGCGTTCGTGGGCATGCCCAACTCGTGCGCAATGCGATGCACCTTCAGCCAGGTGTAAGCGCCGATCTTATGGTCACAGATTACGCGGCGCACTTCGGGGGCAAAAATCTCCGCGCCTCCGCCCGGCAGCGAGCTCACTCCCGCTTCCTTGAGCTTCTCCAGAATCTCGCGAATGGGCAGGTGCGTGATGTGGGAGAAGTAGCCGATCTCGACGGCCGTGAAGGCCTTCAAGTGAACGCTCGGGAACCTCTCCTTCAGCCCCCGAATCAGATCCAAGTAATACTGAAACGGCAAGTCGGGATGCAGGCCGCCGACGATGTGGAATTCCGTTACTGCCTCTGACCAGCCTTCGCCGGCGATGCGAAAGGCCTCCTCGAGCGCCATCGTGTAAGCCGCCGGAGCATCGGGCTTGCGGCCGAACGCGCAGAGCTTGCAACTCGCCACACACACATTGGTGGGGTTCAGGTGCCGGTTGACATTGAAATAGGTGCGTTTGCCGTGCAGTTTTTCGCGCACGTAGTTGGCAAGATAGCCAAGGGCGAGCAGATCGCCGGACTCGTAGAGCGTAACGCCCTCGTCGAAACTGAGACGCCCGCCCCCTATCACCTTTTCGGCGATGCGCTCCAGCTTCGGATCTTCGATGTGAAGTTCCCCTGGGATCATATAGCCAACAGTCCATTCTATCGGCCACAAACCCGGATTGCAACCGCCCTGCGCAAACCCGCATGGATACTGAATATTACTTGACAAAGGCCGCAGCCTTGTGAATTGCCTTTCCTCCCATGCATCATAAAATTCTTGGCGTCCGGCCCCCATTAAGTTTAGAATTTCATTTTTGAAGCTCGTTACGCTATGGAGTGGACTAACTACAGTTTCGCAGAACCGCAAGACGAAGCGGTGTTCTTCTATGGCCTGTTTCTGCGCGGCCATCCCTTACAGAAACTTCGTGCGGATATCGATGTGCCCGCCCACGTTCTGGCTGAGTGGCAGCGCCTCGCGGATCACGACCCGGTGTACCAAGGCGCCGTAGCTCGCATTTTGGCCTATCGCAAGCACGTGCTTGCCATCTTCGATTCCCTGGTTTTCAAGGAAATCGGATTCCCACACAGGCTCCAGTAATTGAGTCATTGAGTCATCGGGTCATTGAGCCATTGAGTTATTGGCTTGGTTCGTTGTCCATTGTCAGTTGTGACCCTGTCGAGCTTTTCTACGATTCGTTCGTCCACAAGCCAGAACGGGATTCCTCGCTGCGCTCGGAATGACAGGAGGGCGAACGGAGCAACGACTCAATGGCTCAATGACTCAATGACTCAATGATCCAATGACTCAATCTCTCAATGAATCAATATGTCGGCGGCCCAGGTGACAAAGAACAGCACGCTGATGTACCCATTCACGGTGAAGAACGCGGCATTCACGCGGGAAAGGTCAGAGGGCTTGACTAGAGTGTGTTCGTAAGCGAGTAAGAAAGCTACCGCGATTAAACCTGCCATCGCGATCCATCCCAGATTCTCCCTGCGCGCTACCGTCACCAACAGGAGCAGCATCAGCACGTGCAGTATGGCGGAGGCGTAAAGCGCCGCGGTGATCCCGTACCGCTTGGGGACGGAGTGCAGCCCCAGGGTGTGGTCGAACTCCACGTCCTGGCAGGCGTAGATGATATCGAAGCCTGCCGTCCACAAGGTGACGGCTCCGCCCAACAACAAGACGCTCAGGCTTACGTTGCCTCGCAACGCAATCCAGGCGGCGACCGGCGCCATACCCAAGCACGAGCCCAAGATCACGTGAGAGAGTACGGTGAAGCGCTTCGTGTAGGAATAAGCGATCAAGACACCAAGGGCCAGCGGCGACAGCTTGAATGCCAGAGGGTTCAGTTGGTGCGCGGCCAGCACGAGCAGCGCGCAAGAAAGCAAGGTGAAGCCCAGGGCAAAGCGCAAGCTGATTTGCCCGGTGGGGAGGGCGCGCATGCGGGTGCGCGGGTTGAGGGCGTCTAATTTCAAATCAGCGATGCGATTGAAGGCCATGGCGGCGCTGCGCGCGCCGACCATGGCGACGACGATCCAAAGAAGTTGTCGCCAAGTAGGCCAGCCGCGCACCGCCAGCAGGGCCCCTGTGAGTGCAAACGGCAGTGCGAAAATCGAGTGCTCGAACTTGATCATTTCGAGCGTGGTGCGGACCTTGGCGATAAGGCCCTTGGCGGCGGGCGGTCCGGTGGGGCTCGTATTAATGCTTCCCTCACGCGCCCCGCTTCCATGAATCGCCATGACCCTATCATGGCCAAAGGTGTGGCGAATGCGCAAGTGTAGAGTCGCATGTGGCGAGAAAGCTGCTCGGGTGGCGTTACAATGCGAAAGAGGCGCAAAGACCCACCACAGAGGCCACTGAGTTCACAGAGAAGAGCTGAGGTATTTTTCTCCGTCGTCTCTGTGTGCTCTGTGGTTCACGCTCTCTTCGGGACCGTTCACTTCTTCGGATATCCGACGGTCTGCGCCAGGATGATTTTCTGGTTGGGGCGAAGCTTTATCAATTTTGCCAGGGCCACGCGGTCCACGCTGCCCCGCACGACTGCCGCCAATCCTTCCGAAGCGCAAAACAGGTAGACGTTTTGGGCGATGAAGCCCGTGTCCGCACCCGTATAGAGCGTCTGGTCCTCACCACCCGCCCGTCCGGTCTTTCCCCGGTCCGCCACATAAACGAGGTTGACTGCCGCTTCTTTGACGAAGGATTGCTGGCCGGTTGCGCCACGAACGTCCTGCGCCAGAACTGGATTCAAAGCGTTGGATTTGGCGTCGTAAACGTAAAGGCCGTCCTGGGTAGCCACGTAGATATCAATTTCCTGCCAATTCATGGCCGAGGGCGCAGTGCGCTTGCCGTCTTGCCGGTTGATTCCGAAGGCTGCCCAGAGGAGATTCGAAAGCACCTGTGGGGGGAGTTTTTGACTGCTGAACTCCCGCGTGGAGTGTCGATCTTTGAGGACCTCCATCAACGGCCTGCCGCCCGTAGTTTGCGGCGGTGGAAGTGTGACGGGGTTAAGCTCCTGCGCGGCGAGAGATGCGCAGGCGATGAGTGTGAGCATTACCGAACCAAAATGACGTATCAAGCGTTTTAACATGGTTGTCCTTTCTCCCAAATTTAGGAAACAAGAATCAGGAGCACAAAGAGTGCGACGTTGATGGCGTGCGCGGCGTAGCAGAGCCGGCAGTGAGTGTACAGAATCCGGCGAAGCGCATAAATCAGGTAAAAGCCGAGTACGACCGTGCAGACGCTTGCGCCTAGCAACCAGAGTCCCAAGGTTTCGAAGGGTCTAAAGACGCGTCCCGAAAGGCTCAGGTAGCGGGGAACGAACCCGATCCAGACGATGAGGAGCAGATAGTAGATGATGCCGAGAAGCGAATTGGGCACGCCCAGCACCCGCGCGTAAGGAGTGCGCACGACTGTGACGCAACTCGAACCCTCCCGCGCACAGAGGATTTCAGGCACCCAGCGGGCTTTGCGGATACGCCCGTAATATGCCAGGGTGAAATAGAGTGCGTCTGCAAGCCCGGCGACCGCAAACAATACAATGAGCACTCGAAGAATCAACCATTGAGTCATTTAGCCATTGAGCCATTGAGTCATTGCAACTGCCTGACTACTGCTTACTGCCTTCTGCCTTCCGCTTACTGCTTACTGCCTACTGCCTTCCCCCAGCCCCCAGCCCCTTCCATCGGTATTGGTCCGCCTGCTCGAGCCCCAGAAGCGCGAGCACCCGGCAGCAGAATTGGGTGACGAGATCGTCGATGGTGCTTGGCCGGTGATAGAAAGAAGGAATGATGGGGAAAATCACCGCCCCGGCGGCCTGAGCACGCAACATGTTCTCCAGGTGAATCCGATTGAAGGGAGCGTCGCGGACTGCCAGCACAAGCTTGCGACCCTCTTTCAGGCAAACGTCGGCGGCGCGTTCGATGAGCGTTTCCGAGATGCCTTGGGCGATTTGCGCCAGACACCCGGTGGTGCAGGGGATCACTACCATGCCGTGCATGGGATACGAGCCACTGGCAATGCCGGCGCCGATGTCAGAGTCCAGCAAGTAAACGGTCTTCGCCACGGCCTGCGCGGCCAGTGCGGAGGGGATTTCCGAGGATCGGGAAACCTCCAGCTCCAGCTCGGCTCGCATTACCTTCAATCCGCTGCCGGAAATCACGAGGTGTATTTTGCCTGCCCGAGGATCCGCTTCGAGCAGTTGGAGCATGCGCCGCGCGAAAATGGCGCCACTGGCGCCGGTGACTCCGAGGATAAGACTCTTGCCGAGGGAAGGATCGGAGGAGGACATCGCAACGATCTTAATGAGTGTCTTGGGGGAAGTCAAGAAAGGCAGCAGACAGCGCGGTCGGCAGCGCCACTTCGTGCCGGCGCATCGCACCTGTTATACTGACTACAAGGGACGAGAAATCGGGGAGGGGACATTGGCACCTGAAGAAATTACACAAATGCTCCGGCAAGTGCGGCGGGGGAAGCTGAGTGTGGAAGACGCGGTGGAGCGCCTGCGCAATCTGCCCTACGAAGACTTGGGTTATGCCAAGATCGATCATCACCGATCGCTTCGCCAGGGATTCCCGGAAGTGGTTCTCGCGCGCGGCAAAGATCCGGCTCATGTCGAGGGGATTGTGCGCCGCATGCTGCTGAATCGCCACAACGTCCTGGTCACGCGGGGCGACGAGGGTTTGTTTGAGCGAGTGAGGAATCTGGAGAAGACGGCGCTGTTCCACAAACTCTGCGGAGCCATTACGTTTCGCCGCGAGCGCAAGATTCGAGGCAAGGGGAAAATCGTGGTGGTTTGCGCGGGAACCTCGGACATCCCGGTGGCGGAAGAAGCGCTGGTGACCGCCGACATCATGGGGAACCGCGTCGAGTCGCTTTACGACGTGGGCGTGGCCGGCATCCACCGGTTGTTGGGCGAAAGCCGGCACCTGCGCGAAGCGCAGATCATCATTTGCGTGGCCGGAATGGAAGGCGCGCTGCCCAGTGTCGTGGCAGGTATGGTGAGCGCGCCCGTCATCGCCGTTCCCTCGAGCGTGGGATACGGGGCCAGCTTTCGGGGCCTCGCGGCACTGCTCGGCATGCTCAATAGCTGCTCGCCCAACGTTTGCGTCGTCAATATTGATAACGGCTTCGGAGCGGGGTATCTTGCGAGTGTGATCAATCGCCTGTAAACTGAGTTTGTGGATTCAAAGGGGCCAAGAATGAGGGCACAGAAGAAGCAGTTCCTCGTCGACGAAGGAGGAAGAAAGACGGCAGTCGTGCTTCCCGTCACGAAGTATAGGAAACTCCTTGAGGACATGCACGATCTCGCCGTCGTTGCTGAGCGGCGGGAAGAGGGGACCATTAGCCTTCGCGAAATGAAGCGACGGCTTAAGACAGATGGGGTCCTATAGCGTCCGCTTTAAGCCATCCGTTCAGCGGGACCTTCGCAACCTGCCCAAGGGCATAGTTTCTCGGGTGGTGTCGCGTATCGAATCCTTGAGAGAGAACCCCTTCCCACCAGGCTTCGCCAAACTTGCCTCCACCGAGAAGATGTATCGACTGCGTATTGGCGCGTATCGGATCGTTTACGAGGTCGATTCGAAGGCTGGAACTGTGATCGTTCACTACGTCCGCCACCGGCGCGAGGTTTACCGTAGAATTTAGGCGCCGCTCGCGCCGACCGGGGTCTACCCTCTCTCCCCAAGAGTCTATGTGGCGAACTGCAGTGATCCTTCGCTGCACTCTCCGAAAGACTCGACTGATCTCTCGCTTCCATTGAGTAGCTTAGCCGAACGGAAGTGACCCCTCACCCGGCCCGCTCCGGCTGGTGAAAGCGCCGGCAGCGGGCCACCCTCTCCCCGAGGGAGAGGGCGGTTTTCCTAGCTTCAACCCGCCAGGCTGAAGGCTGATAGCTGAGGGCTAATCTCATCCCAGGAGCCGTCGCAGTGCGTCTGCCTGCTCGGGGTTCTTGCGCAGCATGATGCGGCGCAGTCGAGCGAATTCATCCCGGTCGATTTTCTGGACGGTGCCGCGCCCGCGGTGAGGGCTGAAAGCCAGGATGTGATCGAGGTCGGGATGCCGCGTCAGGGGGTTCTTCAGGCGCACGGCGTCGCGCGGCGGGCAGAAATCCAGGAGGGAGCCCAGGCCGGTGTCGCGCCCGTCCGAAGCCGCTCGCGCTATTCCCACCGCCCACTTGCGGTCCACTTCGTAGCAGAAGAATATGTCGCCGCGTTTCACTTCCTCGCGGATATAGCGCAGGCTCGAGGCGCTGCGGATCCAGCCTTCGTCGCCGAGTTCATACGAACCGCGAGCGCGCGAGCGGAAGTATTGGTCAAATTCCCAGCCGCGCTTGGTGTTGATTTTGAAGACCCAGAAATTCACGTCCGTTGTCCGTGGTCCGTTGTCAGTCGCCCCTTGGGCTCGTGTGCGTGTTCAGTAGTCGCGGTCATTCCCGCGAAAGCGGGAATCCACTGCGCATGATCCGTCGTAGGGCTGGCAACTGACAACGGACCACCAGCCACTAACCACTGCCCTTCAGATTTCCACCACGCGCGCAACCCGAATGGCGGGGATGGCGCGGATCTCAGCCAGTACTTCTTCAGGGACGTGATCGTCAACCTGGACCAATCCCACTGCTTCTCCGCCCTGTAATTCGCGGCCCAGAGCGAAATTGGCGATGTTGACTTTGTGGTCGCCCAGGATCGTGCCGATACGGCCAATGACGCCCGGGACGTCCTGATTGCGAATGTAGATGTGAATGCCCTCGAGTGGGGCTTCGATATCGAGCTCGTTGATGCCCAGAATGCGCAAGTCCCCTCGCAAACCCACCATGGCCAGAGCGCTGGCTGACCCGGTTTCCGTACGCAGCGCCAATCCCAGCGAATGAGAGAAGGTCGCGCGGCGCGCGCTGCGCAGCTCCAGCACCTCGATGCCGCGCGCCTGCGCCAGGGTTCCGGCATTGACGATGTTGACGCGATCGGAGAGGGCCTTTTTCAAGATGCCCTTCAGGACCGCGTTCTTCACCAGGTGCGTGTTCAGTTCTGCCAGCCCGCCATCGTAGCTGATGCTGACCTCGCTGATGCGTTCACCGGCAACCTGAGCCAGGAATGTGCCCAGGTTCTCGCCAAGCTGGAGGTAAGGCGCAAGCTTCTGATACTCCTCCGGCGAGATGTTGGGCATGTTGACGGCGTTGCGGGGCACGCCGAGCAGGAGGTAATCGCGGACCTGTTCGGCGATGCGGAGGCCCACAACCTCCTGAGCCTCTTCCGTCGAGCCCGCGATGTGCGGGGTAACGATCACGCGCGGGTGGTTCAGCAGGCGCGGATCTTTGGGCGGCTCAGTCTCGAACACGTCCAGCCCGGCGCCCCCCACCTGGCCGCTTTCAAGTGCGGCGACCAAGTCGGCTTGGTTGAGCAACTCGCCGCGCGCGCAGTTCACCACCCGCAAGCCGCGCTTGGCAAGGGCCAGTGTTCTGGCGTTGAGCAGGTGACGGTTCTCCGCCGTTGCCGCGGCGTGCAAACTCAGGAAGTCGCTCTCCTTCAGCAGTTCCTCGAATGACACCAGCTTGACGCCTTGCTCCTCCGCCAACCGGGAGGAAACAAAGGGGTCTGAAGCGAGAACTGTCATGCCAAAGGCTTGCGCCAGGCGCGCCACCTCGCGTCCAATGTTGCCGAAGCCCACCAATCCCAGCGTCTTCGAGCGCAGCTCAATTCCGGTGAGGTTTTTCTTCTCCCATTTGCCGTGCTTGAGCAGGTTGTCGGCTTCCGGGATACGCCGCGCCAAGGCAAGGAGCAATCCCATGGTGTGCTCGGCCACGCTGACGGCATTGCCGCCCGGGGTGTTCATCACCACGATGCCTTTCCTGGTCGCGGCATCGAGGTCCACGTTGTCTACGCCAATGCCTGCACGCCCGATGACCCGCAAACGTGTAGCCCGCTCGAGCAATGCCGCCGTCGCTTTCGTGGCGCTGCGCACCACCAGGGCGTCGGCATCCCGGATTTCCTCCTCGACCGTGGCGTTTGCCTTCTGGGGAAGGAAAACCACCTCCCAGGATTTCTCCGCACTTAGGACTTCGAGCGCGCGTTCTGAAACATTGTCTGCGATGAGGATTTTCATAAGTAAGTCGAGAGTCGAAAGTCGAGAGCCGTCCTACAGCACCCACTACCCCGACCGCCGCAGGTACACTTGCTGTGCGGCGCGCACGCCGCTCCCTAGCTCAAGTTTGTGGCCTAGTTTGGCGAGCACCAGCTCCAGAGCTGCCGTCACCGCGAACAGCTCAGAAATGTCGTAATAGCCGAGGTGAGCCAGGCGAAAGATCTTGCCTTTCATGCTCCCCTGGCCGTTGGCAATGACGGCCCCGAAGCGGCTGCGCATTTCCTTGACGATAGCACCTGAATCCGTCCCTTCCGGCGCGCAGACGGCGGTGACGGCGTTGGCGGGGGAGGAGACCGCAAACAGCTCGAGCCCCAGCGCTGTCGCGGCTTCGCGCGACGCCTCCGCCAGCAGCGCAGCGTTGGCGATCAGGTTCTCCCGCCCGATCTGCTTGATGTACTCGAGCGCCGCATGCAGGCTGATGACGAGCGTGGTTGCGGGAGTGTAACTCGTCTCGCCTTTGACCTGATTCTTCCGCTCCTTCGCGAAATCGAAATAGTAGCGAGGAAGTTTGGCGTTCGAGATCATCTTCCAGGCCTTTTCGCTTACGCTCGCGAACGCCAGGCCGGGAGCGATCATGACCGCCTTTTGCGATCCCCCGATCACGATGTCCAGGCCCCACTCATCCGGGCGAATGTCCATGGTGCCGAGGCCGGTGATGGCGTCTACCACCAGGCAGGTCTCGGGGTAGTTCCTAACAATCTCCCCCAGCCTCTTCACGTCATGGCTCACGGCAGTCGAGGTCTCCGTCGCCTGAACGTAAACTGCCCGGAAGGGGCCATCCCGCTCCAGCTTTTCCTTGATCTCCTCGGCGTTCAGCGGGTGACCATAGGGAGCTTCCACCTTGACAGCCTCGAGACCATAAGCTTCCGCCAAGCCCAGCCAGCGCTCGCCGAATTTAC
>Ga0326728_10016021_pt1 | contig 15406 bp, 16 predicted proteins | sample MB3enrmetagenome_FD_207602 | JGI IMG/M metagenome (GOLD analysis project Ga0326728, IMG submission 207602) | Lab enriched peat soil microbial communities from McLean, Ithaca, NY, United States - MB31MN | ecosystem: Environmental > Terrestrial > Soil > Wetlands > Peat | place: USA: New York...
TGGTGGTTTATCCGGAGCATTGGGACCAGTCGGGTATCATGACATTTATTGTCAATCAGAACGGCCAGGTTTTTGAGCGGAATTTGGGCCAAAAGACTGCCCGGATTGCCGGGGCGATGAAGGAATACAATCCGGACAGCCAATGGACGCTGGTGCAGGAGGAGGGAGTCTTGAGCGCGGTGTCCGAGAAATGATGCCGACTGGCGGACACGCCGTTGGCCAGCCCATACTACCTTTATGAAACACAATAAATTCTCCCAGGACCAAAAACAAAAGCCGGCCAGCGCCTCACGGCCAACTGCGGCTGCGGACTTAAATCAAAAGGAAACTGATCTGGCGCCGTCCCCGGACGAAGTGGCTCGAAGGGCGTACTTCAGTTATCTGAACCAGGGTTCCCAGCCCGGGCACGATGTGCAGCACTGGCTGGCGGCCGAGGCGGAATTGATCGCCGAACGCAACCGCACCCGGGTTCATGGGTTTCACAATCGGACGTAACGCAAAGGTGAAGGATTTCCTCGTCTCGACCGGCCTCACGAGTGATGAAGCCCGCCGCCGGCTCGAGAAAGTCGGCCCAAACGCGGTGCCTGACACGGCTCTGCATCCATTGCGCAGGGCTCTAGCCAAGTTCTGGGCGCCGGTTCCATGGATGCTCGAGGCTGCGATCGTGCTCGAGATTGCCCTCGGCAAGTACGTCGAGGCTGCGATCATCGCGGTTCTCCTGGCCTTCAACGCGGCTCTCGGATTCTTCCAGGAAGGGCGAGCTCAGGCGACGCTTGCCGCGCTCAAGTCGCGGCTCGCGCTGAACGCGGCGGTCCGCCGCGATAATGTTTGGGCGACCGTGCCCGCGGCTGGACTCGTGCCTGGCGATGTGGTCAAGCTATCGGTCGGTGCTGTGGTGGCCGCCGATGTGCGTCTGAGCGAAGGTGAGATTCTGCTCGACCAGTCCATGCTCACCGGCGAATCCATACCCATCGAAGCCGGGCCCGGCTTGCAAACTTATGCAGGAGCGCTGGTGCGGCGCGGCGAAGCCGTGGCGGAGGTGACGGCGACCGGAGCGCGCACCAAGTTTGGACGCACCGCGGAGCTGGTTCGCACCGCGCACGTCGAGAGTTCCCAACAAAAGGCCGTCCTGCGCATGGTGCGCAATCTCGCCATGTTCAATGGCGTCATCATCGTGATGCTGGTGGGGTATTCCTGTGCTCTCAAGCTGCCGCTGGCGGAGATCATTCCCCTGGTGCTCACGGCGGTTCTGGCGTCCATCCCGGTAGCGCTTCCCGCCACCTTTACCCTTGCCGCGGCGGTCGGTGCGCGGACTCTGGCACATCTGGGCGTGCTTCCAACGCGGCTCTCCGCAGTGGATGAAGCGGCCAGTATCGAAGTATTGTGCGTGGATAAAACCGGCACGCTGACGCACAACGAGTTGAAGGTGACCGCTGCACACCCTATGCCCGGCTTTGACGAATCACACCTTCTGGGGATGGCCGCCCTCGCCAGCTCGGATGGCGGGCAGGATCCCGTGGACGCGGCCATTCGCTCCGCCGCCAGCCAAGCCCTCGCCTCCGATTTGCCGAAGCTGGGTAAGTTTATGCCGTTCGATTCCGCCTCGAAAATGTCCGAGGCCACGGCTGTGGATTCGAACGGCGCCACGATCCGTGTGGTCAAGGGAGCCTTTGCCGCGGTCATGGGCCTGACGCCGCCATCGCCTGATGCGTCCAGGACAGCGGACCGATTGGAGGCACAGGGCTTCCGCGTGATGGCGGTCGCGGTGGGTCCGCCGGAAGCCGTGAAGCTCGCGGGCATCATAGCTCTGAGCGATCCGCCTCGAACGGATTCGGCGGCGCTCATTACGGAACTGCACGCCTTGGGGGTCCGCACAGTCATGGTGACGGGCGATGCCCCTGCGACGGCTGAGATCGTGGCTCGCGCGGTAGGTCTCGACGGAACCGTCTGTCCGCCCGGACCCATCCCCGATGGTGTGCGACCCGAGGATTTCGCTGTTTTCGCCGGCGTCCTCCCGGAGGGAAAGTACAACCTCGTCAAAGCGTTTCAGAAGAGTGGCCACACCGTTGCCATGTGCGGCGACGGTGCCAACGACGCGCCGGCGTTGCGTCAGGCGCAGATGGGAATCGCGGTGTCAACCGCGACCGATGTGGCCAAGTCAGCGGCCGGGATCGTGCTGACCACACCAGGACTCGGCGGTATCGTCGCTTCGGTCAAAGCAGGCCGCGTGACGTTTCAGCGCATCCAGACTTATGCGCTCAATTCGGTTACCAAAAAAACTGTCCAGGTGCTCTTCCTGGCGGCGGGTCTGGTCATGACGGGACAGGCGATTCTGACTCCCATGTTGATGGTTATTGTAATGCTCACCGGCGACCTCCTTGGCATGTCCTTGACCACGGACAATGTGCGACCGTCCCCGATGCCCAATGCCTGGCGAATCGGCCAATTGACCATCGCAGGTGTCTTCATGGGAGTCTGCGAGCTGGTCTTTTGCGCCGGTGTTCTGGCCCTTGCCAAATTCCGCCTGGGACTTGGAATCGAAGCGTTAAGAACTCTGGCCTTCGTGGTCATCGTTTTTGGCAACCAAGCAACGACCTATACGAATCGTGAACGCCGCCGCCTGGGGGCCGCTCGTCCCAGCCTATGGCTCCTTGGGTCCTCTGTCGTTGATCTGCTGATCGCCTCAACGCTGGCGATTGGCGGGATCGCCATGACTCCTCTGCCCATTTTTGTGGTGGGAGGAATATTCGTGGCGGCAGTGGTTTTTGGATGCATTTTGGACTTTGCCAAAGTCCCCGTGTTCAATCGCCTCAAGATCGCATAGAGAAGGGTTGTTCCCCATTGCGCCCGGACGTTCAGCCGGATTATCCTCGCATTATGAACGCACCCAGCGAGCCGCCGACGGGATTGACGAAAACGCGCCGACGCGTTGGCGTGGCCGCCGACCACGGAGGTTACGCGTTAAAGGAATATCTGGCCGGAATGTCGCGGGAGGCCGGTCATGAGGTGATTGGATTTGGCGACCGACAGCCGAACTTGGATGATGATTATCCGGAATAAGCCACCGAAGAAAACGCCATGAAAATAAGTCTCCTTGCCGGAAAGCCAGCGCCACCCGGAATGCTGGTTGATGTGTCGCGGCTTATCACCGCCTACTATACCGATCTGCCCGATCCAGCAGTGCCGGCCCAACGGGTGGCGTTTGGCACCTCCGGACATCGCGGTTCGTCATTCAACCGGGCTTTCAACGAATGGCACATCCTCGCGATCGCCCAGGCGATTTGCCTGTATCGGGCGCAGCAGAAAATCGCCGGCCCGCTCTTTCTCGGCATTGACACGCACGCGCTTTCCGTTCCGGCCTGCGCCACCGCGCTTGACGTTCTGGCGGCCAATGGAGTCGAGGTGATGCTCGCCGAAGGGGACGAATACACTCCGACCCCGGTGATTTCTCATGCGATCCTGACCCATAATCGTGGCAGGAAAACCGGGCTTGCCGACGGCATTGTCATCACACCTTCGCACAATCCGCCGCATGATGGCGGCTTCAAATATAATCCGCCCAATGGCGGGCCGGCGGACAACGTCGTCACCGGTTGGATCGAGGCGAAGGCGAATGCGCTGCTCGAAGCCCGGCTCGAAGGGGTGAAGCGAATTCCCCACGAGCAGGCTCTGCGCGCGCCCACGACGCACCGGCGCGACTATCTCAGCGCCTACATTGCCGATCTCGGCGACGTGGTTGACATGGAGGTCATTCGTGGTGCGAAACTCAACATGGGTGTCGATCCCCTTGGCGGCGCCGGCGTGCATTATTGGGCCCGAATCGCCGAGCGCTATGGTTTGAATCTCACCGTGGTCAACGAAGCGGTCGATCCCACCTTCCGGTTCATGACTGTGGATTGGGATGGTCAGATACGGATGGACCCTTCCTCGGCCTATGCGATGCAGCGATTGATCGGGATGAAAGACCGTTTTGACCTCTCCTTCGCCTGCGACACGGACCATGACCGGCACGGAATCGTCACCAAAAGCGAAGGATTGCTGCCGCCCAACCACTACCTGTGCGCGGCCATCTTCCATCTCTTTCAGAACAGGCCGAAGTGGAGCCAGACAGCGGAGGTCGGAAAAACGGTGGTGAGCAGCCAGATGATTGATCGCGTCGCCGCGAAACTTGGCCGCAAGCTCTTCGAGGTCCCGGTTGGTTTCAAGTGGTTCGTTGATGGCTTGCTCGACGGGTCGCTTGGCTTTGGTGGCGAAGAGAGCGCCGGGGCCACTTTTGGCCGTTTGGACGGCACTGTTTGGACGACGGACAAAGATGGAATTGTCCCGGCATTGCTGGCGGCCGAGATCACAGCCCGGATGGGCCGCGATCCCGGCGAAGTCTACCGCGAACTCACGCGCGAGTTCGGTGAACCTGTCTATGACCGCGTCGAGGCGCCAGCCACGCCGGAGCAAAAGGAATTGTTGGCAAAACTCTCACCCGCGCAAGTTAAGATTACTGAGTTGGCGGGCGAGAAGATCCAGGCTGTCCTTACCAACGCCCCTGGCAACGGCGCGCCCATCGGCGGGTTGAAAGTGGTGGCCGGGAGCGGATGGTTCGCCGCGCGTCCTTCAGGGACCGAGAACATCTACAAGATTTATGCGGAGAGCTTCCAGGGAGCGGATCATCTGCGCCGCATTCAGGAGGAAGCACAAATGATTGTCAGCGACGCCTTGGCGGCGCCGGCGTCGGAGCGGGGCAAAGGTCGGGTCTCACCGCCGCTTCATCAGCAGACAGCGAGCGAAGCCAAGGAAGAGTGCGGTTATGAAGGGAATCCGAACTGATGCATTCGACAATTTGATCCAGAACAGAATTGAAGGAAAACCTATGAGCGAACAAACACCCCTCAGCAAGACCATTTACAATTATCCACCCAAGGACGTTGAGGGATTCGACTCCCTGGCGGAACTGGCCCTGGATATGCGCTGGTCGTGGAATCACGCCACCGACCAAGTGTGGCGGCAGCTTGAGCCTACGCTGTGGGAAATGACGCAGAACCCGTGGGTTGTGCTGCAGACGGTCTCGCGGGACAAACTTAAGCGCGTGCTGGCCAATCCTGCCTTTCGCAGGAACATTGACGATCTCTTGCGAGCCAAGCGTCAGACGGCGGAGGCGCCGGCATGGTTCCAGCAACATCATCCGCAGGCGCCCCTGACCTGTGTGGCGTATTTCAGCATGGAATTCATGTTGAGCGAAGCACTGCCGATCTACTCGGGTGGCCTCGGCAACGTGGCCGGCGACCAGCTTAAAGCCGCCAGCGACCTGGGAGTCCCGGTGGTCGGAGTGGGTTTACTCTACCAACAAGGCTATTTTCGCCAGGTGATTGACAAGGACGGAGCCCAACAGGGCCTTTACCCTTACAACGACCCCGGACAACTGCCGATCATGCCGGTGCGCCAACCGAGCGGCGAGTGGCTGCGGTTGGAGATCGCCTTGCCCGGTTACTCGGTTTGGCTGCGCGCCTGGCAGGTCCAAGTCGGCCGGGTCAAGCTTTACCTGCTGGACAGCAACGACGCGGCCAACTTTCCCGCGCATCGAGGAATCACGAGCGAACTGTATGGGGGCGGGCCGGAGTTGCGCCTGGCGCAAGAGATGCTCCTTGGTCTTGGCGGATGGCGGCTGCTGGACGCGCTTGGCATCCACCCGGAAGTCTGTCACCTGAATGAAGGCCATGCGGCTTTCGTCGTGCTGGAGCGCGCCCGCAGTTTCATGCAAGAGAACGCGCAGCCGTTCGAAGTCGCGCTGGCCGCCACACGGGCGGGAAACCTTTTCACCACCCACACGGCAGTCGCCGCCGGCTTTGATCGTTTCGCCCCGGCCCTCATCGAACAATACCTCGGCCGGTACGCAAAGGAGAAGATCGACATTTCAGTCCATGATTTGTTGGCCTTGGGCCGCCAGAACCCGGATGACGCGTCGGAGAGCTTCAACATGGCCTATCTGGCCATCCGGGGGAGCGGATCGGTGAATGCCGTCAGTCGCTTGCATGGGAAAGTTAGCCGGCATCTCTTTGAGCCTCTCTTTCCCCATTGGCCGGCGGACGAAGTGCCCATCGGACATGTGACCAACGGAGTTCACATGCCGACCTGGGACTCGGCGGCTGCCGACGATCTCTGGACGAAGGCCTGTGGAAAAGACCGCTGGCTGGGGACGGGGAAAAACTTGGAGCAGGATATTCGCCGCGTTTCCGATGCCGACCTCTGGCAATTTCGCACGGCCACCAGCAAGTCGCTGATTGACTACGCTCGCCAGCGTCTGGCCCGGCACTTTGCCGCCGCCGGGGCGTCGCCGGAGACGGTTGAGGAGGCGAGTCATCTCTTCGATCCCAACGCATTGACCCTGGGCTTTGCGCGGCGCTTTGCCACCTACAAACGACCGAACCTGCTGTTGCACGATCCAGAGCGACTGCTGCGCCTGTTATCCAATCCTCAGCGCCCGGTGCAACTCATCATCGCCGGGAAGGCCCATCCGGCAGACCAGGCGGGACAGGCCCTAATCCAGAAATGGATACAGTTCATTCGCCGGCCTGAGGTTCGTCCCCACGCGATCTTCCTCAGTGACTACGACATGCATTTGACCGAGCGCCTTGTGCAAGGGGTAGACCTATGGCTCAACACACCCCGGCGCCCTTGGGAGGCGTGCGGAACCAGCGGCATGAAGGTGCTCGTCAATGGAGGCATCAATCTCTCGGAATTGGACGGATGGTGGGCCGAAGCCTATGTCCCGGAATTGGGTTGGGCGTTAGGGGATGGCCAGGAGCATGGTAATGATCCCGGCTGGGAGGCGGCCGAAGCTGTCACGCTTTACGAGCGGCTCGAACGGGAAGTGATCCCTGAGTTTTATGCCCGCGACGCCAAGGGCATTCCCACGGCTTGGGTGGCGCGGATGCGCGACAGCATGGCGCGGTTGACCCCGCGCTTCTCTGCCGACCGCACGGTGCGGGAATACACCGAGCAACACTACCTCCCCGCTGCCGTCGCCCACCAATCGCGCGTTGCCAATAAAGGCGCAAGCGCCAGGCAAATGGTAGATTGGCGGCACAGTCTGGAACAGAAATGGGGCGCACTGCGCTTCGGCGAAGTGAAGGTGGAAACCAAAGATCAACAGCACGTATTTGACGTTCAAGTTTATCTCAATGACCTCGATCCCAAGGCGGTGCAAGTCGAGCTTTATGCCGACGGAATCAACGGCGGCAGCACCGTGCGGCAGGAGATGAAGCGCGTGCGCCAACTGGACGGCGCGCCCGGCGGTTACGTTTACAGCGCGACCGTGTCTGCAGCCAGGCCACCCTCAGGCTACACAGCCCGCCTAATACCTCGCTGTGACGGCGTCGCGGTTCCTTTGGAAACCTCCCTCATCCTGTGGCAGCGATGATTATGGGGAGAACACCCCATAGCCAGGGCAAGGTTTCCGGGGTTATTCTATCGCGTATGAAAAAGATGAACTGCCTGGTGGAGCAAATCAAAATTGGCCTTGGGATTGTGCTGTTGGCGGCCTTGACGGGATGTGTGGGTTACGTGGACGCAGGTTACGGCGGCCCGGTAGTGGTGCAGGGGCCTGATGTATTTTTAGGCGGCGTTTATGAAAGGGGGCGCGATGTGCATGCTTACAGTAATCGTGGAGCGGTCAGTCGCGCTGTGGCGCACCCGGGCGGCGGAGGAGGGCGAGGGGGAAGGCGGTGAACCCAACAGCTCGTTGGACAAAAACAGACCTGATGAATCTATGAAACTTTCAAATCCATTTACACGTTTTGCCGGCCTTTCCACAATCGCGCTGTTGGCGGGCGCCTGCGGTACTTTATCGCCGTGCCTTCATGCGGCGGAGCCGAACGAAGCGCCGCAGAAACCCGTCGTCGCGCAACGGCTCTTCGCGTCGCCCGATGAGGCCCTCAAAGCCTTGCAGGTGGCCGCCGAAGCCAAGGATAAAGCGGCCTTGCGCGACATTTTCGGCCCGGACTACGACCAACTTTCAACCGGCGACCAAGTGCAGGACGCCAACAATGCGCAGCGGTTCGCCACGGCCATGGCGCAGAGCTGCAATCCTGTCAAAGAGGGGGAGGACAGAATCACCCTTGAGGTAGGCACCAACAACTGGCCGATGCCCATTCCACTGGTGAAAGCGGGCGGGCAATGGCGTTTCGACACGGCGGCGGGCAAAGAGGAGATCATCAACCGGCACATCGGGAAGGACGAACTCCACGCCATCGGCGTTTGCCGGGCTTACGTAACCGCCCAACGGCAGTACGCCAGCGTGAACGCGGGCCAGGATGCGTCGTACGCGCTGAAGTTCAGGAGCACGCCCGGAACGAAGGACGGCCTCTACTGGCCGTCGGTGGGGAACGAACCGGCCAGCCCCTTCGGGCCTTTGGTGGCGGAAGCTCATGCCGAGGGTTATATCAATAATAAGGGAGCGGGTCCCCACCCCTTTCACGGTTATTATTTTCGGATTCTGACCCGGCAAGGCAAGGCGGCGCCCGGCGGGAAGAAGAATTACATGAGCCAAGGCCTGTTGGCGGGCGGATACGCGCTGGTGGCTTATCCGGAGCATTGGGACCAGTCGGGTATCATGACATTTATTGTCAATCAGGACGGCCAGGTTTTTGAGCGGAATTTGGGCCAAAAGACTGCCCGGATTGCCGGGGCGATGAAGGAATACAATCCGGACAGCCAATGGACGCTGGTGCAGGAGGAGGGAGTCTTGAGCGCGGTGTCCGAGAAATGATGCGTTTGTGATCATGAAGATCAACCTCCCGCTGCTCACGGCCCTGTCATTGATCGCTGGCTTTCTGACCGGCTGTCAACCGCCAAAGGCCGGCTCTTCGCCCGAGAGCAATGTTGCGCACGCGACGCGAAACAATTCCTACAGTTTGCTCCATCAACTCCTGGACGAACAAAAGGACGTCAGCATCCTGCACTTCATCAAGCGGGAACATCCCGACGTCAAAAACCTCATCAAGAGAATTGCCGCTGCTTCCGGGGGCGGGTCCAAGCTGTTGGAAAAATTTGCCCAACAGGATCCTTCGATCAATCTTGATGACATCCGGCTTCCACCTGGGGAGACGGCAACACGCCAAGCCATTGCTTCCGCCCAGAAGAAGGAATTGTTGGGCCAAACCGGCGATGAATTTGAGTTGGCCTTGCTTTTGACCCAAACCGAGGCGCTCAGTTATGCTTGGCACCTGGCAAAAGTCGCCAGCGAAAACGAATCTCTACCCGATCGTTCCCGCGCGCTGGCAGGCGTGAGTGAGAATATGGAGAACCTCTACCACGAAGTGTTCGCGATGTTGCTTTCCAAACAAAATGATCCGCGAAGAACTGGATCACGAGAGGACAAGCATCAGGCTCGGAATTGAACCCTGGCTCATCCCGGCGATTAAGATTTGGATCACCTCTCCAATCGCTGTGAACTAATTCATTATGGACTCTCCACCATGAATGGCGTCCCATGCATGTTCGTGTTGCTGCTGGCGGGCGCGCTTTTCGCGCGCGCCGACGACAAGACGGTCGCCTTGCCGGAGTTGATGCAGGACGCACAACAGTGGGCGCGGGATAATCTCGACACCAATGTCCTCAACTCGCTGCCCAAATTGGACGATCCTGCAGTGCAGCAATTCTTCCGCGAACTCCAACAGCGTTTTCAAGGCGACTACGTGGTGGATCTGGCGGGACTCAGGCAAACCGCCCGCAGTGTGCTGCCGTTGCTGGAAAGCCGGGAGGAGACCCAGCCTTACGCCGCGTGGCTCGCGGCGCAGATGGATTATTTCGATGTCGCCGACGAAATCCGCATCACCATTCCGGCGCCAAAAGCTGAAACCAATCAGCCGCCGCCACCGCGAGCCAATCCGCCGCCGCAAATGGAACGCGAGCTTTGGGTCAGAAAAGTCTCCGGCCGCCCGTGGTCCGCCGCTGCCAAAGAGTATGTGCCGCAATTGAAGCCGATTTTTGCCGCCCAAAAGATCCCGCCCGAACTGGTCTGGGTGGCGGAGGTGGAATCGTCCTTTGACCGCCGCGCCGAGAGTCCAGCGGGAGCGGCGGGACTATTTCAATTGATGCCGGACACGGCGAAACGGTACGGACTTTCCTTGTGGCCGCGCGATCAACGTTTTCAGACCGAGCCCAGCGCAACCGCCTCCGCCCAATACCTGAGATATCTTTACGGCCGTTTCCAGGACTGGCGTCTGGCCCTGGCCGCTTACAACGCGGGAGAAGGCGCGGTGCAAAAGCTGTTGCATCGCTACAAAAGGCGAAGCTACGACGACATTGCCGGACATCTGCCCGCGGAAACGCAAATGTATGTGCCGCGGGTCGAGGCCGTCCTCTTGCAGCGTGAAGGCGCGAAGCTGAAACAGCTTTCCGCGCCGCAAATGTGATTTTACACACTGCGTTTTGGTCACCAACCGGCCAACGGCCGTCTATACCAACATCATCCCGACGCGCGTTCAACAACGGCAAATGAAAGTTTTGACAATCGGGATGCCGCCCCAACAATGAGCGCACTTTATGGGTTCATCCAAACACCGATGGTTGTCCTTTGCGGTTGGATTGCCACTGCTGACAGGCGGTTTTCTTTCTACTGGTTGTCGGACGGTGGCATACGATTCGTTGTTCACCACTTCCGGTCCGGGTTGGCACGTGCAGCAAGGACAGGCACTTTGGCGTCCGGGCCGCAATTATCCTGAACTTGGCGGCGAAGTGGTTGTGGCCAGTCATCAGGACGGGCGATGCTCGGTTCAGTTTGTCAATTCGACCCAAAAGGGGGCCAAAACATGGCGCGCCCGGCGGGAATCGAACCCACGACCCACTGCTTAGAAGTCAGTCCCTGACTCAAAACTTCCTTCGTAAAATACCAGTCTCCCTCGTAAAGTCAATCCCTGCGGCGCCGTGCGGCCCGCTGCGGCCGGAAAGTGCTGGTATGATGGTGGTATGATGGCCGGCGGCAACATGATTGTCGAGAATCTCATTGACGTTGAGTGAAGACGGTTCCGGCTTCGTTTCCAATGCGCCGCCGTTTTCATTTTTTGCCGCGGCCGGCGTCCCGGCGGACTCGGGCTCCTTGGCAATGTAGCCTTGCTTCTGGAGCCATTGCTTTTCCTCCCGCTTCTTCTTCCACTCCGCGCCAGCTCCGGGTCGTCCGTCTGGGTGCTCTTGCCTGTCTTGCACGACGCTGAATGTGTTTGGTCCGGTTTTGCCGTTCCCGGCCCTTTCAAACTCCCCGCACTCTCGGATGTCACCCATCGGCGACAGTCACCTGTTGGATGTTCCTTTTCAACGCGCGGCGGTGGTCGAGTTCGGCCGGGGGGAGCAAAACCTCGTTTCGTTCATCGCCCGGCAAGGCGGACGGATGAAGTTGGACGATGATGGCGGCCTGGGACGGATCGGCCCGCCCTCATGGCTGGTGCATGAAGACTATAAGAACCTCGTCGGATGACAGCGGAACAGACTTGTCGTCCCGCTCGCGAGCGGCCCCCCTTCCTTGACACCCTGCATTCGCTCAACGTCGGTGTTGCAGGTGTAGTGGGCCTTGACCTCTATCCTGGGCTCTGCCCGCCCCGGCTTGGGATCCGCCCGCCACTTCGGTTGGACTGTTTAGTAATTCACCGTCAGGTGCTCCTGTCGCCACTTCAACGATTCGAGTGAGGGAAGGAACTTCTCTTCCCCAGGCGGAATTACCGGCCTATTTGCGAGCGCGCTCAAGTCCTTTTGTCCTTCAATGCGGTCGTCCAATCGTCCGCTCACCTTCCAGACGCCAGCCCGATGGCGGGAGTCCGGGCATGGCGCGATAAGAAAGCGATCCATCGCCCAATGATGATTTGGGCAGAGCGCGACTCCATTGTCGGGCTTGTCATTCTGGCTCACGTTGAATGGAATCAAATGAGCCGCCTCCACTAACGAAATCTCCACTCCGAGCAAAACCCGGATGCCGCATGCCGCGCAACGGTAATCGTAAATATCGAGAACGGTTCGTCGAAAGGCCGCATCCCGGCCTCGTTGGGCCTCCTCGTGCAGCATCTGGTCCACCGCCGGCTCGCGCTGCTCGGTCAAGGCGTCCAGCTGGTCGCGCTGCTTTGGAAAATAACGGTCGATGAGCGCTTGCCGAAGTTCCCGGCGGCTGGCTGGATCGTTGAGCAGCGCCCAGAGACCATCGTCAAATCGTCCAAACGCGGCTCGACGGCGGAGTTCCGCCAGGCTGGGCGAACCACCCGCCTCCCCGGCTCGGTAGATTGCGTCGTCCTTGTTTTTCGGCTGGAGCCTCCAGAATTTGTCGCCAGACAGGTGAAACAGCGGATTCTGAATCGTCGGCTGATCTGTTGGCTGCCGGACGACCTCGAAGTAACGCTTGAACGATGCAACCAATTCGTCGTTCAATGGAACCTGGTTTTTGCTGATCCTCCCGCGATCAAGCAAATCCAGAATTGCCAGCAGGAGTACAGGCTTGTGCGGGCGCTCGTATAATCCGCGCTTGTCTCGGCGGAGATTATAGAGTCGCTCCAGCCATTCTTTCCAGGTTGCTTGGTTTGTCATCGCAACGTCCCGCCTACGCTTCGATATCGATCTCCTCCGCCGCCAGCTTAAGGCAAAGCGCCGGCATGTGAAGTTTTGACTTCCCGCAGCATAGCCTTGCCCCGGCTGACCAAACCGTCCGGCAGCCCCTTGAGATTGACGCCGCGCACTGGACCGAGATTCCGTTCGGCTACACAATAGTCCAGAATCGTCAATACACCACCACGAAAAAATTCGCAGTGTATCCGATGAAGAGGAGGATCCACTCAGAGTGGATCGCTCGCCTTATTTCCAAGGGCCTGAAAGCAGCAGAGATTTGGCCGCCGTTGTTCGGCGAGATCAAGAAATGCTGGCAGGGGAGGTTCGGTCATAAGGAGATCAACCGCCTGCGCGAGTCCGTGCAGGCCGTCGTCGGCCAGGCCAAACCCCGGCAAAATCAGGAGCCAGACCTATGCTTCGAGGCGGCCGGAGAGATCTACTTGGCACGCCAGCAAGAAATACTGGACCAAACCATTTTGCCACCACGCTGTTGGTCCAGGCCCTTCACACCCAAAATAACTAATATTCCCCAGGGAATACGTCTCTTAATTTGATTTTTAGCCGCCCCAGGATCGTTTCCAGCTTGTTGAGCGTGATGTGGTGCTCACCGCGCTCGATTCGGTGAAGGGTCGTGTGTGATACGCCGACCTTTTTCGCGAATTGGGCATACGAAAGGCCGGCACGGGCCTTCCGCATGAAGAGAGCAAACTCGCGGTCCAGATTTCGTTTCACCCGCCCAAAATGGCAAAATTGTCATAACGTATGCGTGATGATATGACGTTTACAAATCGGGCCGCCCCCAGTTCTATTTCGCTTTTTCATTTGTGTCGTTATGAAATTAAAATCAATACGACGCAGGTGCCGCCATTGTGGCAGAATGTTCGCCCCCGATCATCGGAATCAAGGCCGCCAATTCTACTGCCTCGCTCCCGAGTGTCGGCGCGCGAGCAAATTCGCCAGCCAGCGCAAATGGTCGCGCAAGACTCAGAATCTGGCTCATTTCCGAGGAGAGGAGGAAGTGCGGCGCGTGCAGGAATGGCGGAAAGCGCACCCGGGTTATTGGAAGAAAAAAAGCCCCGCGTCCAATGGAGCGCAAGCCATTGCCCCACAAGCTGTTAAATGTCGTCAGGAATCTTGTAACGCATGTGGCGGATGCGGCGGTACGTTACAAGATGTCTGCCTGGCCAAAAACCCTTTATTTGTAGGCCTTCGGCCGCAGCCAATCGGCCGCCAACTCCACCCACCGGGCCAAGGTTTGCCGGGGCAAAGGCACCCCGTGACGCCGGGTGTAAATGTCGGCCTGCCGATAGAGGGGCAGGTGATCGCAGTACTTGCTGACTAACACATAGGCCAGCAGTCCCGGCGCGGCCAGCGCCCGCTCTTGCAGGCACAGGGGCAAGGGTGCCAGCACGGGCGGACGGTCTAAATCGACTTTGTGCATGTATTTGCGCCGGATCAAACGCCGGCGCAGAAAGCGGCCCGGTTCGTAATCCAGTTGTTCGCTGACTTCCTGGCCGATGTAACGCCAGGCTTCCGGCTGCGCTTTGACCGCGTCGGGGTCGATGACTTCTTCGATGACCGGCAGGTTCTCCGGTAAACGAGGCTTGCTCTCCGACCCCGGCGGCGGGGCTGTTTTAGCCACAGGGGCCGGAGCCGGCGGCGGAGTTGGCGCGACGGTCTCCGTCTGGCCTTGCAGCAAGAGTTGCAACTGGGCTGCATCCACGACCTCGCTGCTGGAGCCAAAGACCCGCCGCAGCAGCGCGTTCTCCTGGCGCAGGAGTTCGATCTGACGGGTTAGTTCGGCTTCACGCTCGGTCATCACGACGGCGCGAAGAATACGGGAAAACCAGCGGCACTGTCAAATAAATAGTAAACTTTTTGCCGAATTATTTTTCACGCCCCCTCCCGCTCATACCACGGACGAAAACCCGCCCCGCGCAGATCCACCCCGTCGGTCAACAAGGCCAGCGCCTCCGGTCGCAAGGCCAGCTTGGTCTGGCCCGCTTCCACGGTCCTGGGCCAGGAGAAAGTTCCTTTTTCCAACCGCTTGGTCAGAATCCAAAGTCCCGTGCCATCCCAGCACAACATCTTGAGCCGCGTGCGGCGGCGATTGGTGAACACAAACAGCGCCCCCTGGCGCGGGTCCTCGCCCAGGCGCTCGGTGGCCAGCCCGTGCAGCCCATTGAAGCTCTTGCGCAAATCGCACGGCTCCAGGCTGACGAACACTTTGAGGCTGCCCGAAAAACTCAGCATGGGGGCGAGGGCTTCTCCAACGCCCGCAACAACGCCGCCGCCAACTCCACTTGGCTCACGTGCCCAATCTCCAGGCGCGCCCCGCCGTGCAACTGTACCGTCAAAACCGGAACGTTCCGGCTGGGCCGGCCCTGGGCCTGATCGAGCACCGCTTCCACCCACCGCACCGGCGCTGGCCTTTTCGTCGGTGGAGTGGCGGACGGACCGGCCGCCTCTTGCCGCCGGCGCCGGGCGGCCCAACCGGCCAAGGTCGAATACTTCAGCCCCACCAAGGCCGCAAACTTCACCCCGCTCAAGCCGCTGCGCTCAAACTCGTCCAGCAGTTGCTGCCGCCGTTCCGGCGGCGTCCTGACCCGGGCCAAAGCGTCGGTTTTGAGAATCTGACCAGAATCTCCCGTAGATGTCATAGCCAGAGACTACGACACGTCTGCTATGTTTTGCTAGAGGTGCGTAAGCGGTAAAGGAGGAACCTCCTGTTGCGGGTCAACGATGCGTGATACCTTGGCGGATTGGCTGGATGCCGATGGAAAATCAGGCGGCCAACTTGACTTGATGCTGGCGGGCTTTCTTCCAGTTG
>Ga0326728_10016022_pt1 | contig 15403 bp, 10 predicted proteins | sample MB3enrmetagenome_FD_207602 | JGI IMG/M metagenome (GOLD analysis project Ga0326728, IMG submission 207602) | Lab enriched peat soil microbial communities from McLean, Ithaca, NY, United States - MB31MN | ecosystem: Environmental > Terrestrial > Soil > Wetlands > Peat | place: USA: New York...
AAGTCGAGCACAATACCTTTTCCTTGGTAGCTTTGAAAGGGTACGACTTCAGTCGTACCACAAAATTCTCGCAACCATTTTTGCGGTTTTGGCGCTGTGGAAGGTTTCTCGAACTGAGCCTACGACGATCCGTCTAGCTCTGCTGGATGCCTCTTCAGATGTGCGACCAGCTCGCCGCGAGGAACCTTCGTTTGGACTCCGGTCAAAAAGCTCTTTACTGTCAGGATACCGGACTTGACCTCGTCTTCGCCCAGAATCACGATTCGGTAGGCAAGCTTATTTGCGACTTCGAGAGACTTCTTGAGGCGGAACGTACCGTCGCCGACATCAAGGCGAAGACCGGATCTTCTTAATTCCTGCGCAAGTGCCAAGGCCGCCGCATTTTGAGCCTCTCCCAAGGGCGCGATGTATGCGTCAATTGGCGTGTTCACGTAAATCGTATCCAAAACTGTCTGCTCCTGCGCCTGGAGCGTCAGCACCAGCCGGTCGAGGCCGATCGCGAATCCGATCCCCGGCGCCTTCGGTCCGCCGATCGCTTCGCTCAATCCGTCGTAGCGCCCGCCGCCGAGCAGCGCGTTCTGAGCGCCAAGTCCACCATGCGTAAACTCAAAGGTCGTCCGCGTGTAGTAGTCCAGGCCGCGCACCAGTCTCTGGTTCAGCTTGTAGGGCACGCCGGCCGCGTCGAGCGCCGCAAGAACAGCCGCAAAATGTGTCCTCGAGTCTTCGCCGAGCGAATCGCCAATTCTGGGCAGCTTCTCGATGATCGGTTGATCCTCCGGCACTTTGCAGTCGAGCACGCGCAAAGGGTTGGTCACGGCTCGCCGCTGGCAATCGCCGCACATCTTCGGCGCAACGTCGACGAGCGCCGCGCGCAGCACGTCGTTGTACCTCGCCCGATCCGCAGAAGATCCAACAGAATTCAATTCGAGCGTCCAGCCCTCGATCTTCAGCTCATTCAGCAGCGTCGCCAGCATCTCCAGAACTTCCGCGTCGCGCAACGGCGATTCGCTGCCCGACGACGGGGGCCCGATCACCTCCGCGCCGATCTGCCAGAACTGCCGGTACCGGCCCTTCTGCGGGCGTTCTCTGCGGAACTGCGGCCCAATGTAATAGAGCTTCTGCAACTGCCCGCTCTCGCCCAGCCCGTGCTCGATATACGCGCGCACCACTCCGGCCGTATTCTCCGGCCGCAGCGTCAGCGACTGCGAGGAGGCAAAGAATTCGCCTTGGAGTGGTTCAATGATCACGTCGGAGGGCTTGATCCAAGGCTTTTGAGGGACAATAGCTGGAACAACGAGTCGCAATCTTACGGCCGCGTGAAGCTCTTGCTGAATATCCGCGGAAAGCAGGTCGCGCGCTCTGGTTAGGGCTGACAGATGATCACTCGAAGCCTCGGCAGCAAAGCGAACTAGCTCAAAGCAGTGGCTAGGCAATTGTTGATTGGGAATGCTCAGGCCCCTCATAACAAAAAGGTCGACACCGAGATCATGAAGTTTCGCTTCGAATCGCGGATGTTGAACATGAACTTTGTCAGCATGGACATGTGCTCCCCCAGCGAGGTTTCTCCTTAACCACTCGTTCAGTATCGTGAGCTTTTCGAACCGCTCGCCGTCCTCCCACGTGTACATTTCCTTCGAGACAATGTCCGTCTCCTCGCCCACGCTCCGCGCAAACAAGGCCGTATCTTCAAAGACCGGCGTGCGAATCTCCCCGAAGTTATAGCGCGTAAAGACTACGCGCGCCGTCGCTTCGATGCGGTTCCAAAGCTCTGTCTCCGGAGGCAGCAGGTCGCGCGTCCCGCGCACAGCTTTCAGGGTGGACATAACCTATCTAGTCTAAATGGGAAAAGGACTTCTTCAGACCGCGACCCAACGCGGGCCTCGCCGTCCTACCCCAGCACCCCGTCCGCAATCCTCAACCACCATGCCGACGCGCTCGCGTAGGTGTGAACCACAAACATCTGGCAGATGATCAACGCCGGCAGCGCCACCAGATACACCTTGTGGATGCGTTGGTTCACCACCAGATCGCGCACCACTCCGAGCAGAATCACCCCGTCGAGGCACCAGAAGTAGAGGTTGTGGTTGAAGACATAATCTTGCCGGCCAAACGCCGCATCGAGCAGGCAGCAGGTGGCGATAAAGATCAGCCGGCGATGATACTCGGTTTTCTTTCGCAACAGAATCGCCAGGCTGATGAGCGTAGCGAACGCAACCATGTCGTACCAGGGAACAATCATGAACGAGTCGATGCCCCTCTCGCGAAGGGTATGGATATCGAACCGGCCCATCACGATGGAAGTCGTAATTCCCAGAGGCACCATCACCGCGGCAAGCCCCGCGCCAAACCAGCCGAAGAATCGGTGCCACTTCACGTTGTGCGTGCGCACCAGCGTCGACTGAAAGATAAAAAACAGCACCCACGATGAAAACGCTGCGCCGTGAAACCAGAGAATCAATGGACGCGGCACCGCGGGATGGAATAGGTTCTGGTCGACCGTATGGTTGAATCCCCACACAACGATCCCAGCAATCGCCAGCGACATCGCGAAATAGAAATACTTGTCCACCAGGCCATTGCGCCCGGCAAAGTGAACCGCCGGACGCGCAGCCGCGCTGTGCGACACAGTTGCCATTGTCGGAACCTCGCTTTCGAATCTTGGGGAATCTGGGCCGCGCCCCATGCGCCCGCGGGGAAGTAGCGCAAGGCTAGCACAGGCAAGTTTTGAGCCTCAACGGAAAAAAGCCGGCTCTCCGACAACAGGCCTCTGCATCGCCTCCGTAGTTGGATTCCCACGAGTAACTCAGACTTGGTTGGAGTGCGTTGCTCCGTTGCTTGTTGAGTCCATGAATCTTGGCGCTAAAGTGTTTAGATTGACTCAAAGAAGTACAAAAGTAATCCGATTTAGAGAACCAAAGATACGCATACGACTATCGTTGTATTACCCTCGACTTTTCATCCATGCACAAAGGTAATTATGAGACGATAAGTCGCCGCTCTCGAATTGGGCCCGGAAGCTGCGCCTTCACTCTCACTTCCGCAGGCTGCAAATCGGCAGCGTCCCACTGCTGGCCACGTTCCCTCCGGCCGCTTATATTGCGCCGGATTGAGCACTCCGGTGGGAGAAGCACCTGAACGGAGCTGTATATGCAACGCGAGATTAGACCCTCTGAGACCGAATTGTCCGAGACCGAATTCATTGAACGCAATTTTCTCAATCGAGCAGCCATTGGTGAACATCGCAGCAATTCTCCAAGCAAATCTTTAATCCGGCGGTTTGTGCCGAGCCGCGCCTTTGTATGCGGCACATCGCTTCTGCTAACGGCCGCAGCCGCGCATGCGCAATTCGGCGCGCAGCCTGTCGGGGCAACCTCAGGCAACCAAGGCATCACCGTGACGGCGTCGACAGCGGGCACAGTCACGAGCGTCCAAATTCTTACACTCGGCTCGCCATCGGGAGACTACGCCGCGGGCACAGGCGCGGCAAACTGCGCATCGGCAGCACTGGCGCAAGGGGGCACCTGCACAGCGTCCGTCACGTTTACGCCTGCAGCGCCCGGTCTGAGGCTTGGCGCAGTCGTGCTGGTTGGAACGCCCTCAAGCGGGCCCGGACCCGCCGTTTTAGGCACAGCCTATATTTCTGGGACGGGAACCGGAGGGCTCGGCGTACTCGTAAGCGGCAACCTCTTGCCGGTGGCCGGCCAGCTCGGTCTCTACACTTCGGTGGATGACGGCGGTCCCGCCACGCAGGCTGAGCTTTACCTGCCCAGCGGCATCGCTGTGGACGGTGCCGGAAATCTCTACATCGCCGACAGCCTGCACAACCGCATCCGCATGGTGTGCGCCAGTGCCACCAGCGCCACCATTCAGGGAACCACTTGTTCCGGTACAGGAATCATTTCGACCATCACAGGCAACGGCAATCCTTCGTACACAGGCGACGGCGGACCAGCGGCAAGCGCCACACTCAGCAGCCCAGGCGACGTCGCCCTCGACGGCGCGGGGAATCTGTATATCGCCGATACTGGCAACAATGTCATCCGCATGATCGCCGCGGCAACGGGCGTCATCACAACCGTTGCCGGCAGCAATCCAGGCGCCGCTTGCGGCTCAAAAAGCGATGCAGTCGGTGACGGCTGCCCGGCTACGCAGGCTACGCTCAATCAGCCGCAAGGCGTAACCCTCGACGCCGGCGCGAATCTCTACATCGCCGACACCAGCAACCACCGCATTCGCGAGGTGAGCGCGGCCACCGGGATCATCACGACCATTGCCGGCAACGGCTTTACCAACGCCAACGGTACGGGTGCCTTCAACGGCGACGGAATCGCGGCGACCAGCGCGGAGCTTAACTTCCCCTATGCGGTGGCCTTTGATCCCTCGGGCAACATGTACATTCCCGACTCCGCCAACCAGCGCGTCCGCGAAGTGATGGCCGTGGGCGGCGTCATCACGCCCGCCAGCACCATCTCCACTTTTGCCGGCAACGGAAACGCGGGCGCCACGGCGTGCACGGCGGCCCCGGTTGCCGCTAACCAGGCCGACGTCTGGTCGCCCTCGGGTGTCGCAGTCGACGCCGCCGGCAACGTCTACATTGCGGAGACGCAGAACGCGGCCATCCGCAAGGTAAGCGCAGCCACAGGGCTCATTTCTACACTCGTGGAAAGTGGCTGCGGCACGTATTATGCCGGTGGTCAATTCCAGGGCGTGCAGCTTTACGGGCCCGTCGGTCTCTATCTCGACGGAGTGGGCGACCTCTATGTTGCTGACACGCTCAACATGGTCGTGCGCGAGATGCAGGGCAACTTCGCTGCGCTCGATTACACCGCGCCCATTCGCCAGGGCAGCACCTCTGCAACCCAGGACGAGACCGTTGAAAACGACGGCAATGCCCCGCTCGATTTGACTGCAATTACTCCCGCGGTCGATGCCGCCATTGATCCCTCGGTGGCGAACTCCTGCACCGATCCTTCATCGCTGGCCGTCAATGCAGATTGCACGATCGGCGCGGTCTTTGCTCCGGCAGCAACTCCCACGTTAACCAACGACCAAAGCGAGATGCCCAACATCGATGTCTACGAGGATGGGCAGCCCAGCATCGTCGCGGCGAACTCTCCGCTCGACATTCTGCTGGTCGGTACCGCCGAGCCTGTCAACTCCACCACCACCACCCTGGCCTCCAACCCCGATCCCTCCGGATTTGGTCAGAGCGTCACCTTCACGGTCACAGTCGTTACGGGAGCCGGAACCGGCAATCTCACAGGAACCGTCGGCATTACCGACACATTTGGCGGCAACACGACGCCATTGGCCACGGGCCTTGCCGTGAACGCGTCAGGTGTCGCCACTTTCTCTACAACAACGCTGGCCGTTGGCCTTCATTCCATCGTCGCAACCTACAGCGGCGACACGATGCACTTCACCAGCACTTCGGCCCCGGCGCTCATCCAGACCATTCTTGAGGGCACTTCGACGAGCTTGACTTCGACCGCGAATCCCACCGCTGTCGGCCAGAACGTCACCTTCACAGCCACTGTGACCATCTCTGGCGGCGGGGGCGTCACTCCAGATGGCACCGTCAGCTTCATGGACGGAACTACGCTCCTCAGCACGCAAACCATCAGTGCCGGTGGCATCGCAATGTTTGCGACTTCGACGTTGACAGCCGGCGTACATCAGATCACCGCCGTTTATAACGGCGACGCCGCCAAGCAGATTCAGGGCAGCACTTCAGCAGTCCTCAATCAGGATGTGCAGGCGCCGACCACAGCGACACTAACCTCAAGCCTCAATCCGTCGTTCTACGGTAACTCCGTCACATTTACCGCGACCGTTCCACCCAGCGGCACCAAGGCGCCCACTGGAACTGTGAGCTTCCTCGATGGCGCCACGCAAATCGGCACGGGAACACTGAGTGGCAATCCGGGAGTCGCGACATTCACCACCACCACTCTCAACATGGGCGCGCACAGCATTACCGCGTCGTATCCAGGCGATTCCTTTAACGGGCCAAGCGTATCTTTGCCGTTGAGCCAGGTGGTCAAGCAGGCGCAAACCGCAACCACTGTCACGGCAACGCCGAGCCCAGGCATCGCCGGTGCACCGGAGACGATCACGGCAACTGTGACGGTGACCTCAGGTTCAGGAACACCCACCGGCACCGTCACATTCACTTCCGGGGCCACGCAACTTGGTAGTGCACCGGTCAGCAATACCGGAACCGCGACCATCACCCCGGCACTGGCGCAGGGAAGCTACCAGATCGTAGCCACTTACAGCGGCGATGCCAACAATCAAGGCAGCGCTTCAGCTCCATTACCCCTCACCGTCTCGCAGGCCACTACGCAGACCGCACTTGTCGTCGCGCCCAATCCGGCACTGGTGCTGGCGCCCATCACCTTCACCGCAACCGTAACGGGCAACGGCGGAGCACCCACAGGCAGCGTGAACTTCCTCGCTAACGGCAATGTAGTCGGTACGGGGACCCTGAACCCCTCTGGAATCGCGACATTCACTACTTCAACATTGGCGGCTGGCACCTACGTCATCACCGCGTCCTATGTGGGCGATGTCAATGACGCTGGCAGCACATCGTTGCCCGTCTCACTCACAGTTTCACTGGCCACAACGGCAACCGCTATTACAGTCACTCCAGATCCGGCACTGGTCGGGGCGGCCGTCACCATCACTGCAAAGGTCACGGGTAATGGCGGTACTCCCACGGGCAGCGTGAACTTCATCGCCAACGGCAACACTCTCGCTTCAGCAGCCCTGGCTGCGGGCTCTGCCAGTTTCACCACCTCGACGCTGGCTCCGGGAACTTACTCCATAACAGCGAGCTACCAGGGCGACCCTGCTGACGCGTCCAGCACGTCGACCGCCATCAGTGAAACCGTCGGCCTCATCCCAACCACCACCAGCCTTGGCTCCTCAACCACCACCGGAACCACTCCGCAAGTCGTCCTTGTATCGACGGTCTTGAATAGCGCCACAGGTGTCCCCCCCACCGGAACCATCACCTTCATGAGCGGCACCAGCGCGCTCGGATCGGCCACATTGGATTCGAGCGGTGTAGCAACGCTCGCGCCAAATCTCACCGGCGGCGTGAATTACAACATCATCGCCAACTACAGTGGAGACGCCGACCACCTCCCGTCCTCATCGCCGGCCATCGCCGTTTCCGGCACTCCCACTCAGTTCACATTGGGTGTAAGCCCTTCCAGTGTGAGCATGGCAACCTCCCAGAACGCCACAGTAACCGTGAACCTGATTTCGAACGGCAGCTTTACTGACACGATTGGGCTCGGCTGCGGCTCGCTTCCCGCAGGAGTCTTCTGTCACTTCTCTAGCCCCAGCATGAAGCTGGCGCCGGGCGGCTCTGCGAGCGTTCAGCTAACCATCGACACCAATAATCCATTGGGTGGAGGAAGCTCGGCCATGAACCGTCCGGCGGGGACGTCGAAGATATCGCTGGCTGGCCTCTTCTTGCCCATCAGCGTCGTCTTTGGATTTGTCTTCTGGCGCCTGCGCCGGCGGAGCGCTGGGATTCTCGCCACGGCGATGGTTCTGGTGCTTTCAGTGGCCGCGTTGCTGACCGCTGGCTGCAACAGCTACTCCGTAAACACCGCCACGCCCGGCAATTATGTCATTCAGGTAACAGGCACAGGTGCAGCCACAAATGTCCAGCAGTACCAAAATGTTTCGCTTACCATCACGAAATAGATCCGCATGAGGAAGCCGCTGAGCGGACACGGGAGAAAGATGAACTTCTTGCACGATTTGAATTCTTTGCGAAACGGAAAGCCGGCTTTGCGGGTTCGGCCCGGAATGGCGCGTCTGCTGGTTCGTTCGGCTGCGCTTGTTGTGCTGGCAATTTTATGCGCCGCGCCGCACCCCGCTCCGGCGCAGGTTCAGCCTCCCGGCGACATGGGTGGTCTTATCGTGTCGGTCGGCGGCATGGGCTCTGGATATTCCATTCAGTACGGCCAGCGGAAGATCGCGGGCATCACCGCGTTTGTCGATGCCGACACCAAGCGCCGCTTCGGTATCGAGGCGGAGGGTCGCTGGCTGGAGTTTCATCAGACTGCGAACGTCCACGCTGAAACCTTTTCCGTCGGCGCCCGCTACCATTTCGATGTTGGCCGATTCGCGCCCTATGCCAAGGGCCTTGTCGGCTTCGGCGACTTCAACTTTCCTTACAACTACGCGTATGGGCGCTACCTGGTCGTGACGGCGGGTGGAGGGCTGGACTTCCATTGGACGCGCAGAATCACGGTCCGCGCCGTCGACTTCGAATATCAGGACTGGCCCAACTTCACCTTCGGCAACATGACCTCATATGGCCTGAACGCGGGCCTTCGCGTGCGCATTTTCTAGAGAATTCCCTCGGGCTCCGCCGCGCGCTCGGTCCCCACCACCCCAGAAACCAAAAGCAACACCGGCGCCGCAACAAACGCCGCTATGAGCTTCGGAATGAGGCGGAAGTCATCCCAGAGCGAGCAGCCGCGTCCAGTCAGGAACACTCCGCGCCGCATCACAAACTGGTGAAACAGAGCTGAGACGCCCGTGAACACGCTCACGGCAATCGTGGCTCTCGAGGGCACTGCCGCTCCCACGGCGCGATGTGCGAGCCAGTCGAGCGTCTGGGCGAGCGCAGGAACGCCTGCAGCCACCAGCACATTGCCAAGCACACGGGAACGAAGGCCGAGCGCTCGTTGCTGCAATGCTGCATAGACTCCGGCTGTCAGTGCAACGTAGCCCATCTCAACCAGCACAATCGACAGCCGCCCGTGCGAACCGGAACGCCTCAGCGCTGCTAGGTACACCGATGAGCGGGCCGCTGCACTCAGTAGCGCGCACTTCCAGTTCCAGCAGGAGAACACCTGCGCCTGAAAAGTGGACCGAGCTCTTTGGGGCATGATTCCATACTGACGAATTCATGCGAACACGGGGTCAAGGCCGCATTACAAAGGCGTTGAGATCGTCCGTATACCGTAATCAGGTAGATTCTCTTCCGTCAGCGCCTGAAACGTGATTCGGGTCACGGCTTGCGTCGTTACTCCGCCGATAACCTCTAGGCAAGGGCGCAACCACAGCGCGCCTGCAATTGAGGAGCAACGTTCCCATGGCTTATGTCGTCACCGATGCCTGCACCAAGGATTTTGTTTGCGTGGCCGAGTGTGCCACCGCCGCTATTGCGCCCACCCAGGATCACCCCGCGGCCGCAACCGTCACCCAGGTCTATATCAATCCCGATGAATGCATCGACTGCGGCAACTGCGCCTCGATTTGCGCGCAGAACGCCATCTTCTCGATCGACGAGCTGCCGCCCGACAAGGCGGATTTCGCCGAGAAGAACCGGATCTACTTTAATTGATCTCGATCATCTTTTCAGTCTCGCCGGGATCCCGCGAAGATTCCTCGTGGCGTTTTCAGTTCTGTTTCGGTGCGGGCGCCTGAGTTTGTGCTCCCTCGGCCGCCGGAGCCTCCGCACTCCCCGGCGTATCCGGCGTCACGGCTGGATTTGCTGCCGATGGCTTCCCTGTCACTGCCGGCGCTGCCGGAGGGGGCCCTGCCATCAGTGTTACGGGCAGCGTCAGCGTCTCCGCGTTAGCCGGGTCGTCGCGCAACTTGAGATAAAGGACGCCTTTGGCGGGATGAGGAACAACCAGCTCCGTCCCTGTAAACTCCGGTGGAACATTCACGGAGCTGTCGAACGACGCCGTTGCTGAAATCGATGTGGCCAGGAAAAGATCGGTGCCGCTCAGGATGCATGGCTTGGCCGTTGCTCGTGGGCAGCGCAGCTCTTTGAATCCGGGAACACGCACAAGCGTCCCCAGTGGAACCCAGTCGCCGGCAGCGCCGCCTGCGGAGATAGCGCGCACGCGCACCGGGCCAAACGCCGAGGAACCGAAGCGCGCCAGTGGCTCCAGGCTGGCCTCCGCCGTGTGCGCATCTTCGAGCATCAGGCTGCCATCGCTCAATGCGAGCGTGGTATGAAAACTCGAGTCGGCAGCCGCCACCTCAATTTTTTCATCGCGCGGAAAATCAGGTGGGACGTCGGACTTGAGGAAGAAGACCAGGCGGCCATCAACCGGCAGGTCCGCGGGGCTGCTCATTTCCACGGGAAAGGGCGCGGCGCCATCCTCCTGGATTCCTTCGTTGAGCAGTGTGACTTTCGGACGCGGCTGATCGACGGTGACCGGCGCTTTCAGCGTGCGGCCGTCCTTCAAATCCACCAGGGCGACATAAGCCTTTCCGGCTTCAAGACTATCCGTCGATCCAACGCTATTCATTTGCAACTCATCGAGGTTCTCCACGCGGTCGAGTGTCGAAGGCGTAAACGTGACGCCCGCGACCTCGGCCTTTGCCACTTCGTCGAGCCGCGTCCCCTTCATGAGGGCAATTTTGTCCCCCGAGTTCAGAGTCAAGCCATACAGTGATGCGGCGGCAGCGTAGGCTACCATCTTCAGGCGGTCCGGTTTGGCCATTCCGAACTCGTCGATTTCCAGGTTGACGGGTCCCGGCTCTGCCTCTTTGAGCGGGAGCGTGATCTCCAGTTTGCTGGGCTTGGGCGATTTCCAAGCGAGTGTGATGGCCGGATCCTCATCGATCTGTGCAGTCACTTTCTCCACGCAATCAGAAGTCTGGCCGTCGAGTACCACGGTATCGTCGCGGCCCACCACGAGGGCAGATCGGTCGATAGCGTCCACGCTCCACTCGCCAGGCCGTGCGGTCACCAGTTGGTATTGCGGTCCAACCCAGTCGTCGAATCCCCATCTGCCACGAACAATGGCTTTTAAATCTCCACCGGGCAGCGCGGGAATCTTTTCCGCCGGGACCAGCCCGCCTTTGTCCGCGTCGACCTCCAACGGAAGGTCAACCGTTTCACCCTTTCCATTGGCGGGAGCCACATGCAAAACCAGGTTATGAGCCAAACCGGTAGCAAAAAACAACGGCGCTCCCTCGGCGGGCAGCACCAATCCCGGCTTGAGCGCGCAGAAACGATCGCCGGGATTCGCGGGATGAAGCGGCTCCGGCCGCGCCGCCCCAACGGGAGGCAGCGCGATCACCACAACCGACATCGGATTGCGGAACGAGGGAGGCATGTTCAGCCGCAGGTTCAGGCTGTCGGCTGTTGGCAAGGCCAGCGCCGGAATGTACTGGAAGTGCGCGGTGTGCAGTGACGAAAGAATCTTCGCCATGTCCACCACTGCGCCCACGTACGGGCTATAAAGGCCGCCGCCGGCAAGTGTCGAGGAACTGATTTGGTTCATCAGGTCCTGAGTGCTTCCGTTCACGAGCTGGTTTACCAGCGATTGGGCGTTGGCATCGTCCAGCACCAATCCCTCGGAGCTCTGCGAAAGGCACGAAGCCTGTTCTTCTGCCGGTTTCTCAAAGCAGCTCTCGTTAATCTTGATTCCCAGGCTGCGCGCCGCCATCTCCGTACGGGTCTTCAGCTCCTGGGGATCGAACTGGCTGCTCACCTTCACATCGTCCAGGTACGCATTGAGCCGCATGCGCTCCCAACTGGCGGCGTGGAGATCCTGGGCGGCGCGCACAAACGAGCCGGGTCGGCCGCGAACCGCATTGCGCAACGTGTTAAAGTCGCCGCCCGTCTCCGGCGCAAGAAACAACAACGCCTGCTGCGCCCCTTCGGGAACCGTGACAAAAACCCCTTCCTCGCGCGCCTCCCGCGTCCACGTTTCCACGCGCGTAAACCACTCCGGAGGCGGGGGATTCGTGGAACCACGAAGGAAGGCAACCACCAGCACAAAATTCGTAGCCTGACTCTCCGGCAGGTCCGGATGAACCCATAACCGGTCTCCGGGCATTAGGTTGGGCACCTTGGAGATCGGGAGCGTCACGTCCCCGCGCTTGACGTGAATATCGACCTTGGGTCCGGACAGATCGAACGGCTGTCCATCGGCGTGCAGTGCGGGAATTGCAAGACATAGACAAAAAAGCAACTGCCAACAGCGGTGCATGTACTCTATTCTACGAATCTCAGCGTCTGATGGTAGCAAAGCGTGGTGCAGCTCAAGTGCGGAAGTGTGCTCACTTGGCTGGAAATCCGCGCCACGCTGGGGCAAGTGACATGTTTCCGAGTAGATTCCTCCCACAATATCCACGGCAAATAAATGTTGTCACGGCGGGGGACCATGCCTATGATGAAACATTAATTGTATCTTCTAGGATTTCCCGTAGGCCTGTTTTCCCTCTCGACTGGTAAGGTGCAGGGCAATCAAATCCGGCCGAAGTCGCACTCATATCGAATTCTTATTGCTCTGAATTGAGGAATTGGGGCGCGTTTTCCTTGCTCCAAAGAGCGTCTGGGGACTCTTAAATCGATCGCTGCTGTTCAGTGCGTGCGGCGCAGCTCCGAGCCGTTTAGGCAACCCGGCCGCTGATTGTGCTGGCTCCGCGGGCGAGGACAGCTGTACAGGGAGAAAAAATGAAGGCGACGAGAGCTGCGCAAAACCCTGTGGAGAACGGCAATCTGTCGATCCCCGCGGCTGAAGAAATTATTGAGGATGCATTAAATGAGTTGGCCTACTCGCAGGACCCCGGCCTGGTTCGGGCGCTGCGTTTTCTGGCCCCTCCCGGGTACCAGGCCATCGTCGAGCTGTGCAGCGAAAACGGGCGCAGCAAGCGCCGCAATGCCTCGGCCGACTCCTGGTCCCCGGAGGACGACGAAGTACGCATCTACTTTGAACGCATCGATGGAGAAGATCCCGTTCCCCGCCTGGCCCGGGCGCCACGCGCCAGCCGAGCCGCAGAGGAAGAGGACGAAGTGGAGGAGGCATCGCCGGCTGATTTGGATGCCCGCGTCAAAGAGCTGTGCACGGCGCTGGCTGAGGCCGAGCGTGGCGGACACGCTTTTATCGCCCTCAAGTGGTTCCGCGATTCCTTTCTTCCGCGCAAAGCTTTCCGTTGGAACCAGCATCCTGAAACCCGTCAATCTGTGCTGGCCGAGGCTATCCAGCGCGGCGTCGTGATCACCAGCAAAATCGCCAACCCCAAGACTCCGGCATACCCCACCACCACCATTCGACTCAATCGCGCCGAGGCCGGCATTCCCGAGGAAGCTCAGCGCTTCCACCCCATTGAGGTGCAGGGTGAGCCGGTGGCCGTCGCGATGGATGAAGATCGGGGGAGCTAGTGACTTTCTACTTTCTTGAAGCGATGGCTTTCGCCAAGCTGTTTGTGCGCGAACCTGGCACCGACGCGCTGATCCGTCTGCTTGAGAACGTGGAAGACAATCGCAAGTTGATCTCCGCCGCGTCGCCCCTTGAGGTTTATGCGGCCATCAGGCGGCGCGAGCGCTCCGGTCACATCGCCCCTGAAGCCGCCGCCGTGGCGCTTGAGATGCTGCGCATTGAAGCAGGGCGAATGGTGCAGCAGCCCTTGAATCCGGGCGTGTTGGAATCGGCGCGCCAGCTTCTCGATCGCACTTCCCTGCGTTGGCCAGAGGCTTTGCAACTCGGCTCCGCGCTCACCGCCCGCGATATGTTTCCCGGTACTGAAATCACTTTTGTCGCTTCCTCGGCGGTCTTGCTTGATGCGGCAAGAGCGGAAGGCCTCAAACCGCTTGACCCTTCAAACCTCGAACCTTCGAGCCCTGAACCATCGAACGTTGAAACATCGAATCTCGACTCTTCGAACCTACTCGGCGACCGGGCCGCGACCGCACAGGAAGTGAAAGCCGCCAAAGAACCCGAGTAGGCCGCGCGCGCGGCCGTGGCCCGCATCAAACTTGTTTGTGCTCGAAGAGTCTAATTCCCTGCACGCAACCTGAGCTCATGCAACTTCCCCGTCTTCGCGTCTTCATCTCTCGGATTCTGTTTCTCGGCATCGCTGCGCTGGTTGTGTTTTCTCCCCTCGCGCGGGCACAGTCTGTCCGTTCGCCGAATTCCGCCGAGCCTTCTCCGGTGGGCCGATGGAAGACCGTCGACGACGCCACCGGCAAGGTAAAGGGAATCGTTGCTATCCGCGAAGAAGATGGAAAACTCTTCGGAACCATTGAGGAGCTCTTTGACCCGCCGGTTCCGCATCCCACCTGCTATCTCTGCATTGGCGCCTTGAAAGACCGTCCTCTCGTAGGCCTGCCGATCCTTTCGGGATTTGTGCAGGACGGCCGTCAATGGTCCGGTGGACAGATCCTCGATCCAGAGACCGGGAAGATCTATAGCGCCTCGATCTCGCTTGAAGACGGTGGCAAGAAGTTGCGCCTGCACGGTTATTTCCTCATCCCCGTGCTCGGCCGCACCGAGCATTGGCTCCGCGACGAGTAAGAGCTAGCTTCCAGCTAGGAGCTTGAGGCTAGAGGCTATTATCATCTCCCCATACTGTCTTCACCCCAGGTGGCCTCATGACCCTCCCCGCGCCCGACGCGCGCGATTCCAAACCTCAGTTGCGCAAAGCCATGGGGTTCTGGGATGTGATGCTTTTCAACATCGCCGCGGTCCTGGGGCCACGCTGGATCGCCGCCGCCGCCCACAATGGCACTTCATCCGTGAGCCTGTGGGTGCTGGCAGCGCTCCTGTTCTTCGTACCCGGCGCGCTGGTCATCAACGAGCTCTCCTCCCGGTTTCCTGAAGAGGGCGGCATCTACGCATGGGCGCGAGACGCATTCGGCCCATTTCACGGATTCATCACCGGCTGGACCTACTGGATCTACACCGTCTTTTACTTTCCCGGCCTGCTGCTGGCCAGCGCGTCCATGTCCGCTTACATCTCTTCCAGCCATGGCACAGACCTCGCGCAGAACCAATCGTTTCTGCTCTGGGTTTCGCTCGCGATGCTGCTTCTGGCCGTAGTGCTGAACATCATTGGCCTGAATATCGGCAAATGGCTGCAGAATGCCGGCGGCGTCGGAACCTACGTGCCGCTGCTCATCCTGGTTGCGGTAGCCATTGCCGTTTTCGTGCGCCACGGCTCTGTCACGCACTTCACGCCGGCCAACATGCTGCCCACATGGAATTGGGACACGGTGAACTTCTGGTCGCAGATCGCATTCGCGTTTACCGGCCTCGAGCTCGTCTCCTGCATGGCTGAGGAAGTCCGCGATCCGCGCCGAACACTGCCCCGCGCGGTCTTTGGCGGCGGCGCCCTCATCGCCTTCATGTACGTCGCCGGAACCTTTGCCGTCCTGGCCCTCGCTCCCGCTAGTGACATCGATCCCAAGAGCGGCGTGTTTCACGCCATCGCCGTCGGTTCTGCCACTCTCAAAATAGGATTCATCGGCGTCATCGCGGCAATTCTTGTGACGGCCGGTAATGCGGGCGGCGTCGGCACCACGGTCGCCGGTGTTGCGCGCGTGCCCTTCCAGGTTGGCATCGATCGCTACCTTCCCGCTGCATTCGGCAAAATTCATCCGCGCTGGAAGACCCCCTATATCTCG
>Ga0326728_10016024_pt1 | contig 15402 bp, 11 predicted proteins | sample MB3enrmetagenome_FD_207602 | JGI IMG/M metagenome (GOLD analysis project Ga0326728, IMG submission 207602) | Lab enriched peat soil microbial communities from McLean, Ithaca, NY, United States - MB31MN | ecosystem: Environmental > Terrestrial > Soil > Wetlands > Peat | place: USA: New York...
CCACAAGTTCGACCAGCAGGCCGCCCACGAATATCTGCTCCAGCCCAGCTATGACATCCGCGTGCAATTGGGCCAGGGAAAGGCGTCGGTCGACTTTCTTACCACCGATCTGACCGCGGAGTATGTGCGCATCAATGCCGAGTATTCAACGTAAGGTCGTTTCACGTTTTTCGTTTCACGTTAAAAGCAGTTTCCTCGTCTCTCGTCCCCCGGTTCCCCGCCGGAGAGCACAATCACAGTCTCAGCCGTTTCGCTGTACTCAACGATGCCAGCAAAAAGGCCAAAATTCAAACCGGCGAGAATTCTCCCTGCTGGCGGGAGACGGGGAACGGGGAACGGGAGACGCGCTCCTCAACGTGAAACGTGAAACGAAAAACGTGAAACGATCCCTCAGTGTTCTGCCACATACGTATACGCCCCCTGATGCTCGTGCGAATAGTCTTCGGCGACGGTCAGGAAAGCCTGGGCGGCATGCGACAAGGCGGACCCGCGCCGGTAGATGACGCGGATCTTGCGTTCGAAGCGCAATTCGGGCACGGTGACTTTCACCAGTACGCCCTGCTCCACTTCCGTCGCCACGCAGATTCCCGGCAATAATGCCACGCCATTGCCGCTGGCGACAAACTTCTTGATGGCCTCAACCGAGGGCAGCTCAATATCCATGTTCAGCGGCACCCGCTTGCGGCGGAAGGTTTCCAGTACTTTTTCGCGGTAACGCGAAGATACGTTGTGGGCAATAAAGTTTTCCGCGCCCAGGTGGCGGATGGTCACTTCCTTCGCGCGCGCCAGCGGATGGTTGGGGGGAACCACGAACGTCAACTCGTCGCGGTACACAACCACCGAGCGCAACTCCGGATCGGTCGGGGGAAAGCCCACCAGACCCAGTTCGGTGTTGTGATTGAGCAGCTCATTGGGGATGCGGCTGGACAGGCTGCGCTGCACCGTGACTCTGACCATCGGGTACAGCCGGCGGAACCGGTCCAGTACCGGCAGCAGATAAAGCGTGGTGAACTCGTTGGCCGAAAGCACCAGGTGGCCGCGATGCATCTGCCGCAATTCCTGCAGCGCCGTGATGGCTTCCACCCGCATGTTGAGCAGCTTCTCCGCATACTCCTGCAGCACCAGGCCGGCATCGGTCAGCATGCCTTCGCGCGAGGAACGGTCGAACAGCGGCTCTCCCAGTTCCTGCTCCAGTTTGCGCACGGCTTGGCTGATCGCCGGCTGCGTGCGAAATAACTTCTTGGCCGCGCGGGAAAAACTCCCTTCCCGGGCCACGGCCAAAAATGTCTCAATCTGAAAGAGATCCATCGCCAATACCGTCCCACGTTTTTTGTTCCACGCCGGGAACGCGCGCTGCCCGCCCGTATTCCGCTGCGCACCTACTCGCGAATGAGCCGCATTAGTTACGCTTATATCATAAGTATTAATTATGTTACAACAAAAATTATAATCTTGCCTTATTATCTTACACGCGACAAAATTTTTGAAATGGTGCTGCCAGCCGCCGTGCCAGGCGGGGAAGGCAGCGAATTATCAGGAGGCTTGGAATGCAGAAGAACCGGGTAACCATTTTCGATACGACCCTGCGGGACGGCGAGCAGTCGCCGGGATGCAGTATGACGGTGCCGGAAAAGCTGCGCATGGCGCGGCAGCTCGACCGCCTGGGCGTGGACGTGATTGAAGCCGGGTTCCCCATCGCTTCCGACGGCGATTATGAGTCGGTCGAGGCGGTGGCGCGGGAAATCCGCCGGCCGCGCATTGCCGCGCTGGCCCGCTGCCGTAAGGAAGACATCGATCGCGCCTGGGATGCCGTACGCCATGCCGCCAGTCCCATGCTGCACGTCTTTCTGGCCACCTCCGATATCCACCTGCAATACAAATTGAAAATGAGTCGCGAGCAGTGCCTGCGGCAGTCGGCGGAGCAGGTCGCCTACGCCCGCGGCTTTACGCCGGACGTCGAATTTTCCGCCGAAGACGCCATGCGCACCGACATCGAGTTTCTGATGGCGGTGATCGACGCGGTGGTCGCGGCCGGCGCCACCACGGTGAACCTGCCCGATACGGTCGGCTATAACGTGCCCAGCGAGATGGTGCGCATTTTCAGCGAAGTATGCCTGCGCACGCACCGCAAACATCCGGAGGTGATCATCTCCTCGCATTGCCACAACGACCTGGGCCTGGCGGTGGCGAACTCCATAGCCGCCGTGCAGGCGGGGGCGCGGCAAGTGGAGTGCACCATCAACGGCATCGGCGAGCGCGCCGGCAATGCCGCCCTGGAGGAAGTCGTCATGGCGTTGAACGTACGCCGCGACGTAATTCCTTTCGAGACCGGTATCCACGGCGAAGAGTTGTTTCCTTCGAGCCAGTTGCTGACGGAAATTACCGGCGTCTACGTGCAGCCCAATAAGGCCATCGTCGGCCGCAATGCCTTTGCCCATGAAGCCGGAATCCATCAGGACGGCATGATTAAGAACCCGCTGACTTACGAAATCATGACTCCGCAATCCGTGGGTGTGCCCGCCAACAGCCTGGTGCTGGGCAAGCACTCCGGGCGGAACGCGCTGGGCAAACGCTGCGAGCAACTGGGCTTCGAGTTCTCGCGCCGCCAGCTGGATGCCATCTATAAGCGCTTTGTGGCGCTCGCCGACCGGGTGAAAGTGGTCCAGGACCGCGACCTGCTGACCATCATCCAGGAAGAAATTCCGCAGGCCCATACGCCACCGGCGCTGGAAGCGCAAGCCGAACTGGCGTAAAGGCCAGCTGCGAGTTTCGAGTTGCGAGTTGCGAGCTGAGGCCCGGCGCTCCCACCATTGAAAATCCGCGTTACTGAAACTTGAGATTTTGCCTTTACAATAGCAAGAGCAATCAAGTTTGGGGTTGCCGTTTGCCAAAGGCCAATCGCCAATTGCCATTTTGAGATAAGAATGAAACTACACATTGCAGTTCTGCCCGGCGACGGGATCGGCCCTGAGGTAACCGGCGAAGCGGTGCGCGTGCTGCGTGCCGTTGCGGCGGAACAATTCGAAATCACCTTCGAGGAACTTCCCATCGGGGGTGTGGCCATCAAAGCGCAGGATACGCCCTTGCCGGAAACCACGCTGCAGCGATGTCTGGCCAGCAGCGCCGTCTTTCTCGGCGCGGTCGGCGGTCCGGAATTCGATGCGTTGCCCCGGGCGAAGAAACCCGAAACCGGCCTGCTGGGCCTGCGCAGCGCGCTGGGCGGATTCGCCAATCTGCGTCCGGCCATCGCTTACCCGGCGCTGGTGGAATGTTCTCCGTTGCGTCCCGAGATTTTGAAGGGCGCCGACGTGCTGTTCGTGCGCGAGTTGTTGGGTGGCCTTTATTTCGGCGAGCCGCGCGGCTTTCGCGACACTCCGGAGCCGCCGGCCGCTTTTAACACCATGATTTACTCGAAGCCCGAGGTCGAGCGGGTGGCCCGGGTGGCCTTCGAAGCGGCCCGCGGACGCCGCAAGAAAGTCACGTCGGTGGACAAGGCCAACGTGCTGGAATGCTCGCAGCTTTGGCGTCAGGTGGTGGTCGCCGTGGCCGCCGATTATCCCGACATTACGCTGGAACATCAGTTGGTCGATTCCTGTGCCATGAAGCTGGTGACCGCGCCGGCGGCGTTCGACGTGATCGTCACCGAGAACCTGTTCGGCGACATTCTTTCCGACGAGGCGGCGGCGCTCACCGGATCGCTGGGCATGCTGCCTTCGGCTACGCTGGGCGGTAAGATCGATCTGTACGAACCGATTCACGGCTCGGCGCCGGACATTGCCGGCAAAGGCATTGCCAACCCGCTGGGCGCGATTGCCACCGCGGCCATGCTGCTGCGCCATACCGCCAAGCGCGAGGCGGAAGCGCGCGCGATTGAGACCGCCATCCGCCACGTGCTGGAAGCCGGTTATCGCACCGCCGATTTGAAACGTAATGCCCGCGAACGGCTCGTCGGCACCACCGAGATGGGCGACTTGGTATTGCAGGCAATCGAGCGCCATGCCGTAGCTAGTAGCTAGCAGTTGGCAGCTGGTAGCTAGGGGCCGAAAATAGCCCCGCAGGGGCGACAGGCGGCGCGGAGGGACGTGAATCCCGAGGCTCCAGCCGGGACGAAAATGTTTAACAAATTGCGGAAGGTTCATGTGGCCTTCCTAACTGCTAACTACTAGCGACTAACTACTGAATTTATGAAATCTCTTTTCGACAAACTCTGGGAAGAACACGTAGTCGTACAGCCGGACGGGCAACCGGCGTTGCTGTACATCGATCTGCATCTGGTGCATGAAGTGACGTCGCCGCAGGCGTTTGACGGGCTGCGGGCCGCGGACCGCAAGGTGCGGCGTCCGGACCGGACCTTTGCCACGGCCGACCATAATGTGCCGACTTCGCCGAACCATCGGCCGATCAGCGACCCCATTGCGGCCAGGCAGATTGAAACTCTGCGCGCCAACTGCACGGAGTTTGGCATCACGATGTTCGACATCGATTCCCCCGAGCAGGGCATTGTGCACGTGATTGGGCCGGAGCTGGGACTGACGCAGCCGGGTAAGACCATTGTCTGTGGCGACAGCCATACCAGCACCCACGGCGCCTTCGGCGCGCTCGCGTTCGGCATTGGGACCTCGGAAGTCGAGCATGTGCTGGCCACGCAGTGCCTGCCGCAAGCCAAGCCGCGTTCCATGCAGGTGCGGGTGAGCGGCCGCCTGGCTCCGGGCGTCACCGCCAAGGATCTGGCGCTGGCGTTTATCGGCCAGATCGGGACCGACGGCGCCACCGGCCACGTCGTGGAATACACGGGCGAAGCCGTGCGGGCCTTGACGATGGATGAGCGTATGACGCTCTGTAACCTGACCATCGAGGCCGGTGCGCGCGCCGGCATGGTGGCTCCGGACGAAACGACATTTGCTTATATCAAAGGCCGGCGTTTTGCGCCCACCGGCGCCGAATGGGACCAGGCCGTGGCCCGCTGGAAGGCGCTGGCCGGCGATCCGGACGCGAAGTTCGATCGCGTGGTCGAGATCGATGCCGCCAGTCTGGCGCCCCAGGTCACCTGGGGAACCAGCCCGGGCATGGTCACCTCGGTGAACGGCTCCGTGCCGGATCCCGCCGCGGCGAAGGCGGAAGCCGACGCACGGGCGGCCGCGAGGGCGCTGGAGTATATGGGCCTGCAGGCGGGCACGCCGATCGAGAAGATCAACGTGGACGTGGTGTTTATCGGCTCCTGCACCAACGGGCGGCTCTCCGATTTGCAGGCCGCGGCGCGGGTGGCGAAAGGCTATCGCGTGGCGCCGAACGTGCGCGTGCTGGTGGTCCCGGGATCGCAGGAGGTCAAGCGGGCGGCCGAAAAAGAAGGACTCGACCGCATATTCCGCGACGCCGGATTCGAGTGGCGGGAGGCGGGCTGCTCGATGTGTCTGGCCATGAATCCCGACGTGCTGCAACCCGGCCAGCGTTGCGCCGCCACCAGCAATCGCAATTTCGAAGGACGCCAGGGCCGCGGCGGACGCACGCATCTGGTAAGCCCGGCCATGGCCGCCGCCGCCGCCATTACCGGCCACTTCGTGGACATTCGCAACTGGAATTACAAATAGAACAACGTCCACCACGGAGCCACTGAGACACGGAGGACTACAACAGATTTGTAATTGGCAATTTGTAATTTCAAATTGAAAACCGGGTGGTACATGAGATATCTCGCCGGCAATTACAAATTACGGATTAAATTTTGAAATTCCTCCGTGTCTCCGTGCCTCCGTGGTGAATGGATTGAACAAGAGAGCGAAAAATGCGGCCATTCAAAGTACATACCGGACTCGCGGCCCCGCTCGACCGGGCCAATGTCGACACCGATCAGATCATTCCCAAGCAGTTCCTGAAGCGCATTGAGCGCACGGGCTTCGGCCAGTTCCTGTTCTACGACTGGCGCTTCCGCCCGGACGGCCAGGCCGATCCCGAATTCGTGCTCAATCTTCCGCGATATAAGGGCGCGTCGGTGCTGATTGCGGACAAGAATTTCGGCTGCGGCTCGTCGCGCGAGCACGCTCCCTGGGCGCTGGCCGACTACGGCTTTCGCGCCGTCATCGCTCCGAATTTTGCCGACATTTTCGCCAGCAACAGCGCCAAGAACGGTATGGTGCTGGCGGCGCTGCCGGAAGCGCAGGTGGCGCAACTGCTGCAGCGCGCGAAGCAAACCGGGGGCTACCGGCTGACGGTGGACTTGGAACGCCTGGAGGTGCGCGACGATCAAGGCTTTGTCGCCAAATTCAAGATGGACGAATTCCGCCGCCATTGCCTGCTGGAGGGTTTGGACGATATTGGCCTGACCCTGCAGCACGAAGCCGCCATCACCGCCTACGAAGCCCGCCGGTAACGGGGGCAAACCGTAGTGTTGGCGGGCTTTGGGTGTCGCAAAGCGTGGAACGACGAACGTGAAACGTGGAACGCGCCCAAACTCTGCTATAATCAATATCGAACGCAGCGTCATGCCGCGTGTTTCTACGTCAATTCGCGCGTGTCGGGGAGTGGCTCAGCCTGGTAGAGCACCTGGTTCGGGACCAGGGGGTCGGAGGTTCAAATCCTCTCTCCCCGACCATTTTTTTCAAACAGATACAAGCCGTTTTCTTCCAGCCCAAAATCCACTGTAGATAAAATTGTAGATACCGTCGCTCTGCCTGACCGTGAAAAGGGCACGATACGGCATGCCCACGCAGCCGCCGCGGAAGACTCCGCCGAGCGATAAGGCAAGGCAGGCCTTCACTTTGCGATCAACCGGAACTTCCCAGCGACACACCACCCGGCGGTTCCAAAAGGCCAACCCCCTGGGCATTTCCCAAGGGCATTACCGCAAAAACCGGGCGGAAGCCAGGGACTTCGGGGCAAAGATGCTGCGGCATGATGAGTGAGAATGTCACCGTGTCCGTATATTTCGTGGATTCTCCAACGATTCGGGGCTTTTGAGCAAATCTGAGGTCTCAACCCTGATTTTCAGGCCAGCGCCGCTAACGATGTTTTCAATGGCAGGCTTGGCCCACGGCGGGTATTTGGGTGAAAGCACGATTCGTTCTACGAGGACCGTGAGATCAACGCTAACAAACAGTCCAACACCTGAAAGAGGCCGCCTTGCCAGTTCGGTTAGATCCACATTGTCTTGGACGGCGGAAATGACTGCCCGGACCTCATTCTCATGCTCGTAACTTCGCCTCTTGATGAGCACCGGCGTCAGCGCGTTGAGACCCCCTGTTTCGCTGGAACTGTGATCCACGTAGCTCACTTTACAAATATTTATGCCCTCTGGGCACTCCGCAAATGCCCTCTTTAGCCGTCCGACCGTTGTCTGGATCGCGACTCCATCGAGGCCATCTGTGTATAACGCCCACATCGCCACAGACTCAACCTCGTTTGCATGCCAACAGCTTATGGCGTGCTGAACTACAAGTTTCTCCAGGAAGGCTTTAACTGCCGAAAAGTTAACCTGATCCCCAATTTCCCGCAGCAGCTGCAGAAAAGAAAGCGGCAGAGTGCCCTCCCATTCATCAGGAAATTCGCTCGTCCGACAAAAGTAGAGCTCCTTCGAAAACAGAACCTGCAGGAACTCGCCCAGGTTCATGTAGCGCCAGAGTCTTGTGCAATCGTCCGGCGTTTCGTAGGCAGGATTGGCCTTGTACATTTCCTGCGGTCCTCCCAGACACTGATTCACCTGTTGCCGTAAAGCCAAAAGCTGCGCGGGCTGCTATCGAATATGCTGTAAGACCTTCAACTCTTCAGCTGCAAGTCGGGTCTCCTCTTGCTGAAGCGGCACTATATTTGACTCGTAAAACGATCTTTGAATTCGCGGAGGCAGCGTAACAATCGTCCGTGAGTATGTAATCTCCTTTTGATAGTCGGCGAGGATAGAGTCGTCTTTTTCAAAGAATGCCCGCACGCTTGCAGCCATACGGGCCTCCTTGTCACTACCGGTCGTAGCATACGCCCCGAGAGCAATACGCCTGAACTCCTGCCGGACCGGAGCGTACTCCTTGATGAGCTGTTCCATATCCGCACACTGTTTGTAATACTCCTCGTAACTGTTCGCGCGCCGATACCTAATCTCGTGTAGCCTCCGCCCAAACTCTGCTTGCTTTGCTTCAAGATCAGCCGCGGCTCGTTCCCCATTGGGTGCTCGCTGAGCTTGCCGGGCATTCAAGCCAGCGAGTATCCCCCCGATCAGCATCACTGCAACGAGGCCTATGCAGACGCTGCGCTTGAGTTCCTTGTGGCGGGACTCCAAGATGTCGCGCCTTTCCCTTTGCTCGATGCTCCTCCAAAGCACCTTGGCAAAGGCCAGCAACAGCAGCCAGAACAAGAGTGGAACTGCGAGAACACTACTTACCGCATCGGGACCTCTGCCGGGTAACCCTAACAATAGCGACAGTACGACCGAAACCAACGCAGAAGCCGGAGCTACCAGCAGCAATACAAGAAAAGTCAGAATCACAGACAAGGCGATGTATTGCCATCTCAGTGTACGGGGCGAAGCTGGCTTGGTTCTCTTGCCGCAGCGGCTGCAGAATGCGGCCTCGGAAAGAAGCACGGCTCCGCAACCCACGCATTTGCCGATTCCCTCTTGCTGTTCTGCCTCCTGGCTAGGCAACGAGATCTTCCTGCCTGACATAATGCTTTGGAGTGCTGCGCGGGCTTCAGGAACCAGCGCAGCGGCCTCTGCTGATAGCCGAATCAGTTCGTCATCATGCAACTGTGCATACTGTTCAAGAAAACTATCTGATGCTTGCTGTGGCATGTCTATGCCCCTCCGAATGAAAGTCCACGCCGAATATCGGCAATTGCTCTGCTGACCCGGAGACCGCACCATTTTACGCCCCTCTGGCCGGTTCGAGACATTCTCGGAGTGCCCCAGTGTTTCGTGTGGGTTGGAGTCGTTGGGAATACCGGGATAGGAACGTTTCTGCGCTTCTTCAGCCGTCCGCCTCCGCAGACTGTCTTACTGGGGCCGCCCACCTGTAGATAAAACTGTAGATAGTCGAATCCTCCAGAAACCAAAAACTTCAATACCTTTCAACAAACGGCTGCCAAGCCATTCAACACACAGCAGTTAAAATCCACATAATTCCATACGTTTCAATAACTTGCGAAATGCGGTTCGGGACCAGGGGGTCGGAGGTTCAAATCCTCTCTCCCCGACCATTTCTTTCAATAACTTCCAAGCATTTTCCAGCCAGCTAAAAATCACCTGTAGACGATTTTGTAGACGAGGCGGCTCTTTCGGATTTTTCAACGGGAATATTGCGGAGGGGAGCTTCCCCTCGGCGTAACGAAGAACCCTCCTGCATATTGACGAAATTCTTCCCGGCAATATACTAAACTCAAAAATGCGAGTACTTCCCAGAATAGCCGCGACCGCAGTAGACCTCTTCTGCGGAGCGGGTGGCCGAACAGAAATTCAGCAGGGCGTGGCCGCAGAAAAATTGCTGCGTTCAGACTGAACAGGAATATAGGGAATTCCGGCGGGACCGAGCTATCTGTTTGTCCCCGAATTTCTTCGTTCAAAATAGTTTCTCTCCGACAGGCTCTCAGGCTGTCCCCCAATTCCCCAATTCCAATCCCCAATTCCAATCTTGTTGTATGCTACAAGTCGTTGATTCTTCGTTCAAAAGAGTTTCACTCCCAGAGCCTATCAGCTTGTCCCTCAGCGTCTATCATGGATGTCCCTCGCCTCCCGCCCCCGTCCGGGCCGGCGCCGGCTTACCAGCGAAGCAGCTGGAACAAGTTACTGTAATCGTCGGTCCAGGGCTTGATGGCGCGCGTGACCTGGATGGGGTGCGCCGGACCGGCCAGCACGGGCATACGTAAGATGCCGGAGTTTCGCGAGAGAAGCACCCATACCGGAGCCGTGGCCAGCGGCGTGTCGATCTCCTCGCTGTCCAGGTTTTGACCGGCGGCCAGAGTCGCTATTAGCGGCTGCAGGTCGAGAGTCGAATTGCTGAGATGGAAGGCAATGACCGAATCGGGACCCCGCAGTTCGCGCAAATACACCTCTATGGCCTCGCGGGTGAGCAGGTGGACGGGGATCGCGTCTCCGCTGAACGCGTCAATAACCAGGACGTCGAAATTCTGGGACTCGCCGCGAGCGACTTCCTCATGCATCAGAATGCGGCCGTCCCCAATGGCAACATCGACGTGCGCGGCCGAAGACTGCACAAAGGTGAAAACCGGATGCGTTCCGCGAGAAAGATCGGCCACGGCGGGATCAATTTCGTAAAACCGGTAGTAGTCACCCGGACGGCCATAGACGGCCAAAGTGCCGGCGCCCATTCCCACCACTCCGACGCGCAATTGGGTCCGGCCGGCGGGCCGGGGATACCCTTCCAGAAGCAACCCGATTCCGCTCTGACGGACATAATAGGAGGTCGGCTCATTGGCGCTGTCGGGATCGGTATTCTGAATCCCGTGCAGCGTATGGCCGTGAACCAGGATTATTTCGTCCTCCTTCCGCACCACCCACTTGATTCCAAAGAAGTTTCTGGTGCGGGCGATCACGATGTCGCCTCGGCCCTCCCCATTCAGCAAGCGGTCGGTTAAACTGTAGGCTCCGGCCAGCAACAGCAAGGCGAAAACGGGAAGGATCAGGCGGCCAAACCGCAGGCGGTAGAACCATGAGTCCTGGTCGCGGAGCAGAGTGATCAGCACTAACCCCCCACAGCCCAAGAGCGCAATTTGGAATTCCCAGTACCGGCCGAAGACGTTCGGCGCCACCAATACCACGGCCGCGCTTCCCAAAGCGCCGCCGCTGCCGACCATCAGATAAAACGAAGTCAGATGTTTCGGGTCCGGCTTCAGCCGCGCCAGTTCCCCGTGACAAACCATGCAGACGGCAAAAAGTGTCGTGCCAAAAACCCCCACGAGCCAGACAATGTGTATTGCCACAAATCTCGGCAGGACATTAAGCGAGAGTAGGGCCAGCACGAAATACAGAGGGAGAAAAATCTCCCTCCGGTACCAGCGAGCATGATCGAAACAGATGATGAAGGACAGGAGATAAAGGCTGAGGGGCAAAACCCAGAGCAGCGGAATGGCGGACATCTGCTGGCAAACCAGGTTCGTGGTTGCCAGCAGCATGGTGGTGGCGCAGCCGGCCAGTGCCAGCCACAACAGCCTGGGCTGAGGAATTGGCGTCTTCTTGGCCTTGGCCGGCTTGCTCTTCGGGGTGCCCGCAGGCGCCACCGGCGGTTGCCGCGGGGCAGAAAGCGCGCCGATGCCCGCCAGGATCAAAAAAGCACCGTACCCAATGGTCCAAACCCAGGCCTGCGTCGACAGGGTCAACAGCCGCTCCACCAGCAGCGGATAGGTCAACAGTCCCAGCATCGATCCCAAGTTTGACAAGGCATAGAGCCGGTAGGGAGATGCCCCGTGCAGCCGGCTAAGCCAGCTCTGCTGCAATGGACTGGTCGCGGAAAGCAGGATACATTGAAACCCGACCGCGGTGACCAGCAACAACGCTATGTGCCAGACGGGGTGCGCGGTATCGCCCGATTTCCAGTGACCGGGCAAAATCGGCGACGGCCATGACCTCGCCAGCAGCACAATGACCAGGCCGGAACCAGCCAAGAGAGATACATGGGTAATTTTCTGCAACCTGGGACTTAATTTGGCGCAGATCAAGGCGGCATAACCATAACCCGCCAGCAAAAGTACCTGAAAAATCAGAAGTGCGGTGCCCCAAACCGAGGCTCCGCCCCCAAATCGCGGAAGCAGGAACTTGCCCATGATGAGCTCCACCTGAAAGAGGAGGAATGCGCTCAGGAATATGGCAAGGGCATGGACCCCGCTCGCTGCTCCAATGGGCTCCACTGTGGCCTGCTCGCGTGTCCGGGCCGGATTCAGGGTCTGCGTTTCAGTCATGCCTGATTTCCCCTTCGCTGGATCGCCGTCACTGCCCGTCCTAATTAGCTATTTGAGCGGATGGGAGCGGATGGGGACGGCCTGAGAGCCTGTCGAAAATAGATTTTGTCGAACGCATAATCAATAACTTACAAATCTTGTTGTATCTACAAGTCGTTGATTCTTCGTCTTAAAAAGGTTTCACTCCGACAGCCTCCTGAACCGCGTTATTTAACTTCAGGCTCATGAACAGAAAATCACTCGGATCAGGTTTTCCCTCAGCGTCACATTAGACGGGACGGAAATCACCGAGCTGCATTGATTGTTGCTCATGCAGTAATGATATTGAACATTATACTGTGCATTTCCTGCTGCTCCCGCTGTAACCCAAGAAAACATGATCGAGGAATTCGCATAATTGAGAAGCTGCAAACCTGGGGAATCTGCCGCTGATCGTGCTGACGGCGGCGCGTTTCGCCCAGCGCCGCCACGAGCTACGCGACATTTGGGTCCACGGGGAAATTCGGGGACGTCCGCTCAATTTCTGATATTTTGGTAAAACTCGGTGACAAAAACTCGGTGACAGGTGAACCGTTTCCGTCTAATTCCGCCAGAGGACGCACGGGACGTTCTCCGCGGTTTTTTATTTCGTCCTGATAGTATACGAAGGTGCAGGGGCGCTGCCGTCCCCGGTTTTCCGCGAACGAGAGAATTGGTCACCCGCCGATAGTTCTTACGCCCGCTGCGCGGGCTGGGGCGCGTAGGCTCCATTTTCCCCAGGCTCACGCCATGGGGCTACCATATTTCGCCCGTTACACGGGCTCCGGGCCGGAAAGCCGGGGAGCGGTGTGACGTTCCCGGCCATTTCCCCATTTCCTTGCATGCGGAATATCATTGCCGCACCATGTGCAGGGACGGGGACCCGACTCTACGCAGAGCGTGGAAGGTCTGGAGGACGTCAAAGCCCGGCGCGAATCTTTTCGCGAGGCGATCGAAATGTCAGGACAGACGAAATGTACCGATGGCGAGTAAGCTGGTATCAGAGGAATGCGGAAACGTTTCGTCTGTCCTGGGTGTTTTGGGTGTTTGGGTGTTTTACCCTCTGGTTCCCCGTCTGGTGAAGAGGCTCGCCGCGCGCGCTACCACGTGCCGCAAGATTCTGGGCTAGAGATGGTCCTGAGTTTTTCTCGAATGAATGCAGAAAGGATCGCAACAGCGGCAACTGGGCGATATACTGTCGTCGCCGGGAAAGCAAAATGAAAATTCCGGTTAACTAACTAAGAGGCGAAAGGAGTTGCGTCCATGATTTGGGTGGTCCTCGCAACCGTAGCCGTGCTCTTGGCCGTGGTTCACATCGCCCTCTCGGAACCTCCGCGCACGCGAGCGCGAGTTGTGGAGGCTCTGCTGCTCTATTTTTTCGTTATTCCGATCGGCATGGGTGGATTCATGGGCTTTCTTGGGCATATAGCTCGAGCTCGCGCCGTGGCGGCTTCGATCGGGTGGCCAGCCGGAAATCCGTTTCAAAGTGAAGTGGCAATGGCCAACCTGGCCTTCGGCATTTTGGGAATCCTCTGCGTCCGCAACCGGGGCAGTTTTTGGACGGCAACAGCGATTGGCTGGAGCATTTTCTTTTTCGGCGATGGTTGCATCCATTTGCACCAGATCTGGACCGGCCAACGATTCGCTCCAGGCAACGCCGGAGGCATACTTTATTTCGATTTGGTCATGCCGTTGCTCATAACGGGATTGCTGGCCGCACGTTGTGCCACAAAAAATAGTACATGAGAAGCCTCATCTCTCACCCGAGGCCGGCGGTCCCAGCACCGCGCGGACCTTATTGGCCAACTCCTTCGGGCTGAAAGGCTTTTCGATAAATGGAATACGTTCGTCCAACATGCCATTGAGCGCGATGACATTGTCGATGCAGCCGGGTATGAACAGCACGTTTGTCCCTCTATACTTGGCATCTGGCAATTGCTTCAAACAATAATCCGGTTTTAGAACATCGTTCCCGGCCATTTCCCCATTTCCTTAAATGCGGAATATCATTGCCGCACCATGTGCAGGGGCGGGGACCCGAGTCTACGCAGGGCGTGGAGGGGCCGGAGGACGCAAAGGCCCGGCACGAATCTTTGCGCGAGATAGGCAACAAGCGGTAGTGTGGTTCGAGCAGCAACTTAAATTGGTGGCGCCATTCTGCGCTGTAGCGCAGCGGAGGCGAATAATCCATGTATTTTCCGGGTTGCCCATGCTTCTGAGCACTCGTGTAGTGGCCTATATCATCAATGGCCTTTGGGGCATCTTCGTCGTCTATTGGATGCTCAATGCATTTGGCAACAAGAAAACCGTCTACCGGCAAATCCATTGGACGCTGGCGTTGTATCTGGCCATCTCCATGGTTTTCTTCAAGGCCGTCCTTCATGTCCCGAGTTTGCGCATGCGCATTCTTCCCCACACTCTCGCCGTGCAAGCCGGCGGCATCCTGTTCTGTGCCGCGGGAATTGGCTTATCGATTTGGGCGCGCCGGGTGCTGGGGACCAACTGGAGCGGCATTCCCACGCTGAAGGAAGGACACGAGCTGACCCGCGAAGGACCGTACCGGTGGTTGCGCCATCCCATATACACCGGCTTGCTGCTGGCAGCCGCAGGTACGGTCATGGCATTAGCGCCCACGCTGGGCGGCCTGGCCTTGGTCCTGTACATGGGGATAGCGATGCGTTTGAAATCGCTGCGCGAAGAAAAGATTCTGCTCCGGCAGTTCCCGGTCGAGTATGCGGCCTATCGGCGCGAGGTCAAAGCTCTGATCCCGTTCCTGTACTGAACTCTCCAGGAACATCGATCTCACAGGACGCGGAGGATTCAGAGAGGGGATGGCGGTGCTTCTGCTCGACTTCCTCCTTGATGGTGCACAGGGCATGATTCCAGACCACATCGTGCACGAATGCGGGAAACAACACTCTTACCATGCCCCATAGGACCCGGCTCATGAAGCTTTTGCCCCGCTTGTAGTCGAAGGCAGCGTATATGGACAGTCTGATATTTCTGTCCCTGGTGGGGACGAGGTGGAAGATCAATTTCCCATGGTCCGCAAGCTTTTCGCTGACCTCATACATCAAGGTTTCGGCTCCGACCCGCTTGGTCAGCCGCATTTCCGCGGATAATCCGGGCAGCGGAACCCGGTATCGGATTACCGATCCGACCTGGTTGGGTCCCCCCTGGATCTGTCGAACCTCCAGGAACCGTAGATTTACGAAGCTCGCGTCAGGCTTGCCGAAGGACGCCAGTTCCTCCATGATCTCCTCCGCGGAAGCGCGGATCCTGATCGCATACATCCGCTCGAAATCAGGCGAACCAGCAAGCTCCACTTTCGCGCTTAACGCCAAAGCCAGCTTGAGCGCCTCGCGCTTTTCCTTCAACACCACCGTCGGGTACCGCCCGTATTGTCCCCATTGGAGACCGAAGAAGGCCTCGCACAACACGTTTCTCACGGTCACGGCCGCACCGGTGAGAAGCGACCGTACCACCCGGTAG
>Ga0326728_10016025_pt1 | contig 15400 bp, 14 predicted proteins | sample MB3enrmetagenome_FD_207602 | JGI IMG/M metagenome (GOLD analysis project Ga0326728, IMG submission 207602) | Lab enriched peat soil microbial communities from McLean, Ithaca, NY, United States - MB31MN | ecosystem: Environmental > Terrestrial > Soil > Wetlands > Peat | place: USA: New York...
TCAAAAGGATATCGACACAGCCAGGAAGATTCTTGCCGGATTGAAGGCCGGCAAAGCCTGATATTACCTGAGCAGACGCCGAAGGAGTTTGCCCGTAGCGGTCCTCGGCAGCTTGTCCACATATTGAATGATCCGGGGAAGTTTGTACACGGCTATATGGTCCCGGAGAAAGGCCTTTATCTCATCCGTTAACCGATCGGAGGCCGCAAAGCCTTCCTTCAGCTCCACAACCGCCTTTATTATCTGCCCCTTGTCTGGGTCGGGAACGCCCACCACCCCCACGTCCGCTATCGCCGGATGCCTTGCCATGGATTCTTCGACTTCGACCGGCGAGACCCGGTAGCCCGAAGTCTTGATCATGTCATCTTCGCGGCCGGCGAAAAAGATGTTGCCGTCCTCCGCCATATGCACGGCGTCCCCCATTTGGTTCCAGCCGCCGATTACGCTGTCTTTCTGCGATTTCAGCAACTTTTCGCCGTCTTCATAGGGCTTCCAGTAGAGCGTCCCGGAAGGGCCCTTTAGCATCATTCTACCCACTTCGCCAGGTTTGCAATCCTGGCCGGAGGCATCCACGACCCTAACCTGCACCCCCGGCAGGGCTTTGCCTATGGAATTAACAACCGGCTCGGCGTTCATGGTGTTCGAAGTGACCAGGTGGAGCATCTCCGTGCCCCCAAGTCCTTCCCAGATCGGCATCCCGGTCAGATCGGTCCAGGCGCGAAGCGTCTGCGCGCCCAGAGTGTCGCCGCCCGAGGTGCAGAGCCTCACCGAGCTGATATCATAGTTCCTGAATCCCGGGAATTTGATAAGCGCCCGATAAGTCGTAGGAAGCCCCGTAAGAACGGTTATCCCGTGCTTGCCGATCAGTTCCATCATTTCAGAGGGCGTGAATTTGGGAATCAGCGAGATTGCCGCTCCGCCCTCGAAAGGAATGAGAGTAAAGGTGCCGAAGCCGGCCGCAAAAGATACCGGCGCGGCGCCTCCAAGCACATCGCCTGCTCGAAGGCCGTATACGTACCAGTTCACTATTTGAGTCTCGACTAAAATGGGACGAATGAAATGAATACATCCCTTGGGCATCCCCGTGGTCCCGGACGTGTACAGGATCACCCCGATATCGCCGGCATCCAGCATCGTGGCGTCGAGCTCCGGCGCCCCGGCGGCGAGCATTTCTTCGTATACCGCGTGGCCGGCCGCCTTGAGTTTCTCGGCTACACCCCCTATCACTATCACTTTTGCGCCGAGTTCGAAATTCGGCCTCGCCGCCTCGACCGGCTCCATCAGCGGCGCATTGACTACCAGAGCTTTCATTTCAGCATTGTTTACGACGAATGCGATCTCTTCCCTTGACCACAGAGGCGAGGTCGGGACTGGAATGGCGCCGATCTTTTCAATGGCAAAGATCGCAACCAACGACTCAGGGGCGTTCACAACGCGAATGCCCACCCTGTCCCGGGCCTCTACGCCGGCTTTTTTAAGCGAGTTGCCAAACTGGTTGACCATCTTCTGCAACTGTGCATAAGTGATCGTGCTGTCCATGAATTTGATGGCTATATTGTCCCCCCTGCCCTCCCTGACGTGGCGGTCAAGAAGAAAATCGGCAAGGTTCAATTTTTCCGGGGCGCCGGAAAATTCGCCATCCAGGTATTCCGGCCAAGTCTCTCTTTCCGGCAGGTAGTTTTGAGGTATTTTACTCATGCCTGCTCTTCCTTTCGCTCGGCCGAATCCCGCTACGCACAGCCAATGCCGCAAACAAACCGAGCAGAAGAAGCAAATCACACAAGCCGACAGGCACTCAACCGCGCAACGCCCGTGAACCTGGGCGGCAGTTCGCGGAGATAAGCCGTTAGATCCCGAAATCTTTATTAAAAACCTACACCACGCGGGCAATGGATGCAAGAAAGTTTCTGTGCCGCAGGGTATAACTGGTCAGGAGGTTTCGCCGATTAAGCTTCCTTAAAGGTGTGTTTCAGATTGCTCTTCTTCCAGGTCCAGTTGAAAACGTACCGGACCGCGTGAATTATCCGTAGCGCAGGGAGCTTTGTCGTACTTCATTCCGAGAGCGCATTCGGAAGCGGGAGAAGACCATGAAACAGCGATTGAAGTGTGTCCTTTCGGGAATCTTGTCACCTCGGCGTCTACATAGTCCAGAGCGGCCAGCGCCGAGGGTTCCTCCACGAGTTCATCCTTTTCGGCTATACAAATAAGCCACTTGATCCCCTTGTCCTTCATGCGCTTGAAATTGAGGCTGCGCCCGAACAGCTTGACCGGGAGGGTCCCATCCTTTTCCACAGGTTTTGTATAAGACTCAAAACTCAGCCTGGTAATCTCGAGCGGAATGTCCGTTATATCGTAAGTCATCCAGTGGGTGATAGCCGCGGCCGCCTTGCTGATCACGGGGGCCTTTTGTGCGCCTGCATCGAGCATCTTGATATCGCGGTAGAATGAGAAAAGCGGTGACTCTTTTTCGATGCTTTTGAGTTTGAATACCGAACTCATGAGTTTTCCGTCAACGACCCTGTTCCCATTTGGCAGGACCTTGGTGGCATAACCTAGGTCCCTGAAACGATGCGGCAAGTGCTCGATGTATTCCACAAGCCCCTTGCTGCGTGAACCGTCTAACGGCGCCACGCACGTGGTCAAAGCGTCCACGAGGCCGTCCAGTTCTCCCGAAAGAATGCCGAGCACGGCCATAAAGCCTCCCTGGCAATACCCATTCAGGGTCACCGCTCTTCCATGCCTTTCCAAAAGTTTCTCGGAGAAATAGCGAGTATCCAGAACGTCGTCTTCACCTCTCATGAGCTGCACAGCCGGATTTTTGTCAATGTTCTTCACCAAGCGAATGTAAGTTGGAATTCCCCGGTCGGCGAACGCGTGAATGTAGCTTCTGTGCTCGCCGGGCAGAAAGGCCAATATATTCGCTCCAAGAACATATGGCGGGATTATCAGAATCGGTTTTCCGTGTTCACGCACCTGCACCTTCTTATCGGTCGGAAGCACCTGGTATAATTCAAACCGTTCCGTCTCGGCAGCCTTCACATAACCGTCCGTCTCAAGATGTAATCCGTATTCGGACTGGATTTCGCGAACAGCCCGAGGATAGGCGTTGACAACCGTATCCATCAGCCTGAGTTGCCTTGCCGAGTAATGGACCAGGTCCCCGTCTTTCTTTTCCAGAAGAGTGTTTTGTGTCGCGGTGAGCACGTCCGACATTTCGCGGAAGTGATATTGACTCATTGCGGACATATCCGCCCAGGCGCCCCTGGTAGTGAGCTGGGCTTCAAACAGCAGAAGTTCGATAAAATCGAGCGACTTTTCCCATGATGCGCCACCGTTCGAAAAAGTCTCCCCGCCGTTGGACCAATTTTTCAAGACACTCCAAAATGGCGCCATAAAACCCGAGGAATAGCGCATCATACCTAAAAACTGGAACCATCTCGACTTGGACGTATTCAAGAATGCTTCGAGCAAATCGGTATTCAGCGTAAGCAGCAGTTGTGGAGAAAATGCGTAACCCTGTTTTCTTTTCAGGGTTGCGAGCGTTTGCGGCCGACCTGCTATATTCGAAGTAGTTTTCTCCAAGCTAACCTCCGTCTGGATCAACGTATTGTTTTAGTTTGTGTGGCTAAGGATAATTTAAGATCGCCTCAACTCGTTAGCCATACGCGCTTCGGGACGGCATTGCCGGCCCCCGGCCCTGCTTGATGCTTTACTTATTATTTTCCGCAAGGTATTGATGGGCCGCTTTTTCTCCACCGTCTTGATTTCAGGCCGAAGACCTGTTCTCTTATATATAGAAGAAGCGTGAAGGTGCTTAACGAGTCTGAGAAACGGGACCGGGTCGGGCCGCGCAGCGCATGCCGTTTAAGGCTTGGGGGATGAAACGGGATTGAATAACTTCTGGAAAACCTTAAAAGAGCCTTTTTTTGCCATGGCGCCTCTTTCCGGGATCACCGACAGCGCGTTTCGCCGGATATGCAAAGGCTTCGGGGCCGACGTCGTCTATAGCGAACTTTCAAGTTCCACCGCAATTGCATATAGACCGGAAGTCTCCCTTCGGATTCTTCGTTTCCATGAATCCGAGCGCCCTTATGTTGTGCAGCTCTTCGGAAATAACCCCGAACATTTCGCAGCCGCGTCCCGCTTGGTGACCAGTGAAATCAAACCGGACGGCATCGATATAAATTTTGGATGTCCAATTCCGAAAGTATTCAACGCCGGAGCCGGAGCGGCCCTGATGACGGACTTGCCCCTGGCGAAGGAAGTAATCCGCAGTGTAATCGACAATACTCATCTACCCGTATCGCTCAAAACCAGGACCAGCGTCAAAGGAATAGATCTTCTCAGGTTTCTCGACTATATCGCAGGTTTGGACGTCAAGGCCTTGATGGTCCATGGGAGATCGTACGCCCAGCGCTTCTCCGGACCCAACGATATCGAGACGACCCGGGCCGTGCGCGAGTGTTTCAGAGGTGTTGTTATTGCCAACGGAGGGGTCAACACCGCGCAGCAGGGTCTTGAACTGCTCCGGCAGACGGGCGCGGCAGGACTCGGAGTTGCCAGGGCGGCACTTGGAAATCCCTGGATTTTTCAGCAATTAAAAGCGGCGTTCTCGGGAGGTGGAAACGGCAAACCGCACAGTGGGGAAGTTTTCAAAACGGCGCTGGAACATGCAGGGCTAGCCTACGATCTGAAAGGAGATCGTGGGATCATACAGATGCGCAAGCACCTGTGCTGGTATCTCCAGCAGGTGCCCGGCACAAAAAAGCTTAGGGAGATGGCGGTCAGGGTCGCCAAAGTGCAGGATGTAGCCGAACTGCTCGCCCGGGGCGGCCGGACGGGTTCGATGCCCGGCGATTCGGGCGCCTTTACGGTGGCGCCGTTCTAATTGGGGATGTCCCACTCGATTTCAGCCCACACCGGTGCATGATCGCTGGGGTTTGCCTGGCCCCGAAGCTCCGCATCCACCCCGCAGTCGACGGAAGCGCCGGCCACCGGCTCGGTGGCAAATATGTGATCGAGCCTCCAACCCAAATCCCTTTGAAAACTCTGCGGCAGCCGGTAGTCCCAGAAGGTGAACTGCCGAACCGAAGGGTGGTGTTTTCGGAACAGATCGGTAAATCCCCATGAAACCGCTTCCGCTACCGCCTGCCTTTCCAGGGGGTGAAAACCGATCTTGCCATCCATCCTTCTCGGAGAAAAAACGTCCATTTCCTCGAGGGCCACATTGATGTCCCCCGTCCAGATGATAGGGTCGGAGGGCGTGAATTCGCGTTGAAAAAGCTTCCCAAGCCTTTCAAAGAAATCCAGCTTGCTCAGGAAGGCAGGATGTTCAGGACTTCTGCCCTGCGGCACATACGTGTTGAAAATCCAGATTCCATCAATTCTTGCAGCGATGAGCCTGGCCTCTTCGTCCGATTTTCCGTCGCCAAACCCGCGCCTTACAGCCTCGGGCTTGCGCCGGCTCAGGATTGCCACGCCATGGAACGACTTTTGCCCGCAAACGCTTGCCTCATAGCCCACACTGCACAGGGATTCCACCGGGAATTCCGAATCCTGACACTTTATTTCCTGAAGACACAGAACATCAGGCCTGTTTCGCTCTATCCAGGATACCAGAACGTGCTCTCGTGACCGGATGCCGTTCACATTGAACGTCGCTACCTTCCATTTCATTGCAACAAACCTCTCGCAGGGAAAATCCTGTCCTACCCGGCCGGGTTTCCTCCCCGCGGCGCCGCGCGATTTCTATGCAATGCCCGGCCAGGGCGCCTTGACGGGGATTACAGGGACAAATTAGCTTACCTTATGGGAAGTATGGAAAAAAGCATGTTCATGGAAATCACGAACGATTTTCAAGCCGGGTATGAGGCCCGGGACCCTTTTTCGATTGCTCGACAGAGCGGAACGTGTTAATAAATTTTGTTTAATAAAATTCGCACTCCCCTTTTCCTTTGGGTGTCCGGGGTTGAATGAGCCGCCGGATGCGAAGGGGCGGAGGCAAAACCAGAAGGAGCCTTATAATGGCAGTTGTCGGAATGAAACAGTTGCTCGAAGCCGGGGTCCATTTCGGTCATCAGACCCGCCGATGGAACCCCAAGATGAAACCCTTTATCTTCGGCGCTCGCAATGGCATCTATATCATAGATCTCCAGCGCACCGTCAGATTATTCAACACTGCTCATCAATTCGTCGTCGATACCGTGGCCGCCGGTGAAAGCGTTCTTTTCGTCGGTACCAAGCAGCAAGCCCGCGACACCATTCTGGAGGAAACCGAACGTTGCGGCATGTTCTTTGTCAATCAGCGGTGGCTCGGCGGGATGCTCACCAACTTCAAGACCATGAAGCTGAGAATCGATCGTCTCAAGGAACTCGATGCAATGGTCGAAGACGGAAGCATCAATCGGTTTCCCAAGAAGGAAATCCTCGGCCTTCAGCACGAACGTGAAAAACTGGAAAGAAACCTGGGCGGCATCAAGAAGATGAACCGACTTCCGGGCGCGCTTTTCGTGGTGGACACTCAGCGTGAAAACATCGCGGTGATGGAAGCGAACCGGCTCGGGATTCCGGTTGTGGCCATCGTGGACACAAACTGCGATCCCGACGTGATCGACTATCCCATTCCGGGAAATGACGACGCGATCCGTGCCATCAGGTTGGTTACTTCGAAAATAGCGGACGCCTGCATAGAGGGCCGTGAGAAACTCTCGGAGATGCAGCAAGCCGACGTCGATAAGGGGCCGGAACTGGCGGAAGTCCCTGCCGGACAAATTCTGGGGCAGGAGGAAAAGGGCCCGGTCGTTGAGATTATAAACCCTGTGCAGAGCGAGCAAGGGGAAGAGTAAACATACGGGGCTTCGTACCCTTGAACCGGGCGCGAGGCCCTCGTCCTTCCAGATATTGGTTCCGCACTCGCCTCGGGGCTTCCACTGTCGTGGGTGTTTTGAGGCCTGAGATTCCATCGCAAATCCGACGAATCTTAAATCTAAAGATAGGCTAGTCTGCTTTTCAGGAGGAAGAAAATTGGAAATCACATCCAAAATGGTAAAAGAACTCAGAGATAGAACCAGCGTGGGCATGATGGACTGCAAGAAGGCGCTCATGGATTCCGCGGGTGATATGGAGAAAGCAGTTGACCTGCTGCGTCAAAAAGGTCTTGCGAAGGCGATGAAGCGAGCCGGCCGCGAAGCGGCCGACGGTTTGATTCATTCCTACATTCACAGCGGAGGCAAAATCGGGGTTCTTGTAGAGGTAAACTGCGAGACCGATTTCGCCGCCAAGAGCGAAGACTTCGGCGAATTCGTGCGCAACATCGCGCTCCAAATAGCGGCCGCAAATCCATTGGGGGTTAATCCCGAAGATATCCCGCAGGAAATCGTCGAGCGCGAACGTGGTATTTATATGGCCCAGGCCGCCGAATCCGGAAAGCCACAGAATATTCTGGAAAAAATGGTTGACGGGAAAATGCGGAAATTCTACGAAGAAAACTCTCTGATGCAGCAAAAGTTTATTCGCGATCCCGACAGGAGTATCCAAGATTATTTGAATGAGTTGATTGCAAAGATCGGAGAAAAGATCGAGGTTCGCCGCTTTTGCAGATATCAGTTGGGTGAATAGCTGCGCGGACGCTGTCCCCGCGCCGAAATCCGATTCAAGCCCAGTGTGAGCGAGGATAAGAATCACGTGTACGGCAGAATATTACTGAAACTGAGCGGCGAAGCGCTTATGGGATCCGAGCCTTACGGCATAGATACCGCCGTGCTACGCGACATAGCCGAACAGGTGGCGGAAGTCCATAAACTGGGCACCCAGATTGCCCTCGTCATCGGGGGAGGAAACATCTTTCGGGGCGTTTCCGCCGCATCAGGCGGAATGGACCGTTCAACGGCGGATTACATGGGAATGCTCGCAACGGTGATGAACGCCCTTGCAATGCAAGATGCCCTTGAGAAATTCGGGATAGCCACCAGGGTCCTGTCGGCCATAGACATGAAAGAAGTTGCAGAGCCCTTCATCAGGCGCAGGGCCATCAGGCATCTGGAAAAAGGCAGGATAGTGATTTTCGCCGCCGGCACCGGGCTGCCGTTTTTCACGACGGATACGACTGCTGCGCTTCGTGCGAGCGAGATAGGCGCCGAGGTGCTGATGAAGGCCACAAAGGTTGACGGGGTCTATGAATGCGATCCGGCCAAAGACCCCATGGCTGTTCGTTATGAACACATAAGTTTCTCCGAAGTGCTCTCCCGCAATCTGAAGGTGATGGATGCCACGGCAATATCTCTGGCCAGGGAACAGAAAATGCGCATCATTGTCTTTAATCTCAAAGTGAAAGGCAATATAAAGAAGGCTGTTCTGGGTGAATCTATTGGGACCGTGCTGGAGGACACCTGTTATGCTTGACGATATATACGGCGATCTTCGAGATCGAATGAATAGAGCTGTACAATCCCTGGAATCCGATTATAAAAAGCTCCGTACCGGCAGAGCTTCCATTTCGCTGGTCGATGAGATCAGGGTCGATTATTACGGGGCCGCTACCCCGCTCAGCCAACTGTCAACTCTTACGATAGCCGATCCGCGCACCATAGTAATTCAACCATGGGACACCTCGGTTGTCGGGGAAATAGAAAAAGCAATACTGAAATCCGACCTTGGACTTACCCCGATGAGCGATGGAAAAGCGATCCGTATCAACATTCCGCCGCTCACCGCCGAGCGCCGCCGCGATCTCGTCAAAACGGTAAAGAAAAAAGCCGAGGAATCCAAAGTTGCGGTGAGAAACATCAGGCGTGATATAATCGAAAAGACAAAAGAACTCAAGAAAGACAAGAAAGTCTCTGAAGACGAACAGTTTCGCGCTCAGGACGAAATTCAGAAGGTCACGGACGATTACGTGAAAAGAATCGATACCATTTACAGCGCGAAGGAAAAGGAAATCCTGGAAACTTAGATGGAACTCGATTTGGAGAGCCTTCCGCGCCATGTCGCCATTATCATGGACGGCAACGGACGGTGGGCCAGGCAAAGAATGCGGAACCGATTTTTCGGGCACAAAAAGGGCACCGAGGCAGTGCGCTCCGTCGTGACCTGTTGCCGGGACCTGGGTATCCGTTATTTGACGCTGTATGCCTTTTCCAAAGAGAACTGGAATCGGCCCGAAAGGGAAGTAAAAGCACTCTGGGGATTGCTGGGAAAATTTCTCAAGGCCGAACTCCCCGACCTTATTAAAAATGAGATACGGTTCCAGCACATTGGCGATGATGACGGCATTCCAGCCTTTGCATTCGAGCGAATCCGGACCGCTGAGATTCAAACCGCCCATCTCGGAAAACTTGTCCTCAGTCTTGCGGTGAACTACGGCGGCAGGCAGGAGATCACCCGGGCCGCCAGGTTGTTTCTGGCCGATGCGATGAAAAACGGCGGATACGCAACGGGTCAAATATCCGCTGAATCTTTTTCCCACTATCTTTACACCGCCGGCCAACCCGATCCCGACCTTGTTATCAGAACGGGTGGCGAGATACGGGTGAGCAACTTCCTGCTTTGGCAGATCGCTTACGCGGAACTCTATTTTACTGAGATTTTGTGGCCGGATTTCGGAAAAGACGATCTCATCGAAGCGCTCAAGGAATTTCAACATAGAGAAAGACGGTTCGGGCGCACCGGCGAGCAGGTGCGGGAGCACCGGGAGGTTTCGAGCGACTGCGCCGCCGAAACGGCGCACATCGCCAAGGCTCGATCCGACGATAAGCAAAGGGCCCCTTCGGGCTTATCGCCAATCCCAAAAGATAACTGATTTTCGTCGCGGAAAAGGGGCCCTTTCCGAATCGGAAACTGCCGGTGCCATCGTCCCAAGTTTTCGGACGGACATCAACCAGGCGCCATTTCATGCCTGATTGCTTTAAAACCAATCCGCATCTCAAGCGTTGGTGTACCGGCGCCGCTATAGGCTTGCCTGTCCTGGCCTGTGTGGCGGTGGGCCCGGCCTGGAGTTGGTGTCTGCTCGTCAGCGTTGCCGCCGCTATAGGTCTATGGGAACTCCACGGCCTGCTTTTTCCTGATTCCCTCTCACGCAAGTGGAAGTTCGTGTCATTTGCCGCCGGGCTTTTGCTGCCCATCGGGACTTACTCCTGTGGCATCGCGGGCCTTAATCTCGCTCTTTTTGCCTCGTTTTTCGCGGCACTTTTCACTATGATGCTCTCCGCTCCCCTCGATCGCGATGAAATCGGACGCATCGCCCTCCTGGCGTTCGCCTGGCTCTATCTGCCCTATTTCATCTCGTTTGTGATCCTTGTCGGCAACGCGCCCCAGGGGAGGTTGTGGATTATATTCGTGCTCGTGGTGATCGTGGCGGGTGATGCCGGGGCATACCACGTCGGCGTGCGCATCGGCCGCCACAGGCTCTATGAGGTAGTCAGTCCCAAAAAGAGCGTCGAAGGCGCGATCGGCGGACTCTTTTCGAGTCTGCTCACTGGAACGATTTTCGGCTCGATATTTTTGAGTCATGTGTCTCTGGCAAGATTATTGCTCTACAGCGTGGTCGTAGCTTCCGCCGGACAGATCGGCGACCTGATCGAGTCCATGTTGAAGCGCAACTCCGGCAAAAAGGATTCGAGCCACCTCCTGCCGGGCCATGGAGGAATCCTCGACAGGTTGGATTCCATGATTTTTGCTTTTCCTGTCATGTGGGCGCTTTTGAAATGGGTCGCGTCGGAAAGATGGGACGCGTTCTGATAAGGTTTTGGACATGACCAGAAAAATGATTTCCATACTGGGCAGCACTGGGTCGATAGGACGAAGCACGCTCGAAGTGATCCGCCAGTTTCCGGACCGCTTCAAAGTGGTCGCCTTGGGGGCTGGCTCGAATGCGACGCTTCTGTGCGAGCAGATAATGGAGTTCTCGCCTCGGGTCGTTTCGGTCATGGACGCTCAAGTGGCATCGAGTCTCGAAAATCTTCTCGACGCCAAATCCGTCGTCATGCCTGAAGTCCTTTACGGGCAAGAAGGGTATTGCAGTGTCGCCTCCTGTCCCGAATCCAATATGCTCGTATCGGCAATGGTCGGCGCCGCCGGTCTTTTGCCTACGCTCGCCGCAATCGAAGCGGGAAAAAATATCGCGCTTGCAAATAAGGAGACCCTGGTCGCCGCCGGCGAGATCGTAATGGGAGCCGCAACGGCGAAAAACGTCAAAATCCTGCCCGTAGACAGCGAACACAGCGCAATTTTTCAGGCCCTCGAGGGCAACCACAGGGAAGCTCTCTACAGGGTGCTTCTTACCGCCTCCGGCGGCCCCTTTTTCAATATGCCCAGAAACGAGCTCGAAACCGTTTCTCCCGAAGCCGCCCTTTGCCACCCCAACTGGTCGATGGGACGCAAGATCACGATAGATTCGGCCACCCTGATGAACAAGGGACTGGAAGTCATCGAAGCTCACTGGCTTTTCGGAGTGCCTGTCGACCGAATATCCGTGCATGTGCATCCTGAAAGCATCGTGCATTCGATGGTGGAATACGTCGATGGCTCGGTAATCGCTCAGATGGGATTACCCGATATGAAAATTCCGATAGCCTATGCCCTCGCTTATCCAGATCGCCTCCCGGTTGACTCCCCGAGGCTGGATCTTTTCCGGCTCGAGAAACTGTCGTTCTACCCGCCGGATGAAGAAAAATTTCCCTGCCTGCGCCTCGCTTTCGATGCCTGCCGCATCGGATCGACCATGCCTGCTGTGCTGAATGCAGCAAATGAGATCGCGGTTCACTCTTTCCTTGAGAGATCGATCGTTTTTTACGATATACCTGGAGTGATCCGGCAGGTCATGGCTTCTCATATACCCTCCGCAAAGCCGGACCTGGGGGAAATTCTTCAAGCGGACGCATGGGCGCGCAAAGAAGCGTCGAAAATTATTGCGGCAAGACAAAAATAAGCGGATAAAGCTCCGACCCGGAATTATATTGGAACAATAAATTTCATTTAAGCGAGGAACTACCTTGTTGACCATTTTGCTTGCAACCGTAATAGTTCTTGGAGTTCTGATTTTCGTGCACGAACTCGGCCATTTCCTTGTCGCCAAACGCACCGGCGTGACTGTCCTGCGGTTTTCCCTGGGTTTTGGCCCGAAAATATTCGGAATTACTCGAGGAGGGACCGAATACCGCCTGTCGCTGATTCCTCTCGGCGGCTACGTCAAAATGCTGGGAGAAGACGCAGAGGAAGAGCTGGACGCACACGATCGCGCGGGCTCCTTTTCCGAGCAGGGTGTGGTAAAGCGACTGGCCATTGTGTTTGCCGGGCCGTTTTCAAATTTCATTCTCGCCATAGTTATTTATACGCTCCTTTTTGCATTCTCAGGCATTCACGAACTATCCACCGAAATTGGCTCCGTCAATGCCGGGTCACCGGCCGAACAGGCAGGCTTGAAAGCCGGCGACACAGTGCTGTCGATCGACGGCGCCCGGGTAACCACATGGGAAGAGCTTTCCCAGTCAATTGAAAAACTTGGCCGCAAGCCCCTTGATCTAAACGTGAAGCGAGGGGATTCGGAAATCGCGGTAACTGTCACCCCGAACATCAGCGAGGTTAAAAACCTGTTTGGGGAAACCATCAGGCGACCTCTGATCGGTATCGCCGCCTCGGAGACCACCATTGTCAGATCGGTTAATCCGCTTGCGGCAGGATATTACGCGCTGGCCCACACTTACAACCTCAGCAAGCTTTTTGTTCTCACCGTTGTGAAGCTGGTGCAGCGCATAGTGCCTCTCAACACCTTGGGAGGGCCGATCCTGATCGCGCAAATGGCCGGAAAGCAGGCACAAAAGGGCCCTGTCGAACTTCTGAACTTCATGGCCCTCATCAGCGTAAATCTTGCCGTGCTGAACCTTTTGCCCATACCGATCCTCGACGGCGGCCATATTTTCTTCTTCCTGATCGAAGCGATTCTGGGCAGGCCTCTTTCCCTAAAAAAAATCGAACTCGCCCAGAAAGTTGGACTCCTCGCTCTTCTATCGCTGATGGTCGTGGTCTTTTACAATGACATCATGCGGCTTGACTGGTCGTCGATCACCTCATGGTTTGTCAATTTATGGTCCAGATTGTGACGATTATGAAAGGTGAGCAGGCCGCCGCGCGCGTGCCCTGCTCGCCTGACCTTTTATAATGAGAATTCTCGCAGCAGACACTTCAACCGGGTCCGGCAGCCTGGCGCTTCTGGATGGAGAAAACCTGACGGCCGAGTGGACGCTCAGGTCCGCGCAAACCCATAATCGGCGATTGCTGAAATCCATTGATTCGATTCTGAGGGAAGCCGGTTGGGACCTGGACATCGTTGACGCCTTCGCGGTGGCAGGCGGTCCGGGAAGCTTTACGGGTCTTCGGATCGGCATGGCCACCATGAAAGTGCTTGCGTGGACCACCCATAAGCCTTATGCGGCCGTTGGCACTCTTGATGCCTTGGCCCTGCCTTTGTGCTTTTCCGCCTATCCAGTATGCGCCCTTCTCGATGCCCGAAAGGGTGAAATCTATTCCGCACTGTTCCGACCTGACGGAAAAACAGGCCTCAAGCTCGAAGCCCCATACGCGGCGCTCACTCCTGCGCGGCTAGTCGAAGACCTGGTCCAAAGACTCTCGGGACCCGCCATTTTTTGCGGCGATGGTTGGACAGCTTACCGGGAATTTTTGAAAAGCGAGCTTGGAGACATTATCCTTGAGCCGCCTTCGGCTTTTCACGTGATCAGGGCCGCTTCCATTGCCGAGTTGGCGAGGAAAAGATTTGTCGAAGGCCTGTCCGACGATCCGATATCCAGCGCGCCTTTTTACCTGCGGCCTTCAGAGGCCGAAATCCACTACCCGGAATTGGCGAAAAAGGGCAGCGACAAACCGGAAATTATCTGAAGGCAGACGCGGGGACACGGAGACATGGAGTGGAAAGCAGACGCGGAGACACTGAGAGGAAAAGCAAACGAGAGTGGCGCCCGCAACGCTTTGCCGCTAGAGATCTTCCTAATCTCTTTCCTTCCTGCTCCTTGCTTCCCGCTCTACTGGGGCGACGCTTCTCCAAGCTGGTTAATCCCGGCCAGTTGCCACTGGCGATCACCGATGTCACTGCTGAACGTCCAAAATTCCTGGAACTTGACCGGGTTTAGCTTATCTCCGCTTACGAGTTTTCCCGATTTATCGTTAACAGTGTAGTCCAGCAGGTTGGCCGTAAAGAGCACAGTAATGTAGTTGCGGCCGGATTCCTGCCATACCTCGGCAGGCTCGACTTTACGAACCGCGATATTTTCCAGGCGGTTGATCACGCGCTCCTGCTTCATTCTTGCAAATTCACCGCTGAAATACTCACGCATTTCGGAGGTCAGCAGGTTTTCGACGCCATCGAGGCTGCGATTCATCCATGCTGCCTGGATCCGGAAGAAAAGGTCCTCGGCAGTTTCCAAAAATCTATCCGTATTGAACGACGGATCAAACCTCCTGATCTCCTCCAGGCCCCTTTCCACTACGTTTTGCTGAGGTAAATAAGCACCCTGCTCCTCGCCGTAATACGGAGAGCCGTAGGACCGATTTTCTTCGTAATAGACGGATTGCGCGCCCCTCCTTCGAATAAAATATCTGTACCCGAAGTAGATCAGTGCCCCGATTATGATAAGGTCCAGAAGACCGGGCCCTCCACCGTATCCCATTGGCCCGCGGCCACCGAAAAGCATGCTCCCGAAAAACCCTCCCAGCATACCCCCCGCAAGCCCCGACCAGAACGGACTTCTGCCGAAGCCCATTCCCGGAGCGAACCCGGGATTCGGGCTCATTCCCGGTGTCGGGGACGGAGTCCTGGACGGGGGCATCGATGGGGCTGAAAAACTCCGGCTTCCACGGCTCCCCGATGAACCCCCTCCTCCAGCCCTGGCCCAAGCGGAATTTTCCAGCGTCGCGCACAGGATCATACACAGCACTGTCAAAAGAATAAAAGCGCCGAGCGCACTCTTTGTCCTCCTCATTTCTTGTCTCTCCTTGGAATGGAAGTCCCCCATGAGCCGATGCGCCCGGTAATGTCCACCGGGCGTCCCTCACTCTCCAAGATATAAGGATTTATCGGAAAAACAACTTGCAATCGATACTTCGAATGGCAGTTTGCGTTTCAAATTTGATTTTTTTAACAAAACTCCAGAGCGAAACCGGCTTTCGCGCAGACAAAACCACCTGTTCACATCAAAATCCGGTGAAAAAAGCAGGACTTTCGAACGGAGTACGGTAGGAAGGTTCCCTGCGGTCTTGCTTTTCGCATTTTGAATCATGAAACAAAAAACCCCTCAGGGCCGGTAATCGGGCGCTGAGGGGATATATTAAAGGATGAGGCGGCGGCGTCCTACTCTCCCACGCAGTTTACCCGCGCAGTACCATCGGCGCAGAG
>Ga0326728_10016027_pt1 | contig 15398 bp, 8 predicted proteins | sample MB3enrmetagenome_FD_207602 | JGI IMG/M metagenome (GOLD analysis project Ga0326728, IMG submission 207602) | Lab enriched peat soil microbial communities from McLean, Ithaca, NY, United States - MB31MN | ecosystem: Environmental > Terrestrial > Soil > Wetlands > Peat | place: USA: New York...
TTGAGTCGCGAGCGCTCCCTCAGGGACCCAGGCTCGCCGCATACGACGTTTCCATCATCAAGGGAACGCCCTGCCATCGCTCAATCGCGATTCTTGGGTACGGGGTATAGCGTGCTTTGCAAACCGCGATCCCGAATTATCTGGGGAGCGGCGATGTAATGCGAGACTCAAATAAATTACGACTGGTAACCTTGCGCCCGTGGCAGTGAGTGACTTCTATCTGTCCGGGCGTTTTTGTTTGAACGCTTGCGTGCCGGGCCGGGGGTCGATGAAATCGAGATCGGAGCTATGCTCCGCGACTCGCTTTCAAGAGGGTCATTTTGATTTGAATCATAAAAGGAGGATTCATGGCACGAGGGGTGACAAGACTTAAAGTCGTTTTACTTGGCATGGCGATATTGCTGTTCGCGGGCGCTGCTATCGGACAGATACTTTATGGCTCGCTTACCGGCAACCTCACTGACGCGACCGGTGCCCCGATTGCGGGAGCGAAAGTCGAGGCTTTGAACGTGGGAACGGGCATCATGAACTCGAGCGTTTCGGATGTCCGTGGAATTTTCTTGATCAGTGATCTTCAACCGGGCACCTATCGGGTTACGATTTCGGCCAAGGGGTTCGCCACGGTCGTACAACAAAATGTGCTTGTGGAGGCCAATACCGAACGGCGTGTGGACTCGCAACTCAACGTGGCGGCCATGAACCAGAAGATCGAGGTGACCGCGGCCATGGAGGCCCTCCAGACCGACCGCACCGATGTGAAGACGGACATCAACGGCACGGAGGTCACGAGCCTTCCCCTGGGCAATGACCGCAATTTCCAGGTGCTCATCGAGACAATACCGGGAGCGGCGCCGCCTTTTTCCTCGCACTCGTTTGCGGGGAATCCCACGCAGTCGCTGGCTTTGCACGTGAGTGGCGGGCAGGACACGTCGAACATCACCCTGATTGACGGCTCGATTGACACCAATTATTGGGAACAGAACCTCATCGCTTATGTGCCGCCTTCGGAATCGATCGAGGCCGTGAACATCGTGACCAGCGGCTACGACGCTGAGTCAGGGAATGCCCAAGGGGCGGTCGTCAACGTGACGGTTAAATCCGGGACCAACCAATTGCACGGCAGCGCTTTTGAATTCAACACCATCAGCGATCTGCAATCCCGGAACTTTTTCTATTACGGCCCCCACATTCCGAAGTACGTTCTGAATCAGTTCGGGGTATCGCTGGGAGGACCGATCAAGAAGAACAAGCTGTTTTTCTTTGGCGATTGGGAACGGTACCGGCTGAGCACGCTGGGAACCGGTACCATTTCCATCCCCACGGCGGCCATGATTAGTGGGAATTTCAAGAGCGCAGTACCCGCCGGGGTTGATTGCGGTACCACGCCTACAGCAGGGTGCCTTTACGACCCCACCACCGGGAATGCGGATGGGTCGGGACGCACCGCGTTCATGGACGAGCCGGGAGTTGGCGCCAATATCATCCCCACGACCCTAATCAGCAAGGCGTCGGCGGGCCTGGCCGCGCAGCTCCCTGCGCCCAACTATGGATCCACAGCAACTACTTCGCCGGCGAACAATTTTCAGTATGCCGGCGATCTGCTTTTCCACCGCGATAGCGTGGACCTGAAGATCAACTACCTTCCCTCTGACAAGAGCACGTTTTTTGTGCGTTACAGCGCGGAGCCAACCTATGTCTTCGATCCCCAGCAACTGGGCGCGCCCGGGGGAGCGGCTCTGGGTTCCGTTTCTCAACCCGGCAACGCCTATGGGTTGACGCAGAACGCTTCGCTGGGCGGGACGTACACCTTTAATCCTCACCTGCTGTTTGACGCGAACGTGGGGTACACGCGGCCCCGCTATTCCGCCCAAAACACCGACATCACGACCAACTATAGTACGATTATTCCCGGTACCGATATGAACGGCGGCATTGCCAACAGCCCGCTGCAAAACGGCATTCCCTACTTCCAATTTGGCGGCACCACCGCCGTCACCAACCTCAGCACCATGGGGAACTCGGCCGTGTCCAATCCTTTCCTGTTTCGCGACAATCAGTACACCTTTGCCGCGAACTTGAGTTGGATCCATGGCGCCCACAATTTCCGTTTTGGGGGTGGCATCCAACGCTACGACCTGAACCGTTTTCAAGGTCAGCTTGATTACGGGGTGCGCGGCGGGTTCAATTTCACCGGAGGTGCGACGTCATTGAAGGGAGGGCCCGCGACGAATTCATACTACAACACGTGGGCGGATTACCTCCTGGGCCTGCCGCAAGGCTTGGGGAAGGATTACGTCTATCTCAATCCTGGCACGACCCGCGAGTGGGTGTTTGCCGGCTACGCGCGGGACAACTGGCAGGTCACCAAGAAGTTGAGTATCAACTACGGCGGGCGCTGGGAATACTATCCCATCCCCACCGTCGATCACTATGGCTCCGCCAATATCAATTGGACCATTGACACCGCTTTCCTCGGCGGAGTGGGCGGAGTGCCCAGCAACGCCTACATGACCACGGGTCCCGGGCAACTGGAACCGCGCTTGGGCATCGCCTATCGGCTTAACGAAAAGACCGTAATCCGTACCGGATATGGCATGGCCAGCGACCCCTATGCCTTGAATTACATGGCTTGGGTCTACCCGGCAATCCTTTCCCAGCAAATATCGGGGACCAACTCCTACACGCCGGGCGGCTACCTCGGGTCGTCAAGCGGCCCGACGGGGACCTGGACAGGCCCCACCACTCCCGGGGTCAACCTGCCCGCGGGAATTCCCTCTTTCACCGCCCCGAGCCTGTCGGCGGGATCCTGGCAATTGCCGTCCTACCTGGGGGGTTACGGCTACCCCAACAAGTACAATCGCGGCTACGAAGAGGCGTGGGACTTCGTGGTGCAACGCGACTTGGGTGGGAATTGGAACCTCCAGGTCGGGTATGTGGGTAATCACATGGTTCGGGCGGCGGAGTTTATCAATATGAACGCGGGCTATCCCGGCGGGGGGAATGCCGGAACTCCTCTCAATGCGCAATACGGCAATCACAGCGCCTTTACCATCAATGGTCCCTTCTCGGGCGGGAATTACAATGCTTTGCAGACCCAGCTCAAGCGGCGGGTGGCGCAGGGACAAGTAGGGGTCATCTATACCTACTCGAGAACCATTGACAACGATGATACCGAAGCCAACACGAACGTACAATGGGCTTATTACCAGGACCTCGCCCGCGACCGGGCGCTCGCCGGGTTCGACCAAAAGCACAATTTCCAAATCTACACCGTGTATGCTTCGCCGTTCGGCAAAGGCCAGCACTGGATGACGAAGGGGGTAGGCGCAGCGCTTCTGGGCGGATGGAGCGCCGATGTCAATCTAACCCGCGACAGCGGCACGCCTTTCACCATAGCGAGCTCCGGCACCTCCTGCAATTGCCCCGGCAACACCCAAACCGCCAACCAGGTCGAACCTAGCGTTGCAATCCTCGGAGGCCATGGGCCCAATTCACCCTACTTCGACCCCTTGGCCTTTGCAGCGGTTACGACCGCGAGCTTTGGTAATGTCGGAAGGAATACTGTGCGAGGTCCGGGCCTCTTCGCCATCAACGGCGCCCTGATCCGCAACTTCAACCTCACCGAACGATTTAAGCTGGAATTCCGGTGTGAGGCCTACGGGCTTACCAATACGCCCAATTTCAGCAATCCTGGCGCCACCGTTTCCAACGCCACATTCTCCAACGGAGCGGTGACCAATTACGGTGGCTACGACATCATCACCTCGACGATCGGACCGTCGTGGGCGCCGTACGGCAACATCGCGGACCGGCAGATCCGCTTTGCAATGAAACTTAGTTTCTGAACGCCAAGCTAGGCCAGACGAAAGCCAGCGGGAAAAGAGGCCCCCGACCTTTGGGGGCCTCTTTCTCGCACGGATGGAAAGACTGGCCCAGGTCAGTTCCTCATTCCCCCTGCCATTGACGGTTGGAAGAAAGGTGTTTTCCATCGACCGAAAGAAAACGGATTGCGCAGAGCGCAGCTCTGCGGCTGATTGAAACGCAGAGCTCCGCTCTGCGCAATCCGATCTTGAAAGAAGGAGTGGTGAGAGCTTGAAGAAATGGCCTTTTTTATTGGCGGCGCTGATTTGGGGATTCGGGATTTCCGCCTGGGGGGATTCCGGCCAGCATTCTCCCTCCAAGGCTGGGAATACCCTCACTCTCGATTCCAACCTAACCATCCTGCTCAGTCCACAGGAGCCTCCCGCCATCGTGGCCGCAACCCAGGACCTGGCCGGCGATTTTGAGAAGGTCATGGGCAAGAAGCCAAAAATCATAAATCGCGTCGAAGACACCGCCCCGGTGACGATCCTGATCGGCCAGTCAGCCAACCTACCTGAAGGCCTGCGGCCCCCAGGCTTGACCGAGCCGGAGTCTTTCTCCATTTCCGTTACCCAGGCAGGCTGGAAGGCTGGACCGGCGACAAAGGTTGTGCTGCTGGCCGGCGCCGACATGCGTGGGACGATTTACGCCATCTACGAGTTTGCAGAAGAGTACCTGGGCATCGACCCTCTCTATTATTGGACCGATCATCAGCCGGTGCGGCGGAGCCAAATCACTCTTGCCTCGACCTTATCAAAAAAATACCCCGCGCCGATTTTCAGGTACCGCGGTTTCTTCATCAACGACGAAGATTTGCTAACCGGCTGGGCGCCGGGGGACAAGGACGGCACGGGAATTTCTCTTGAAGTCTGGAACAAGATTTTCGAGACCATCCTGCGGCTCAAAGGGAACATGGTGGCGCCAGGCACCTGGATTTTTTCCAACGAACCGCAGATCAAACTGGCTGGCCAGCGGGGTCTGATCGTGACTCAGCACCACGCCATTCCTTTGGGATTGAACGTGGCTCGCTGGCCGAAGGACGCGCCCTACAACTACACCACGCATCCCGAAATCCTCGAACGCGCGTGGAAAAACGCCGTGCAGGGGTATCCGGCCGGCCAGGAGGTGCTCTGGACGGTCGGCCTGCGCGGCCTCTCCGACATCACTTATGCCTCCATGGACCCGAGCGTTCAGAATGACAACAAGGCGCTCGGCCATCTCATCAGCAAGGCGATCGCGGACCAAATGCAGATCGTCCGTTCCACCCACCCCGATGCCCAGTTCCTCACCAGCCTCTGGATGGAAGGCGCAAGACTGGTGCAACAAGGCGACTTCGTCATTCCCCCGGAAGTGAGCACCATCTGGGCTGATGACGGTTACGGCTACCTTCAGGACAAGGGCCAGGTGGCGAAAGGGCAGGGCGCTTACTATCATGTGGCAGTGATGAATGGACGCGCCAATCAGCTTACCGAGATGGTTCCGGTCGAGCGTATTTTTTCCGAGTTGGGCCGATACGTCGAAGCCGGAGCCACGCAATACCTGCTCCTCAATACCAGCGACCTTCGGCCGGTTCCCCTGACAACTAAAGCCGTGATGGACATCGCATGGAAGGGTCTGCCCTCCGGCGGGCCGGAAGCTGCTGACGATTACATTCAAGGCTGGGCACGCGCCGAGTTTGGCGCGCCGGCGGCTCTTAAGGTTGCGGAGGTGTACAAGGATTACTTCCGTGCCCCCGCGCATTTCGATGAGGGCGCGCACGAGTACGGTGACCAGCTTTATCATACGGAAGCCCGGCGGATGATGTTGACCTACATGATTGCACCCCCGCTCTATGGCCTGCCCAGTCAGTCGCCCAAATGGATTCCGCCTCACATCTTCGGGTTCGGATCGTACGAGACAACAACGGGCAGCGGGTGGCTCGGCGATACGATTCAACGGGAAATTCGGGAATGCGGTGACGCCCAGCCTCGCTGGGATGCGGTGTGGAAAGAAGCCGTCGATGCCGAGCCGCTCGTAGCCGCTGAGCGTCGGCCTTTTTACCACGCGCACGTCCTGGCCATGATCGCTATCAATCGGGGGAGCAACCAGATGCTGCTGGAAGTTGCCAAGGCCATCCAGCAATCTCAAAACGGGAAGAGCAGCGAGGCCCGCCAAGCGGCGACGCTGGCTCTTCAGGCACTCGACGAGATTAACAGGGTGGAGATGGCAGCCGAATACGGCAAATGGAAAAACTGGTACCGGGGAGACTGGCTGACGGGGGTTTACCGCACCCGGCAGATGGTTGAGATCTTCTCACAATTCCTAAGCGATCACATTACTCACTTGGCCCCGCCGGTCTTCTGGGATGGCTGGGAAGCCTACTACCATATCATGCACTATGAGGGAGATCGTTCGGCGGACGTGAAGTGAGTTTTCCCTTGCCAAAGCCTAGTCGCGTAAGTATACTTTGAGCGAAAGGCGGCGCCCATGCCGAGCACGGAAGGCTCCAACCCGCGCCCATCCTGGCGGTTGCCTACACCTGCACAACAAAAAGTCATACGCGGGACTGGCTTAAAAAGAAAAAGATACTAATTTATGACGTTGGAAGCCGGAATGTATATGAAAACAAAGAAAATATTGACAAAATGCCTGACGAAAAGTCGGACATTTTAGGCAAAGTGAAGCCAGTTTTGCAGTAAATCTCGCATTCGGAAGGCCAATTTGTCCGGAAAGGAACCTAATGAAGTCTCCACTGTTGATCTTCCTGATGCTTGTCTCTGGAGTTGCTGCCGCGCAGGGACCGGGGAGTGATTTTTTAAATTCCCTGGGTCTTGCGCGCCTGAAAAACTACTCTGCCGCTCGGGTCTCCAGCGATAACCGCTACGTGTTCAGCAACGACGACAGTAAACGCATCATGCCGGGCGAAACGCTGGTGATGGCCGACCTCCAGGGGCCCGGGATGGTCACGCACATTTGGGTTACGATCGCGGACAACGAATTCGCCTGGCCTCGGTTGTTGCGATTGCGGGTTTATTACGATGGAAAGAAGACGCCGAGCGTGGACGCACCTTTGGGAGACTTCTTCGCTGTGGGGCATGGGAACGAGGCGGAGATCAATTCCCTCATGGTCCGGGATAGCTCTTACGGACGGGCGCGCAACAGCTACTGGCCCATGCCGTTCCACAAGTCGTGCAAAATTACCGTGACCAATGAGGGGAATCGGTACGTTCGGAATTGCTATTACCATGTTGATTGGAGGAAGTACGCATCGTTGCCTGATGACCTTGGTTACTTCCATGCCTATTATCGTCAGGAGCGTCCCGCGGTGGCCGGGAGGAACTACGCCTTTCTGGCGACCCGGGGAAGAGGTCATTACGTGGGGACCGTCCTGAGCGTGATCCAGTCCCAGATTTCGTGGTTCGGCGAGGGCGATGACCTGTTTTATGTGGACGGAGCAACCCATCCGCAGATTTACGGCACGGGAACAGAAGATTATTTCAACGACGCCTGGGATCTGCGTCTCGCCTCCGGTCCCTGGACGGGCACCCCGGTCGCGGATGGGGAGCTCGTCGGAGCGAGGCTCACGGGGTACCGGTGGCACGTTCCTGACCCCATCCCATTTACGGAATCGATCTGGGCAGGTATTGAGCATTACGGATGGACCGCCAACCCCGACGGGAGCGTTCGTTCCGGCTTCGAAGAACGTCCGGACTATTTTTCGAGTGTTGCTTTCTGGTATCAAGAGGGCGTAAATGAGGGTCTAGCGGAACCGCCTTATGGAGAAGCGCGTCTGCCGCTCGGCAACGCTCAGCAGATTGCGGTGGAGGACTCGCTTAAGGACGTTACCACCGAGAAGGGAACAGCGTCCGTACAGCGCGGCGTCGACTGGGGGAAGGATCTTCTTTTCTTCAACGCGCAGGGAAAGGGATCGAAAATAAATATTCCCATTAACACTGCGGAGAAGGGTCGATATGAAATCGTCATCGAGGTTGCGCAGGCGCCGAACTATGGTGACTACGAGGCATTCGTCGATGACAAACCCACCAACCTGGATACCCGGAAGCCCGCGACGTCGGAGATTCCGTTTCCGGGGCTGCCCGTCTTTCACGACTATCTGCCGGAGGTCTATGTTGCGGTGGTGCGGCCTCTAGGTTGGTTTGATCTGGCCCAGGGACGGCACACGATCAGTCTCCTGTGCGTTGGGAAGGACGAGCGCTCGGCGGGGTTCGACGTGGGTGTCAACGACGTGGTTTTGGAAAAGCTCCCGGCCTCGGCCGGCGAGCCGGAGCCCAAGACGGAACCCCAGTTGACGCCAATTCTGCCTGAGCCGGTTTCCCCGGCGCCGGAAGGGACAGTCGTTTATCGTGGCCTTCCGCTCCCCGCCTACCTTGAAAAGCTCAAGACCGCGTCTGAGGCGGACCGTCCGGCCGTGCTTCTGGCCATCGGTGCTTTTGGTGAAGACGCCACTCCGGCACTCGGTGAGGTCGTGGCCGCGCTGCATGATTCTAATCCTCAGGTGCGTTCGGCGGCAGCGTGGGCACTATCCCAGATCGGCCCAAAAGGCGATGCTGCGCTTCCGGCCCTGGCCGAAGCGCTCTCTGATCCCAGCCCTCGCACGCGCAATCTTGCGACGCTGGCTTTGAAGGCGATGGGACCCTTGGCGGCCCCCGCCGTTCCCCAACTCATTCGCGCCCTCAATGATCCGGCGGATTATGTACGTGCTTCAGCCGCCGCCGCATTGGGATCTGTAGGTCCGGCAGCGCACGCCGCGGTTCATCCGCTGGTGGAGAGGCTGCTGGCAAAGGGGGAGCAAGGATTTGTCCTATCCAGCGTAGCCTCTGCCCTTGGTGCGATGGGCCCGGAAGCGCGTGAGGCGCTTCCGGCACTGGAGCAGGCCGCTAAGACCAGCCGTCTGAGCGCCAGCGCTGAGGAAGCAATTCTGAGGATTGAGGGGAAGCCCGTTCCGACTTGGTGGTGAGTATCCTATCCCGGACTATTCCCCAAATCCCCCCCCCGCAATTGACGGACGGGGAGGAAGAGAGGTGAGAGCTTGAAGACTTTGATTTTTTCTTTATGGGCATTCATGATTGTACCGATCGTGGCAGTGGGACAGTTTCAGTTTCACGACTTGAATTCCAGGTCGATTGAGCTGACGGAAAAAGGCTCGCCGGTGTTTTCCTTCAACTACGGAACGGTGCTCAAAGAGGGCACGGCTCCGGATCGCGCCCGCTGCTGTTACCTCTATCCCGTCTATGCGCCTAACGGCGTGGTCATCACCGACGATTTTCCCAAGGACCATCCCCACCACCGCGGGATCAGTTGGATGTGGCCTGTGGTGGTTGTGGATGGCAAGACTTACGATCTTTGGACGATCAAGGGCATCCTGGACCGGTTCGAAAAGTGGGAGCAGAAAAAAGCCGGCAAGGATACCGCAGTGTTGGCATATCAGGGCGGTTGGTACGTGGGCGATCGCAAGGTGGTGCAAGAAAACGTGGAGATCGTCGCGCATTCCATCGCGGACGGGCGCCGCGACCTCGACATCACCGTCACCCTCCACTCGGCGGGGGGCGCGGAGGTGTCGATCGGCGGCACGCACGATCAGAACAAGGGTTACGGTGGAGGGCTGGAAGTCCGCTTCGCTCCGCGCACGGACACCAAGATTCGCACCGCCGCCGTGGAGGACTCGCCGGACAGTGACCGTGTCCCTGCGGCTTGGGCGGAGCTGACCGGCAATTTCGGTGGCAAGCTGGCCACCACGCGCGTCACCGAAGATCCTTCCAACCCCGGCGCGCCCAACGGTTGGTGCTTGCGGCATTATGGATTCGTGGGCGTGGATTATCCGGCGTTGGAACTGCGCCCCCTGGACAGCAAAGTGCCGCTGACCATGAAGTTCCGCGTATCGCTTTCGGGAAGCTCCTCGACGGCGGCCGCGGAGGAAAAACACGTCCTGGTTTATACCCATAATGGCCCAGGCGCCAATGGCAAGGGCTACGTTCATGACAATATTCAAACCAGCGCTGACGCCATCAAGAAAATGGGCGCTGAAAACGGATTTGCGGTGGATGTGACGGACGATCCACTCTTTTTCAGGGACCCCGTGCTGAAGCAGTACCAGGCCGTGGTGTTTGCCAACACCAATAACGAAGCCTTTTTGAACGATTCACAGCGGGACGCCTTTAAGCATTACATCGAATCGGGCGGCGGCTTTGTGGGCATCCACTCGGCGTCAGGCTCGGAGCGCAATTGGCCGTACTTCTGGTCCGTGCTGGGTGGGAAGTTCGTGCGCCACCCGCACCAGCAGGTGTTTCTTGTCCAGGTAAAGGATGCGGACTTTCCGGCCACGCGGAAATTGCCCGCCACGTTCGAATGGAAGGATGAGTGTTACCTTCTTGACCACCTTAACCCGGACATTCACGTGCTTTTGGTCACCGATTACAGCAAGCTTGATGATCCCGCCAAGGGGAAGAATCCCAACGAGAGTTTCGGCGACTCGTTGCCCCTTTCCTGGTATCACCAATTCGACGGCGGCCGGGAGTACTACCTTGCCCTCGGCCACAATAAGGAGGATTACTCTAATCCCCTTCTGTACAATCAGATTTTGGGTGGTATCCTTTGGGCGATGGGGAAGGAATAGCAAATAGTGAATGGTGAATAGTGAAAGGGCCAGCGCCAAGTGATGAATGGATGACAGCGCTGAGTGGAAAGTACGGTGACTCGAAACAAGTGACGAGCGGCAAATGACGAGTGACAAGCGACAGGACCTCTGTTCAATATTCACTATTCACCATTCATTATTTACTATTCATCATTCTTCGGAGGTTGATCATGCCATTTGATAAGACGTCATCACGGCGAAGATTCCTGAAAGGCTCGCTGACCGCGGCTGCGGCGATTGGTTTTCCCGTCATTGTGCCGGCCCGCGTCTTCGGCCGGAGCGCGCCGAGTAACATGATCCAGGTAGGGCAGATCGGCTGCGGCCGCATCGCGCGCGACTCCGAAATCCGCGGCATCCTGCGGAACAGCGCTGTGGCCCAGTATGTGGCGGTGTGTGACCTGGATACCGTGCGCATCGCCGACGCGAAAAACCTGATCGAGCAAGCCTACGCAAAAAAGTTCGGAGCAGGGAAGTACGCGGAGCTCAAGACCTACGGCGATTATCGCGAGATGCTCCAGGACAAGAGCATCGATGCGGTGTGCATCAGCACGCCCGATCACTGGCACGCACAGCCCGCGATGGAAGCGGCGCTGGCCGGCAAGGATATCTATCTGCAAAAGCCCGCTTCTCTGACCATCAAGGAAGGCCGCCAGATGGCGGATACCGTGAAGCGCACGGGCCGCATTTTCCAGCAGGGAAGCCAGCAACGTTCCGATCATAACTTCCGCCTGGCCTGCGAACTGGTTCGCAACGGCCGCATCGGCAAGGTGCAACAAATTTTGATCGGCTTGCCGGTGGATCCCGCCGGCGATGTGGAGCCGGAAATGCCCGTGCCCTCGAATTTAAACTACGACATGTGGCTGGGTTCGACGCCCATGGTTTACTACACGGAAAAGCGCGTACACCCGCAGGCCGCGGACCTGGAGGTCCGTTACGGCCGTCCGGGCTGGCTGCGTTGTGAGCAATTTGGCGCGGGCATGATCACCGGCTGGGGCGCTCATCACATCGACATCGCCCACTGGGGCATGGACACCGAATACACCGGGCCGGTGGAGATCGTCGCCAGCGCGGAGTTCCCCAAAAAGGGATTGTGGGACGTTCATGGCTCGTTTCACGTGCGGATGCACTATGCCAACGGCGCCGATGTGTTCATCAGCGAGAAGTATCCGACGGGGGTCAAGTTTATCGGCGATTACGGCTGGATATGGGTCACGCGCGGCGCGCCCGTTACCGCCACCGATCCGGCGGCCCTAAAGGACCGCATTCCACCTCTGGATGCGAGCGACCGGAACATGCTCATGGCGGGCATCAAGGATAATGAAATCCACCTGCACGCTAGCCCCAGGAACGATCATCACCTGGACTGGCTGACCAGCATCAAGACGCGCCAACCCCCCGCGGCGCCGGCGGAAGTGGGCCATCGTTCCTGTACCGCCTGCCTGCTGGCCCACACGGCCATGAAATTAAACCGCGAACTCAAGTGGGACCCGCAGGAGGAACGCTACACCAACAATGAGGAGGCCAACGCCCTGCTGTCCCGTCCGCAGCGCGCGCCTTACGGCACCGACTATGTCCTGGCCAAGGCTTGAGTGTCCGTTCAACTGAGATTGAGGAAAACCCTGCCGGCTTCGACCTTTACCGGATAGGTTTTCAGGTCCACGCAGGCGGGAGCCCCTTTGGCCTTACCGGTCGTATAGTCAAATCGCCCATTGTGCTTCGGACATTCGATGATGTGATCCATTACGAAGCCACCTGCCAGATGCACATTGGCGTGTGTGCAGAGGCCGTCGGTGGCGTAATACGTGTCTTCGGCGGTCCGGTAGATTGCGAAGGTGCGACCGTCGTAATCGAAGCGGATCACGTCTTCCTTTTCTATTTCGCCGGTGTTGCAGATTTCGGTCCAGGTTTCATTCATATAATGCCTTGGCTACGCGGGTTCTAGTGAAGGAACGGGCTGCGCAGTCTTCGGCAATTCGCGCCGGACGAAATAAGTTGGTTCTTTCACTTGCCGAAGCGTGGCGGGAATGATTTCCCGATAGGCCTCCCAGAGGCCGTTATAAGGTTTGGGCATGTCTGCCTTCAGCTCCTGATGCAGCTTGCCCAGGGCGTGGTAGGGTATCATCGGGAACATGTGGTGTTCGACGTGGTAATTCATTTCCCAATAAAGGTAGCGGAAGATCGGGTTCATGTACACGGTGCGGCTGTTGAGGCGGTGGTCGAGAACGTCCTCGGCGAGGCCCGCGTGCTGGGTTAAGCCAAAGATGACCATCAGCCATGCACCGTAGAAGGTGGGCAGACCGACGTACATCAAGGGCAGGATGCTATGAATGGCAATCGCCCAAGTGATGAACGCCGCATAGATCAGAACATAGATGCGCGCGTTCCGATAGACCTTGTGGCGTTCTGCGTCGGGAATGTACGTTGGCTCCGCGGGAGTGAGTCGCCCGAAGCAATGTCGCACCATCTTGGCGAATTCCATGGGCACTGTTTTGAGATTGAAGAATTTCAGCGCGATATCCAGCAGATCGGGCGGGCGGGGCACGGCGATTTCGGGGTCGCGGCCGACGATGATGGTATCCGTGTGGTGCCGAGTGTGACTCCATCGCCACGGCACAGATTCACGAAACACCATGAAGGAGGCTATTTCATAAAGGACATCATTCATCCACACCGTCTTAAAGGCTGTCCGATGGCCGGCCTCATGCCACCGTGAATCGGACGACGAGGCGTAAAGCACGCCATAAACGACGAAACAGGGAACGGCCCACCACGTACCCCACGTCAGATAACCGAGCGTGCCCGAGATGATGAACGCCGCGAACCAGATCACCGTATCGCGGATCGCCGGTCCATCGCGCCGCTGCATGAGTTCTTTCAACCGCGCGCGAGAGATTTTGCAAGCATACCACTCAGCGTTGGCCAGTCCACGCTCCTCGGCGAGCTTGGTGTCGCGCCCGATGAGACTGTAATCGCGTCGAGTGATTTCAACTGACATCTCGTCCTCCGCTTCGGTTGCCTGGATGCAGTGCCCCATTTTCTCTATGGCTATTTATAGAACAAAACACTTGTTAGCGCAAGGGAGCAGCGAGCTGGCAGTGGGTCAAGTGGAGGGGGCTTTATCCTTTAGGCGACGGACCATTTGGTCCGCCAACTGGCGGATAAACTCGCCGCTACCGGGAAGTCCAGGAATAAGGTCACAAAAACCCCGTTTTGTGCGAGACTCTTATTTGCCGGCGGGCAGGTCCACGCCACGACTGCAAAACCTGAACGCCCAGTCCTCCTTCGGGAGCATATAATGTGGCACAAGCAAATCAACCGGCGGAGATTTTTGCAAACGGCGGGAGCAAGTACGCTGCTTGCCGGGTCCGCCGCAAATTCCAATTTGCCTGCGGGGCGAGCCCCAGCGTCTGAAAGCAGCTCGCAGCCCCCGCACGGAATGGTCGAACCTATGGAAGATCCCGCCCTCGTCAGACTTATCACCCTCGATCCTGCCCACTTCCACGCGGCTCTGGTGCAAAAGCAGATGTTGCCGGGAATTGCCAAACGCGTTGCCATTTTCGCGCCTCTCGGTCCGGATTTGCTGGCGCACTTGAAGCTCATCGAACAATTCAACAGCCGGCCTGACGACCCCACGAGTTGGGAACTGGATATTCACTGTAGTTCCAGGTCGCTCGAGGAGATGGTGGAGGCCCGGCCGGGCAATGTGGTGGTGCTGGCGGGCCGCAATCGCATCAAAATCGGCAAGATCAACGCTTCCCTCGAGGCGGGATTGAATGTGCTTTCCGACAAGCCCTGGATCATCCGCGCCGAGGACTTTGCCGCGCTGGAGGCCGCCCTGTCCCTGGCCGATCAGAAGGGACTGGTGGCTTACGATATGATGACCGAGCGCCACGAAATAACCACCATCCTTCAGCGCGAACTGGTGAATGACTCGGCCGTCTTTGGCACGGTGATTCCCCCTGACCCCGACCATCCGGGCGTTTTCATGGAAAGCACCCATCACATTCTCAAGACGGTTGCCGGAACCCCTAACCCGCGTCCCCCGTTTTTCTTCGACATTCTGGATCAAGGGGAAGGGCTCACCGATGTCGGCACGCACTTAGTGGACCTGGCGCAGTGGACGCTCTTTCCCGATCAAGCCGTCAATTATCGCCAGGACATCCAGGTTCAGGACGGCAAGCGCTGGCCGACCCCCGTCACGGCAGCAAAGTTCACGCAGGTGACAGGCGCAACGGCTTTCCCCGCCGAGCTTGCCCCTTACGTTCATGACGGCCAATTCGATTACTACTGCAACAATCAGGTGGATTACAAAATTCGGGGCGTCCAGGTGCGCCTGAAAGCAATTTGGAATTGGGAGTCACCGGCGGGCGTGGATTTTCATCATGCCATCTACCGGGGAACTCGCGCGAGCATTGAGGTGCGCCAGACGGTTCAGGAGAATTACCTGCCGGAATTGTTCGTGTCGGCCAACGGACCGGAGCCGCATCCCGATGTCGAGACTGCCGTCTGTGCGCATATTGACCGTCTCCAGATGACTTATCCGGGAATCGGGTGTGAAACCGCCGGCGACGAAGTTCACATTATCATTCCGGATCGTTACCGGGTGGGCCACGAAGCGCACTTTGCCCAAGTGGTGGAGGAGTTCCTGAACTATATGAAATCGCCGAATTCGATGCCCGCGTGGGAGCGGCCCAATATGCTGGCGAAATATTTCGTGACCACGACGGGAGTGCAGATGAGCCGCCCCAGTTAGCGAAGTGCCCGCCCATTTTGAATGATTGACGGCCAACGCCCCGCCACTCTACTAGTACTACTACGTTAAGTTATTCTTGACCTCCCACACGGGAGGTGTTACACTCTCGGCCATGACCGAGAGCGAAATCGAGAAATGTCGGAAGCGCTT
>Ga0326728_10016028_pt1 | contig 15398 bp, 17 predicted proteins | sample MB3enrmetagenome_FD_207602 | JGI IMG/M metagenome (GOLD analysis project Ga0326728, IMG submission 207602) | Lab enriched peat soil microbial communities from McLean, Ithaca, NY, United States - MB31MN | ecosystem: Environmental > Terrestrial > Soil > Wetlands > Peat | place: USA: New York...
CCCGACCATGTAGAGCGCCGCATAGTCCGCCCCCGGCGCGGCCTTGCCAAAGCCGAACCCGTGCACCTCGCTTACGCCGTCCATGCGGACGAACGTCTGGCCCGAATCCCTGGAGTGGTAGAGGCCGTTGAAAGCCGCGATCCACAGGTCGCCTTCCTTGCCAGGCGTGGCGTACAGGCGGTCCTGCCCGCCGCGATCGTCGCCCCGCGCGGCGAGGTGCGGCAACCCGTCGGGCAGCGTCAACACCCGCTCCACGAAGCTGGCCGCGCCATCCGTGCTGAGGAACAGCTTCCCCTCGAATAGAGATATCCCATAGAACTTATTCGGATTCACCCGGTCGGCCACCAGGCGCGTGTTGTTCGGCAGGCCCTGCGCCTGGGTCCAGGTGGCGCCCTTGTCGCGCGTGAAATATGGCGGGCTGCCCGGCAGCGTCCAGACCCATGTGGCGCCATCGGCCGAGACCGCGATCGATCCCCCGCGGCTGTTGGGCTGAGGCATGGCGGCCGGCGGTTGCCACGTCTTGCCGCTATCCAGCGAGTAACTGATGTTGAAACCGGGGTGATGGTGCGAGCTCACGCCCACCCGCACCACCACTTCTGGTTTGTTCTCGGCGCAAGCCACGCCGGTGGTGTTGTTGAAAAGCGGCGGCTCGTTGGCGCCTTCCGGCTCGGGCTTATCCAGGTCCCAGTGGGTGAACCCGCCGTAATCGCCCACCGCCGAGATCAGGTGCGCGCCCTTGGTGGGGCTGCACAGATCCAGCGGCACGGTCTCTTCGATGCCTGTGGCCATGACGCTCCAGCGCGTCGGCTGGTTGGCGTCCATGTTCGTGAGGTTGAACGTCTCCCACCCGCCGTACCCCGTGGTGAACATGGCGTGGTTCGGGTCGGCGGGGTCGATTTCGATATCGAACATCCAGTGGATGGGCGTGCGCATTACGTAGGGCGCGAGCGAGCCGTCGAACGTGCCCGCCCCGCCAGTCGCCGCCGTGCCGCCGAACACCGGCTTCCAGTGCGCGCCGCCATCGATCGAGCGGAACATGTCGTCCTCGCCGCCATTGCCGTTCATGCGCCCGAACGTGCTGGCGATGATGACCCGCGGGTTGCGCGAATCGACGGCCACCGCCGCGTACCCGAAGGCCTGGTCGTGCGCCGGGTCCGGCTTCACCGGAGTGATATCGGTCCAGGCGCCGGAGGCGGGGTCGAACTTCCAGACCGCGCCATCGGTCATCCGGCTGGGGCCGGGCGAGGTTCCGTAGGAGAGATACAGCATTCCGTCCGGAGCCATCACCATGTGGGTGGGCCGGTACTGCGTGGGCTGCCCGGCGACCGCCTGCCATGTCTTGCCGGCATCCGTGCTGCGGAACAGGTTGTCCCGCCCCATCAGCGAAACCGCGGCGTAGATGGTGGAACTGCCCTTGCCTTTGGAGCCGCTGCGCGGATCGAAGAGGGTGACCACGATGCCCGCGCCACGGCTCGGCCGCGGTCCTCGCCCACCGGCGGCGGGCGGCGGCGGCGCTTCCGTCACGTCGGGGAAGCTGTCCACGCGGCTCCAGGTCACCGCGCCGTCGGTGCTTCTCCACAGCCCCGCCTGGCGCGTGCCCAGGTAGAGAATGTTGCCGTCGTTGGGGTCCACGGACATGCGCTCGCCGTTGCCGCGGCCGTCTTCGTTGCCGCCGAACTTGAAGGGCACGTTGGTGCGCTCGAACGTCTTGCCGCGGTCCCGCGAGCGCAGGATGGCGCCATTGGGCGTGCCCGAGTTGGTGTATGTGCCGCAGGCCAGGTAGACGCGGTTGGGGTCGGCCGGATCCACCGCGATGCTCTCCACGCCCATCAGGTTGAGGTCTTCGTACGGGACCCAGTCGAGCAGCGGGTCCCAACGCCTGGTCTGCTCGTTCCAGCGGTAGGCGCTGCCCATGTCGGTGCGGGCGTAGCGCACACCCTTGGCGGTGGGATGAAAGACGATGCCGTCGACGAATCCCCCGCCCACAATCTGCACGCTCTTCCACGTGTACGGTTCCGCCGCAGGCTTATTGCCCTGCGCCATGACGCTCAACGCGGCCGCCAGAACACCCACCGGCGCCGCCCGGAATACGCGATTCGAGAACATGAGTCTTTATTGTAGGACGGAGCGGCGGGGGTGGCGTCACTACAGGCGCAGTTCTTGCGGGACGGGATAGCGGCGCACCTTGATTTTGCTCTCGTCCCTGCGGGCGGCGGCCAGGTCGTAGGCAAGCTGCATCCGCAGCCACGTCTCCTCCGTGCTGCCGAAGGCCTTGGTGAGCCGGATGGCCATTTCCGGGGTGATGCCGGACTTGCCGTTGACGATCTTGGTGAGCGTCTGCCGGGAGATGCCGAGAACCTTGGCGCCCTCGGTCACAGACAGGCCCAGCGGCTCAAGGCAATCGTGCCGGACGATGAGGCCGGGATGCACCGGGTTTTTCATGGGCATGTCGCTTCCTCCTTAATGGTAGTCGATCAATTCAACGTCAATGGCGTCGGTACCTTCGAAGCGGAAAACTATGCGCCAGTTGGCGCGTACCGTCACGGCCCATAAACCTTTCAAATCGCGGGTATTGTCTGAATCCTACGTTGAGCGAGAACAACAATCGCTTCCACTCCAGCGGATTCGGCCCCACGATGAAAGTATCCCAGCCAAACCAGACCCGGCGTAATCAGGGTGCCCCAGGTAGTGGCTTGTTTCCGGCATCACACCGTATGCGGTATACGCCAGGATTCGAACGAATATAATGTAGATTTTGGTGGCCCATGCGGTACTATTGGCTTAGGAAAGCGCCGATTAGACTGATATGCTCGACGTTGAACGTGAATATTTTGATCAGCACCGGGAAGATTTGCTCCGGCAGTACCCCGGAAAGTTCGTCGTGATCAAAGAGAGCGAACTGCTGGGCTCATTCGATAGCATCCAAGATGCCTTGGGGGCGGGCGCGCGTCAATTCGGAATGTCCCCATTTCTGGTTCGCCGCACAGACGAAACTCCGAAAGAAATCTCCATCCCGGCCCTGACATTAGGAATCCTTCGTGCCAATACTGACGTTCAGCTTGGCGGGACAAGCCCAAACTCCTGACGGCAGGATTGTCGCCGTCCCTCCTGCTGCCGTGCTTCAGCAAAGAGGTCCGATCGTACAAGTTTCCATCACAACGGAAGAGAACATCGCTAAGAGCCTAGCGCAGCAGGGCAAGATACTGCCGCCTCCCAAGGCAGGATGGGCATTGATCGACACTGGGGCCTCGGTTACATGTGTTGATGATCAGGCAGCCAAGGATCTTGGCCTGCCGGTGATAGATGTGGTTCCGATGTGCTCCGCTTCTCACGCGCAAACACTGCAAAATGTCTATCCTATCCAAATCACTATTCCAGGTCTCGGGTTCAACCTTCAGGCTCCTCGCGCCGTAGGCGCGGCGCTTGACGCGCAAGGACTCATTTTGCTGATCGGTCGAGACGTACTTCAAATGTGTACGCTCTTCTATAACGGCCCTGCGGGCCAGGTCACGTTAAGCCTATAGCCAGGCGGCGACGCCCTTCCAAGGATTTTCACTGGGCGCCCCGCGCCTTCCTCAACACAGATTTCAGCCACTACCCAAACCGGCCCCCACGCCCCCTCATGATACGATAAGTACTTGTCAGGTCTCGGGCTCCGTGCAACGGGCGGCCGCAAACCCCGCCAGGTCCGGAAGGAAGCAACGGTAGTGGTGCGGCTCGTGTGCCGCGGATTACCCGGGGCCTGGCATTAAGCCCGCCGCATGTACCAGGTCATCGCCCGAAAATACCGGCCCCAGACGTTCCAGGATGTGGTCAGCCAGGAGCATGTCCGCGCCACCCTGGAAAACGCCATCACCCAGGGCCGCATCGCCCACGGCTACATTTTCTCGGGCCAGCGCGGCACCGGAAAAACCACCGTCGCCCGCATCCTAGCGCGCTGCCTGAATTGCGTCAATGGACCCACCACCACGCCCTGCGGCGCCTGCCCGAGCTGCCGCGAGATTTCCGGCGGCGGCGCCGTGGACGTGATCGAAATCGACGCCGCCTCCAACCGCGGCATCAACGAAATGCGCGAGCTGCGCGAAAACGTCCGCTACCAGCCGGCCCGCGACCGCTACAAGGTTTTCATCGTCGACGAAGCCCACCAGATCACCAGCGAGGCCTTCAACGCCCTCCTCAAAACCATCGAGGAGCCGCCGGAGTGGGTGGTCTTCGTGCTCTGCACCACCGAGGCCCACAAGATCCCCGCCACCATCGCCTCGCGCTGCCAGCACTTCAGCTTCCGCTCGGTGGATTTCGACGCGCTCACCGCGCGCATGGCCTGGATCTGCGGGCAGGAAGGCATCCAGGCCGACGCCGAAGCCCTGGCCGTACTGGCGCAGGCCGGCGAAGGCAGCGTTCGCGATTCGCTCTCCGCGCTCGACCAGGCCATCGCCTGTTGCGGCGCGCGCCTCGAGGCCGCCGCCGTCCGCGGCCTGCTGGGCGCTTTTTCGCTGGATAGCCTGGAGACCGTCTCCCGGGCCCTGGCCGCGGGCGATTCCCGCCGCATGCTGGAAGTGGTCGACGAACTGGAGCGCAACGGCCACAACCTGCAGCATTTCAGCCGCGAGCTGGCGCGCTACTTCCGCAACCTGCTGGTGGCCCGCATCGCGAGCGCCGGCGGGGCCGACGCGGCGCGCCTGATCGCCGCTTCCCCCGCCGAGCGCGAGCGGCTGGCCGCTGCCGCCGCCGCGTTTTCCGAGGAAGACCTCACCCGCTACCTGCAATTGTCGCTGGATCTCTTCCGCGACCTGCAGTTCTCTCTGCAGCCCCGTTTCCATTTGGAACTGGGCCTCGTTCGCCTGGTGCAGGCCGGCCGGCTGCTGCCCATCGAACAGGCGCTGGCCGGTCTGGGCGAAGGCCCCCGGCCGCGCCCCGCCGCCACGCCCGCACCCGCCCGCGCGCCGGCGCCTGCCCGCACCGGCCCGTCTCCGTTCGAGATCGACCGCGCCCGGAAAGCCGCCGCGCCCCCGTCGGAATCGGCCTCCGCGCGCGCGCCCGAACCGATGGTTGCCGGCGACTGGCGCCAGCGCCTCCACGCCGCGCTCATCGAACTCGGCATGGCCTATACCGCCGACGCCGTGGAAGCTTCCCAGGTCGCCGAAGTCAACAACGAACTGCGCATCGTCACCAGCAAGGCCTACTCGCTGGCCCTTCGCCCGCAGGATCTGGAACAGGCCATCCGCCAGGTGGCCGGCCGCTCCATGACGGTCAAGGTGACCATTGGCGAGGCCGCGCCCTCTGCGCCGGCCGCGCCAGTGGCGGCCGCGGCCGACGATGCCTCTCGCCGCGCTCTCGAACACCCCGAGGTCAAGCGTTTCCGCGAAATCTTCGGAGGTGAAGTCCGCACCGTTCGCAATCTCAAGGAGTAGCTACCGTGAAACTACCCGGCAACATGAACCAGATGATGCAGCAGGCCCAGCAGATGCAGGCCCGCTTGCGCCAGGAAATTTCCGCCATCCGCGTGGAAGCGTCCGCCGGCGGCGGCATGGTCACCGTCAAGATGGACGGCGAAAAGAACCTGCTCGCGGTCAAGATCGATCCCGAAGTCGCGGGCGACGTCGAAATGCTCCAGGACATGGTGCTCGCCGCGCACAGCGAAGCCGTCAAGCGCGTCGAGGACGAAACCAAACAGAAAATGGGCGGGGTGCTGGGCGGCATGGGACTGCCCCCCGGCCTGTTCTAGCCCGCTCTTGCGCCATGCCCGACTTCGCCGAACCGCTCGCCCGTCTCATTGCCGAATTCAAGCGCCTGCCCGGCATCGGCCAGAAATCCGCGCAGCGCATCGCCTTTCACGTGCTGCGCGCGCCCCGCGAAAATGCCGAGAGCCTGGCGCAATCCATCCTCGACGTCAAGGACAAGCTGGGGCTTTGCAGCGTCTGCAACAACATCGCCGACAGCGACATCTGCCAGTTCTGCAGCGACCCCAACCGCGACTCCAGCGTGGTGTGCGTGGTCGAGGAACCGCACAACATCGTGGGCATCGAGACCACCCGCCAGTTTCAGGGCCGCTACCACGTGCTGCACGGGGCCCTGTCCCCGCTGCGCGGCATCGGCCCCGATTCGCTCAAGATCAAGGGACTGGTGGAGCGCATCGGGCAGGGCGGCATCCAGGAGTTGATCGTGGCCACCAACCCCACCGTCGAGGGCGAGGCCACCGCCGTCTACCTGGCGCGCCTGCTGAAGCCCCTGGGCGTGAAGGTTTCCCGCATCGCCATGGGCATCCCGGTGGGCAGCGACCTGGAATTCGCCGACGAAGTCACCATCTCCAAGGCCATGGAAGGCCGCCGCGAGATGTAGCGCGGAGGCCGGCTACGGGTTCCTGACGATCGAGATGAGTGTGTCGGTCATGTGCTGGCCGGTCTTCATGTTCAGCCAGGGGCTCTGCACTGTGATGTTCACGTTGCCCTTCTTGAACATGCCCCCTTTGGCGGAAGTGTCCACCACCGCAATCCCGGATTGCTTCTTGTAGAACTCGTTGACCTGCGCAACCGTGGCGCTGGTGCGATAGCAGGCCCCGTCCACTTTCATCTGTGTCGCGAGGAACTGCGAGGTTTCGGCGTCGTACTTCGCGCCGTCGTATACCGTCACCCCATACTTCTCCTCGGCGCCGGCGACGTTGAGGCTTGCGGCGAACATCGCCAGGCCGAAGAGCGCAATGGCTCCGATTCTCATGAGATTCTCCAGTCGGATAGAAATAGCAAGCGCGGCCCGACGCCCCGCGTGCCCGTGAAGCGGCTACCTGGTGGCGATCTCCACCAGTTCCACCCGGCGGTTCCGCGCGCGGCCATCGTCGGTCTTGTTGGACGCCACCGGCGCGTAGGGACCGGCGCCGAAAGCGATCAGCCGCGTGGCGGCAATCCCCTGCTGGCCGACCAGCGCCTTCACCACCGCCTGCGCCCGCGCCTGCGAGAGCGCCAGGTTGGTGGCCAGGTCGGCCACCATGTCGGTGTGCCCCACCACGTACAGCCGCAGCTCGGGTTTGGCCTTGAGCAGCTTGGCGATTTCGTCCAGCGCCGGTGCGGAGTCGGGCTTCAGTTCCGACTTGCCGGTGTCGAAGTGGATGCCGTACACCGCTACCCGGCCGGTCTCGCCGATATCGCTGGCCATGGCGTTGGCATCCATCGCCACGTCCTGCTGCATGGCCTGCTTTTCGACGAGCGTAAGGAAGTAGACCTTGTCGACGCTGCTCCATGCGCGAAGCGCGATCCACACTTCGCTCGCGCCCTTCACGAAGCGAAGCGTGGTTTCACGGTCGTCCCCCGCGCCCGCTTCCCGCAGCACCTGCCCGCCCGCCGAACGGGCCGCGTTCTGAAAATTGCGTATGATCTGCAGGGCGCTGGCCGGCACGGCGCCTTTCTGGAGACGGTAGTTGTATTTGCACAGGCGCCCTTCGACGGCTTGTTGCTTCTCCTTGTCCCCTTCCTTGATCTTGAACGTATAAGAGTCGAATTGCGACTCGTTGTAATCGTCGATGTAGTACCCCGGCATGCGGGTCAGCCCCGGATAATCCTTCGATCCCGGACGATCCGTCTGCCCGAACGCCAAGGGTACCGCCATCAGGGCCATCAGCCCCGCCAACGCACCGCTGAAGAGTCTATTCATCATGGTCATCTCTGTAGGCTTCGTTTCTCGTAAACATCTTTCGGATCTGGAACTCTGTATTATACGCGCAATCGGCTGTTGGTTTGGCTCATGAATGGGCATTCCGGGTCGGCGCCATGGTGCAGGTGCGCACGTCTCTCCCGCGCGACGCCACGGATGAACCCGTTTTGGGATTATCCCAGAAACGGTTTTATCCTCGTTCTGACTGAGCATCGTGAGGAACGACGAGTATCGCAGGTTTCGAGAACTGCTCGCCGAGGCGCGCCGGGCCGCTGGTCTTACGCAGGCGGAGCTCTCCAGGCGCCTCGGCCGCCCGCAGTCTTTTGTTTCCAAGTACGAACGTGGCGAACGCCGCCTCGACGTCGTGGAGTTCGGCCGCGTCGCCAAGGCGCTCCAGATCGACCCTCTCCGATTCCTCAGGCGGCTCTACGGCGAGGAATCGTGAAGATAGCAGATGTCATCACGCTCCAGGACCGCGGAACCTATGCCGCTTCGAAACACTGGAAAAGGACCAGAAAGCAGATTCACGATGCCGTGAGGCGATGCGAATGGCCCATCGGCAGCGGATCGTTCACCATATATCCCCAGAGCGGAAAACGGCGTGGCGAGGGAAATGGCGTCCTGCCGATCCGAAACGAATTCGTGAGCTTCCTCAAAGCCAAGGGATGGGTGATCGAGGGACCGGCCAAGAACGCTCTTGACCAGTCGCTGGGGGATTTCGACGCGGTTTTGCCGGGGCCGAAAAAGCCAATACTGGTCGAGTGGGAAACCGGCAACATCTCGTCTTCGCACCGCTCCATGAACAAGCTGACGATGCTGGTTTCCGCCAGGGTTATATCCGCCAGGGTTCTTGCCGTTCCGTCCCGAAAGCTATACGTCTATTTGACGGACCGCATCGGAAACATCAAGGAACTCGAACCGTATTTCGGCCTTTGGAGATCGGTCCCGTGCCCGTCCGGATTGCTGGAGATCGTCGTCTTCGAGCACGACGCGGAAAGCACGGGCGTCCCGAGAATCCCGAAGCTGACTTCGGGGCGCGCCAAGGGCTAACCGTCGATGCAGTCGTCGTTCCTGTGAGAGTGGATCTCGCCGCTTTCTAAGCGGTCGATAATCTCGGGAGCAAAGTCGATCTCCATCCCCAGCCACTGCCGCCCCTTCTTCTCGCAGACGGCGAACGTCGTGCCGCTGCCGCCAAACGGGTCCATGACGATGTCTCCGGGAACGGTAGACATTTCGATCACGCGGTCGAGGATCTTTGTGGAGAGCGCGTTGGCTCGGCGCTCCTTCGCCTTGAACTTCCAATGGCGGACCGGCGGGATGTCCGTCCACACGTCCTTGAGGTTGACGCCCTTCGGATTCATCGCGTCGCGGTGGCCGCCGTAGTCCTTCACCTCGCCGCCGCAATGCCGGCAGACCTGGATCGGCGTCCGGATGCGCCGGAACGTTTTCGGCTTCCCTTTGGTGTAGTACAACAGACTGTAATGGCTCGGATGGAGCCGCCCAGGGATCGGCAAGCCGGCGGAGATCTCGACCGCGATCCAGTGCCGGAATTCCATCCCCAAGTCGGCCAGGTGCGCGCCCAACAAGATATTCCACTTAGGCAGATTGTAGAGGAACAGCGCCCCGCCCGCGCTCACCGTGCGGACACACTCGGAGACCCATTGCTTGCACCATGCAAGGTACTCCTCGTCCGGTTTGAGGTCGTCGCACTTCGCCCCATACTCCTTGCCGAGGTTGAACGGGGGATCGGCAAAGACGGTGTCGATGACCCCGTCCCTGATGTGTGGGAGAACCGCCATGCAGTCGCCCGAGAACAGCGCCCCGACCGAGGACGTGTACAACGGGGAGATGGCAGACCCCGGCTTGATATAGGCGTTCACATTGAACACCCTCTCTTCGTATTTGAGCGCCGCCTGTCGTGCCAAGACTCAAGTCTCCTTTACAATCCCAGAATAACCCAAAACGGGTTGATTCCGGACATCACCCTATCACTTAGGATAGCATATACGCCTTTTCTTCGCGCGTCCGCGCCGGTTGCCGGCCACTCGACGGAGGCGACGGCTTACGCCACCCGGATCTGCCCGCCGCGCCCCTGCGCTTTTCCGCCCGGGCTGGACGCGGGCGCGATGCCCGCATCCGTCCGCTTCCGCGCCCCTACAGGAACGCCATCGTCTTGATGCCTGAAATGTCGAACGGGCGGCGGCAGCGCGGGTTCTTGCACGCCGCCTTGTCGTCCATCAGCACCATGTAGCTCTGCGCCTTGGCGAACTTGGCGCGGTCGCGCTCGTCGGCGCCGCCCGGCAGGCGATCCTTCTTTTTGCGAAGCATCCACCGCAGTTCGTAGGTCTCCGCCGACTTGCAGTAGGGGCAGTTCAACACCGCCGGCTTGGTGGTCGGCGATTCCGAGTAATAGGCGCGCTCGTCCATACCAACCAGTATGAGCCTACCGGCCAGCAATGGGAATCCAGGTCTGGCCGTCGGGATTGCCGCGGTAGTCGGCGCGCGGCCGGATCAACCGGTTGTTGCGGTATTGCTCCAGCACGTGGGCGGTCCATCCGGACATGCGGCTGACCGCGAAAATCGGCGTGTACAAATCGATGGGGATGCCCAGCGAATAGTAGGCCGACGCCGAATAGAAGTCCACGTTGGGGTTGAGACCTTTGACGCTCTTCACGGTCTCTTCCATGCGCTTCGACATGCGGTACAGCTCTTCGTGGCCGGTGCGCCGGCCCAGTTCCTCGGAGAGCGCCCGCAGGTGCGTGGCGCGCGGATCTTCGGTGCGGTAGACGCGGTGGCCAAACCCGGGAATCTTCACCTTCCTGGCCAGCGTGTTCTGCACCCGCGCCACCGCCGCATCTTCGTCGCCCAGGTTGAGCAGCCACTTGATGACATCCTGGTTGGCGCCCCCGTGCAGCGAGCCTTTGAGCGCCCCGATGCCGCTGGTGACCGCGGAGTAGATATCCGACAGCGTGGCGGCCGTCACCCGCGCGGCGAAGGTGGAGGCGTTCAGTTCGTGGTCCGCGTGCAGCGTGAGAGCCACGTCGAAGGCGCGCTCCATCACATCGTCGGGCCGCTTGCCGGTCAGCGTGTATAGGAAGTTGGCGGCAAAACCCAGGCTGGGATCGCTCTCCATCGTCGGCTGGCTCTTGCGCAGCCGGTCGAAGGTGGTCACGATGGTGGCCGTCCGCGACATCAGCCGCACGGCCTTGCGGCGGTTGGCTTCCGCCGACATGTCGGACGCTTCCGGATCGTGCAGGCTGAGCATGGAAACCGCCGTGCGCAGCACGTCCATCGGGTTGCCGCCGGGAACGCTCGCCAGGAAATCCACCACGCCGGCGGGCAACTCGCGCGCCGCCGCCAGGTCCGCCTTCAAGGCGTCCAGTTCCTCCCGCTTCGGCAGCCGGCCGTTCCACAACAGGAAGACCACCTCCTCGAAGATGGCGTTGTCCGCCAAGGTGTGTATGTTATAGCCGCGGTAGCTGAGGATGCCCAGGTACCCGTCGATGAAACAGATCTCGCTTTCGCCCGCGACCACGCCTTCCAGTCCGCTCGGAGTCGGTCCCATGTAATCCCTCTGTCGGAAGTTGGGCTCGTGCCGGATCCCGGCCCGAAGGCCGGCGCCCGCTCGAATCCCGCCGACTTATTGTACGCCGCCGGGAATCGAGACGGGCGGATGTCCGTTGGCCGGGCAGTTGGGAAATGGCGAGAAGCTCAGCGACAGATCGCCCCGCTCCACCCACAGCACCTGCTCGCGGTCCTTCCCGTACTGCACCGTGAGAATCACCCCGGTGCCGCAGGAACGGCTCTTGACGATGCGGAAGTTCTTCACTTCGCCGGCTTCGGGAGCCCAGTCCCGCAGAAACGACGACATGGGATACGCCGGCCCCGGGTTGAACATGGCGTGGGCGTCTTTGTAATCCCCCGCCGCCAGCAGGTTGAAGAACCGCCTGACCTGCCGTTCCTGGCGGTAGTTGTGGAAGATGAACATTAAGGCGCCCACCACCACCACCAGCGCGACTGCCGAGATCACCAGCGTCCGGATGATCTTTTCGCGCCGCTCTTCGCCGGCGCCGTAATGATCGAGAAAACCGGCCATCTCCGCCCTCCAGCCTGCCCCAATGCCGGACTACTTCGCCGCCGGCGGCGCCGGCGTCACCGGGTTGGCTTTGTCGTATGCCGTGGTGGCATCCGCCGTGATATCCATGGCGCTTTTGAAGTAGATGGCGGTGCTGGCTTCCATAACCAGGTCGAAGCCCCGCTCTTCCGCCATTTTCTTCACCACGGCCTGCATCTTCGCCGCGGTCCTCTGCAGCACCTCGCTCTGGAAAGCCTGCACGTCGGTATTGTAGTCGTCCTGCTTGCGCTGCAACTCGATCTGCCTCCGCTTGCCGAGAACGGTGATATCGCTTTCGTCCTGGGCGCTCAGTTTGCCCGACTGAAGCCGGCTGGAGAGTGCTTCGATCTCCTTCCGCAGGTTCTCGATTTCCTCCTGCCTGGGCTTGAACTGGGCCTGCATCTGGGCGTCGGCCTTTTTCACTTCAGCCGTCGCATAGACGGCGGCCTGGATGTTGACCACAGCCACCTTGACTTGCGCCCAGCCGCCTTGCGCAAAGGCGATAAGCGCCGAACAGGCCAGCAACGGCCTCACCGGCATCCGAAAAGACATGCAACAACTCCTGGTTTGAGGTTTAGATCTCTAGCGTATCACAACGCCCCGCGAACGCCCCTGGCGCCGCGCGGCAACACCTGTCGCCGCCGCTTCCCGGCCGCTTCCGCGCCCGCCGGCCTACTCCAGAACGCCCAGGACTTCGTCTTCCTTGAGGATCAGGTATTCTTCGCCGTCCAGCCGGATCTCCGAGCCGGTGTACTTGCCGAACAGAATGCGGTCGCCCGCCTGGACGTCCAGCGCCACGCGCTCGCCCGTCTCCAGCAGTTTGCCGTTGCCCACGGCTTTCACTTCCGCCTGCTGCGGTTTTTCCTTGGCCGTGTCCGGAATGATGATGCCGCCGCGAAGCTGCTCGCCTTCGGTCAGGCGTTTCACCAGTATGCGGTCGTGTAAGGGACGCAAATTCATACTGTCGATTATACCGGACTCACCGCGCCAGCATTTCCGTCAGCACCCGCCCCACCGAACCCGACGGCGTTTCCACGTGCAGAATCGCCGCCAGCGTGGGCGCGATGTCGTTCACCGCGATCGCCCCGTCGTACTCGCCCGCGCGGATCCCCGGCCCCAGGAAAATCACCGGCACGTGGTTGTCGTAGCTGTAGGTGGTGCCGTGGGTGGCGTTGTTGCTGCCGATGGTCCAGTACGGCTCCGGCATGATCTCCAGGTCGGCTCCGCGCCGCAGGTTGTAGCCGTTCATGACGCGGCGGCTCATGTCGTCCGCCAGGACCCCGCCGCTCGAGAGTTGCTCGCGCGTGTAGACGCGGGCGATGTGATCCACCTGGTAGAGCCCCTGCGCCGCTACCCGGTCCACCTCCGCCGGGTCCAGCTTCCTGGCCGCCATCAGGTCGCGGTTGAGGTAGACGAAAAGATCGTACATCCCCAGGATCCAGTTCCCCTCGCCGAAGCGCGCCACCAGGGCATTCTGGATGGCGGCCTTGGGCGTGGCCGCCGGCATGCGGCCTCCCGGCATGTGGTGATCCGCGGATTCCTGCGCCGTGGGCGCCACCCCGTGGTCGGCGGTCAGCACGATCAGGACGTCTTTCAAACCCACCTGCCGGTCCAGTGCCAGAAACAGCTTCTCCAGCAGTTTGTCGGTTTCGAGGCTGATGTCGTGAACCTCCGGCGAGTAGGGGCCGTATTCGTGTCCCACGATATCGTTGGACGAGAAGCTCACCGCCAGCACGTCGGTGGTCCCGTGCTTGCCCAGTTGCTCGGCCTCCAGCGCCCGCTCCGTCAGCAGCTCCACGATCTCGTTGCCGAACGGGCTGGTGGTGAACGGGCTCTTTTTGGTGTCGCCGTAAAACGCGGCGGGATCCTCGGGCATTTTGTGATTGAGCCAGGTCTCGCCGCGGTGCTTGTCCCCCAGCCGCGCGGCGTTGAACTCCCGCACCCAGCCGGGCAGTTCGGGGAAGTAGTAGGTGCTGCTGACGAAGCCCCGCGAGGCCTCGTCGAACCAGTACGCACCGTCGGCCATGTGCCCCGCCGGCAGGATGGCGGCCCGTTCCTTGAGCGAAATCCCGATCACCTTGGCCTTCCCCCCGTCCGCCATCTTGATCTCGTCGCCTATGGTGCTCACCAGCATGCGGCGTGGAGATGCGCCGGTGGCCGTGGGATCGGCGCTGCCCAGCAATTGTGTGGCGGCATCGCTGCTGCCCGTGACGCGCTTGCCCTCCTCGCGGTCGTACCACTCGTTGGCCACGATCCCGCTGACCGAGGGCGTCGCCCCGCTCAGAAACGTGGCGTGTCCCGGCGCCGTCAGGGTCGGGAAATGGATGTATCGGGCATCCGTGAATACCGCGCCCTCGGTCAGCAGCCGGGCCAGACCGCCCGTATATTCGGCCCCGAACCGGGTCAGGTAATCGTACCGGAACTGGTCGATTGTAATGGCGACAACCAGTTTTGGTTTCTTAGCGTTAGCCGCCGTCAGGCAGGCGGCGAACAGGAGTGTGGTGGCCAGCGTCTTTCGCATGCGTTTAACAGGGTATCACGCGCCCATCTCCACTTCATGACAGTTCCGTTTCGCCCGCCGGATGTACATCGGGTGGACACCCCAAACCGTCTCAAAGTGTACACGAAATAGACAAACGGGGCTCGCTCGTGCCACGTATTCAGTTGATTCTAAATGGTATTAGCCTCTGGGGATCGACGTGCCGTGTAGCCAGTTGGTCACCAGTTGGAGGAAGCCCATGAAGATCGTCGCAAAACCCACCGAACGCCGCGCCAGAGTCCGATTCCCCATGCACCACGAACTGCGCTACAAGTTGCTGGAGGGCGGGGCCATCATCGCATCGGGCGCGGGCGCCACCTGCGACATGAGCAGCGGCGGGGTGGCCTTCACCAGCGACCGCCCCTTGCCCACGGGAGTGTTCATCGAGCTCTCCATCGCCTGGCCGGTGCTGCTGGACAACGCCTGCCCGATGCGGCTGATCGTGTTTGGAAAACTCCTTCGCGCCGGGTTGAACCGCTCCGCCTGCACCGTGGAGAAGTACGAATTCCGCACTCAGGCGCGCACCCTCCGGTTCGCCGCCCCGGTGCGCCACGACAGCATGCTGGAGCGTTGGGCCAAGGAATACATGAAAGCCCAGCAGGCCACCGCCTGAGCCGCAAGACGCGCCGCGAAAACCCGAGGACTGACGACCCCGTCCCAAGGCGCGCACAGCCCGTGTGCGAACCGGCTACCCCTTGGCCGCCGGCTTGCTCTCGGCCCCGCTGGCCGCCTTGCTCTCGGTTTTGGTCTCGGTCTTGGGCGCCGGAGTGGGTTCCAGCTTGCCGTTGGAGGGGGCCGTTGACCGGCCGCCCCGCCCGTAGTCGTTGACGTACCAGCCCGAGCCTTTGAACCTCAGGGCCGGCGGAGAAATCAGCCGCTCCACCTCGCCTCCGCAGCCTTCGTGCAACACCAGGGGCGCATCCGCAAACTTTTGAATCACCTCAAACGTCTGCCCACAACCCTGACACCTGTATTCGTAAAGCGGCATAATCCCCAACAACGAAACCGGGCGTTCCTGCCTTCATTGTATCAGCCGCACACTGGTTGCCAAGCGGCCGTCCGCCGACCGTAATCCGTCCGTAAGCTTGGACCGCACAGAAA
>Ga0326728_10016030_pt1 | contig 15394 bp, 13 predicted proteins | sample MB3enrmetagenome_FD_207602 | JGI IMG/M metagenome (GOLD analysis project Ga0326728, IMG submission 207602) | Lab enriched peat soil microbial communities from McLean, Ithaca, NY, United States - MB31MN | ecosystem: Environmental > Terrestrial > Soil > Wetlands > Peat | place: USA: New York...
TGGTCTTCTCCTTGGTCCATCGTTGCCACGATTTTCGTAAGATACGCCTAATGTGACGATGCTGCCAGTTTATTGCGCCATCGTTTGGCAATATCCAGATTTCGCAGACGTTCATTCGTAGACGTCTAGTGGATAGAGCGCGGGTTGACAAAAATATCTCCAAACAATTCTGTTAATAAGCTCTGACGACATTCGCAAAGATCCCAAACGCAGGTGATCCAGAACTGCGAGGACCGTTTTTCCGCCTTTCGTGTCACTTTTTGCATCTTATCGTCAACCGGAAACACCTTATAGGCCAATATCGCAAAACCTGATATTCCTTCCATATAACAGTACTGAATAATAGTACTGAACCACTTCCCGTCCCACCCGCAATCCAAAGCCGCCTCCTTGGTGTAGACAACGACAAGGAGGCCTTGCATGAGGTCAGGTTTTTCTCTTTTACGGTCGGCCAGGCGCGCTTGGCTGACCCTGGCAGGCGCGGCTGTCTTTCTCGGTCTGGCAGGAATTGCCTGGGCGCAGTCCGCATCGAGCGACACGCTGTTTTTCGTCCAGGTTTCTGATACCCACTGGGGATTCGACAATCCCCGCGTCAACCCCGACTATGCGGGAACTCTGAAAAAGGGAATTGCAGAGATCAATTCCCTCCAGGGCAACCCCGATTTCCTGATTTTCACGGGAGATGAGACTCACACTACGGCGGATCCCGTGGTGAGGCGCCAGCGGATGAAGCAGTTCAAGGACATCATCGCATCCATCAAGATCAGGATGATCAAGTTCATCCCCGGCGAGCACGACGCGGCTCAGGACAACGCACAGGCGTACCGGGAGTTCTTTGGCGAGCCGCACTATGCGTTCGACGTCAAGGGCGTCCACTTCATCGTGCTGGACAACGTCTCCACACCGGATGGCAGCCTTGGCCAGGATCAGCTGTCGTGGCTGGCCGGCATTCTCAAGGGCTTTGCCCTGGATTCACAGGTTGTCATCTTTGCCCATCGGCCGCTGATTACCGTCTACAGCCAGTGGGATTGGCGGACAAAGGACGGCAGCCAGGCGCTGGAGATGCTCAAGCCGTTCAAGAACGTGAAGATCTTCTATGGACACATCCACCAGGAACGTGTGGACGACGAGGACGGCTTCGTTCAGTATGCGGCGCCGGGCATGATGTTTCCTCTTCCCGCGCCAGGCTCGGTGGCCAGCCCAAATCCGCTGCCGTGGGATCCTGCGCATCCCTATCGCGAGCTTGGGTTCCGCACGGTCAAGATCGATCTGCGGACGTACCAGTTCACGGTCAAGGAGTATGGGATCACCCCGGACGGCTCGCTGCCCCAAGGCTGAGCGAATATGAGGCGGATGGTTTTTGGAGCAGTCTTCCTGCTGGCAGCGCTGGCGGCGCTGCCAGCATCCGGGGCGTTTCCCGTGGTGGATGGGAAAGTAAGCGCGGGGGAGTACGCGCAGTCCATTTCCCTCATCTATGGCGACGCCACGCTCTTCTATTCGGTTGACGATTCGGGTGGATTGTACGTGGCCGTGAAGGCCAAGACCGGGGGCTGGGTGGGCTTTGGGCTTGGATCAACGGTTATGGACGGGGCGCATATCTTCATGGGCTTACTCAAGGACGGGAAGCAAGTGATCAGCGAGCAGTTGGGCCAGGGGCACGGCCACAAGCCCAGCCCCGTCACCTGGGCTGACGCCAGCGCCGTGGGCCAGGAGTCCGGCATGACCACGCTGGAGCTGCATGTCCCCGCAGACAAGCTTGAGGGCCTTGGGAACCGGATCGGTTTCATCGTGGCATTCTCAGGAGCATCTGACCTGACGACCTACCATGAGGACAACCACGACGGCGGATTCATTGACCTTCGACCGAGCACATTACAGTAGGGGATTTGCTATGATCAAGACAGAGCAGGGCAGGAACGGCGCGGGAAGGCTGAGCAATGAGCAGTGAATGGAGAAGCTGGTGGCGGACCACCCGAAGGTCTTGAAGCCGCTTTTTGTGCGTTACGCGCCCTCGGTATTCCATGTAGCCCAGCAGAGCCTGCATCCGGGAATTGCGAAACAAATAGTTCAGGACGCGTTTCTCTCCGTATGGCGGAAGTCCCAGACGTACAACCCGAAACTAGGCGCCTTCCGGCCCTGGCTCATGCAGATCGCGCACTACCGGATTCTCGACGAGCTGGAGGGCGCGCAGCAGGAGGCCGCGGATCGACCCGGATGCCGGGAGCGGCGCTGGTCTATGGGCATCGCATTTGCCGCCGTTCAAGTGCGACCCAGTGCGAGATTTCTGCTTGGCGTCCGGACCGCTGGCGCTGGGCGTCTTCCTCCTGGAAGCAGGTCCCGGCGGATTTTCCTCGATCCGCAGAACAGACTGACCTTTGCTGGTCCTGCTCGGGATCGGCCCTAGGCGAGCCGCTTTCCCTTCCCGTGGGACGCCTCCGCGGTGACAGGAGGGTCACCGCTTCTTGTCCTATCCCCAACACCTATTGTCCCTCGTGGCTATCGGAGGCAAACCCTTCACTACGCCGTGCGCTGCGGTCCTCGTCATCGCGGGAGCCGTAGTGGGCTCGGTCCGGCAGTCGCCGCAGTCGTGAAATGAGTATAAACTCCTCGCATGTCGCCGACTGTCGTGCTGACTGCAATCGGCTTGGCCCTCCTCTCCGGTCCGTCCGCCTTCCTTTTCCTTTGGCTGACATACAGGAAGACTGGCGAGGTTTCCCTGCGGACTATTTCTTTCTCCATGGTAGGACTCGTCTTCACTCTCATCGGCAACGGAACCGAGTACATGCTCGTGAACGTCCTGCGTCAGTGGGACCCCCGTGTGGAGTTCCTGATCTTGAACGAGGTTTTCCTGGCCACGGTGGCCACGGACGGCTTTCTCCTGCGCTTTGCGTACCAAAGCACACGGACCGAGATCAGTGCGCGGATGCGGGCAACGTTCTGGGCTTTTTCGATACTGTTCTTCTTCCTCGTGCTCTCGCTTCCTATGTTCTTGACACGGAACGGGGTTGACATCGCTCATGGGTACCTCACTTCGACGATCTACGGGACGCTTTGTCAGGCCTATGCAACATTCATCATCGTCAGGGATCGGAGAAAGGTTCCGCCGTTCTTCGGCTTCCTGCCGGTCTTTTTTTCTATCCTCATGCCAATCGGCGTCCTTGCGGTTTCGAACGACGTCTTTCATTTCGGGGAGCTCCTGGGCGGTCCGGCGTTTCCCTTCTCACCTGTTTTCCTTTTCCTCGTCAACGTGTTCATTGTATTCGCGTGCGCGAGGGAGCTTCTGCGGGTGAAGGAGGGCCACCGTGCCGCTTTCCGAGCGCTGGACTTCGAGTTCTCGCAGCGGGAATCGGAGATCATCCCGTTGATCATTGAAGGCCTTTCCAATGACGACATCGCTTCACAGCTTTTCATTTCCCCCCACACGGTGAAAAACCACGTCACCAGCATCTTCCGAAAAGCCGGAGTAACAAACCGCTTCGAGCTTCTCAGGCGCGTTTCAGCGGGAAAAGCTTCCTAGGAAAGTGTTCCTGGTCCAGTCCTGGAGAATCAGGACCCAAACGGGAATCCCGGGTGATTGAAGAGCATATCTCGGGGGCCGTACCGTCGAGGCATGGAGGAAAAAGACATGCCAAATACTCTCCCCGTCGCAGACACTGCGACAAAGCGCCTCGGGTACCTGGACAACCTGAGGTCGTTCGTCATCTTCCTTGTGGTCATCACACATACGGTGGTGACATACAGCGGTTTCGGTGGCTGGTACTACAAGGAAGTTAACTCCGCCAGCCTGAACGTCGTATCCCGGATCGTCTTTGGGCTGTACGGGTCTTTCACGCAGGCGTGGTTCATGGGGGCCCTCTTCTTTCTGGCCGCCTTCTTTGCAGCCCGTTCCCTGGCAAAGCGCGGGCCCGCTGCTTTTGTCCGAGAGAGGCTTTTCCGCCTGGGAGTGCCGCTTCTCATTTATATATTCGTAATAGAGCCCTTCATCGGATATTTCCTCGTAAACTACGGGAATGCCCGAGAGCGTTTGACCTTCGTGCAGGCCTATCTGTGGTACCTTGCTTCCTTTAGCTGGGTGGGGGGCACCGGGCCGCTGTGGTTCGTCGAAGCGCTCCTGCTTTTCAGCCTTCCTTATGCGGCGTGGCGGGCCATCCGGCCGGCCTCAAAAGCCGTGGGCACCGTGCCCAGCGCCATGACGGTCGTCCTCACAATTGTGGCGACGGGCTTGGCCGCGTTCTCCATCAGGCTGTTCCAGCCCATCGGGACCAGCGTGGCAAATCTCCAGCTGTGCTATTTCGCTTCGTATGTCTCCCTGTTCCTTCTCGGCATTCACGCCGGAGAGAAGCGTTGGCTGGAGAGTTTCCCCGAAAGGCGGGGAATCACCTGGTTCACGATCGTCCTTGCCGTCGGCGTCCCCGTTTGGTTCGTGATCATGGTTGGAGGCGGGGCGACTCGGGGAGTATATCTCTTCAACGGCGGCCTCAACTGGCAGAGTTTCGTTTATGCATTCTGGGAGTCATTCGTGGCCATCGGCTTCTCCCTAGGCCTAATTGCCTTCTTCCGAAAGTACCTGAACGTCGAGAACGGGTTCACAAAGCTGTTGGCAAGCAACTCCTTCGGGATCTACATGTTCCACGCCCCTGTCCTGATCACGATCTCTCTGCTCCTGATACCCTGGCACGGCGTCCCCCTTCTCAAAGCGGCGTTGGTCGCTCCATTCGCCTTCGCAGCAACGCTGGCCCTGTCTTTCCTCATCTTGCGCCGCATTCCGGGTCTCCGGGCAGTACTGAAGTAGACGGCTAGGATCATGAAGGCGTATTTGCGAGGCGTGGGGCAGCTTGTTTTGTGCCCGCCGGGACACTCAGGGACATGCGGCAGCAATTCCGCTTCCTGGCCTCGCAGTTTCTTTGATCCGGCGACCGAGTGGTGAAAATGGAATTGCGGATCTACGGTGAGTCGACCGTGGGAAGCAAGGACAGTTCGGTCGCCGCGGCGGGAGGCGAACATGATGGGGCTGGTTCGCCCCATTGGGGCCAGACCGGTGGGATCGTGGGGAACTCTGTGGCAGCCGGCGCGGTTGTCTAGGCGTCCGTTGAAGCCCCGGATCTGGAGCTCATCCGGCCTCGGGCGTCTGCGGTTGGTAACGAGGCAACTGGACGGTAAAGGTTGATCCCACCCCCGGAGTTGAGTCTACGCGGATGCTTCCACCGTGCTGGGCGATTATGCCGTAGACGGTTGCCAGACCGAGTCCCGTTCCCTTGCCGCGCGTCTTTTTCGTAAAAAATGGCTCGAAGATGTGCTCTTTCGTCGCCGCGTCCATGCCGTGCCCCGTGTCGGCGACAGTGAGGATCACCTGAGCGTCCGTGGGGCTGTCCGAAAGGGCAATTGTCAGGATCCCGCCGTCTTCCATGGCGTCTTGGGCGTTCAGGGCGAGGTTGAGAAGCACCTGTTCGATCTGGCCCGTGTCCGCCATGACCCTGCCGAGACTCTCCGGCAGGGTGAGCTCGATGCGCATTGTGTCGTGAATGCTGCGGCGGAGGATTTTCATAAAACCCGCCACGACATCGCGAAGGTCAATCGATTGTAGCTTGAGATGCTGCTTCCCTCCCATGGCGAGGAGTTGCTGCGTCAGATTTCGAGCGCGCAACGCTGCCCCTTCTATCTGTTCCAAATCGTCCTTGGCCGAATCCTCGGGCGGAAGTCGGTGCAGGAGCACCTCGGCGAATCCAAGGATGGGCCCGAGCAGATTGTTCACGTCATGCGCGACGCTCGCAGCCAACCTGCCGATGGACTCCATCTTCTGCGCTCTGACGAGCTCCTCCTCCAGCGCCCGTTTTTCCGTCTCCGCTCTCTTACGCTCCCCGATGTCGAAAACATTGACGAGCATCCGCTGGTAGGGATCACTTTCGTCTGGAATGGAAGAGGAAACCAAAACATGGATCGTATCCCCGGTCAGAGTTTTCGCCGTCGATTCCTGTTCAAACTTCCTGCGTCCCTCGGCAATCGCAACAATGAGCTTTGAAAAGCGGGCAAACGCAGAGGACTCGAGGGTTCGGTCAAGAGGCCCAGCAAGCTGCTCGGCGCCTTCGGCCCTGTATAGATGCAGTGTTGCATCGTTCACATCGATCACTTTGATTGCTCTGATCGCCCTGGCAAGGAAGTCGGGCTTCTGCTCCAGATAAGAGGCGAGGTCGACTACCCCGCGCTCGCGAAGCACGCGCAACTGCTCTCGCAATTCGGAAATGTCCTCTTCCCACAATGAGACGGGTGAGCGGTGAAAGATCATCCGATATCTCTTTTCACTTTCGCGCAGCCTCGCGCGTTCCCGGGTCAAGTCGGCAACGACGTCGGCGACACGACTCTGGGCGGCTCGGAACTCGCGCAGGAGCAGATTGAGCCCGATCAGAATTGCCATGCCGAACGCGAAAAACTCGAGGCTGCTCATGATCCACAGGTCCGCGTTGCCGGCAACTGTCACTTTGCTCAAGAGGTGGATTCTCCCCGAGACGGCAAATGGCGCGAAGCCGGCTATCGTGGCCACGCAGAGTCCCAGTACCGCCATGCCCACAAGAGGTTCGACAAGGAGCGCCGCCATGACGGAGGCGAAGAAAAAGAAGGTTCGCGCGTCGCCTCGCATTCCAGCTTCGAGAAGCCCGCTCACGCCAAGGGCGTACAGGATGAAAAGGAAGGTCCCGGCCCGAATCCAGTAAGGCCAACGGGAGAAGGTCACAATCAGAAGAGCAGTCCAGGCAAAGCTGTATACCGCGATGAGCGGGACGCGCCCGTTGTGCAGAGTGTCAAAGATCGAGAACGCCAGTACGGCCAGGCCGAGGATACATGTCCCGCGAAGAATGAATCGGAGAAAGTTTTCGCGCCAGCGCTCATAAGAAAAAGCCGCCCCGTTCAAGAGATCGCCCATTCGATGATTCTGGCGAAACATCTCATCCTCCCGAAGGCAGGGGCCGCGGTGCCTGAGACTCCGACTGCACCACGGCCCGTGCGTCGGCCACGAATCCCGCGAGGTTCGCGTCGTTCATGTCGAGAGCGCCGCCAGAGTCAAGGCGGGTGAGCTCATCAGCGCATGCTCGCCTCCCCGGCCCGTAGTGAACTGACTCACCAGCTCCTGCAATTCGCGCGCCATTCGGGAAAGCTGTTGCGTCGAGGCAGACATCTGCTCGGCTGCCGACGCGGCGGATTGGGTGATGTCGTTGACGTTTTCAACCGCACGCGACACCTGGGTTGCGTTGGTGATCTGCTCTTCGGTTGCTACCGATATGTTTTGGCTCATTGCGCTGATGCTGCTCAGAGCCTGTGCCAGCTCCTTCACCGCATCCACCTGCTGCCGCATCGACTGAGACAAGCGGGCAATCATCTCCTGCACCTGCTGGGAGGCTACGCCGATGTGTTGCATCGCGAGCTGGGATCCTTTTGCTTTTTCGATGCCTTTTTCCACAGACTTCACGCTTTCCTTGATGAGCGCCTCGATTTCTTTCGTGGATTGGGAGCTGCGCTCCGCAAGCTTGCCCACCTCATCCGCAACCACGGAAAAGCCACGTCCATGCTCGCCGGCGCGTGCGGCCTCGATTGCCGCGTTGAGAGCGAGAAGGTTGGTCTGGTCGGCAATCTCGGAAATGAGGGTGACGATCCCGGTGATCTTTTCTGAGCTGTCCGCAATAAGGTTGATGCCGTCCACGACTTCGGAGACGGCCCGGGCTCCCTCCAGCGCGCTGTTCAGTGTTGTGCTGGCCAGGCTGGCGATTTCCTCGAAATCCTTGGATGTCTCTTCTATTGAATGATGCACCTGTGCCATGGAGCTCGATCCCTGGTCCACCGCGCTTGCCTGGGACTGAGCATTTTCGGCGACCTGGTTTATCGACGCGGCGAGCTCTTCGACGGAGGCGCTTGTCTCTTCCAGGGTGGATGCCTGGTTCTGGGACCCCTCGGCGAGCTGTGCCGCGCTGGATCGGATCTGGTCGCTGGAGCTCGCAACTTCCTGCGAGTTCACGCGTATGGATTCCACCATAGAGCGAAGCCGAGCGCTCATCGAGTTTAGACTCGAGGAAAGTCTGCCGACCTCGTCGTTGCTCGTCACCGTGAGGTCCCTGTCGAGATGTCCCTGCGAAATCTCCTCCGATACATCGGAGGCTTCTTGCAACGGCTTCGTGATGCTTCGAGAAATCAGGATGCCCACAAGAAGGGAACATGCGAAAGTCACGAGAATCAGCAGGACGAGACCAAGGGAAGATCCATGCAAGTCCATCGAGCCGCTATTCGAAAGCAGGATGAGAGTCGTGAAGACGGCAACGGGATAGGAAAGGAGCGCGAGAAGGTTCAAAATGATTTTTCGCGAAAGTTTTTGGCTCTTGCCGCCCGCAATGAGCGCTCCAGTGTTCCCTACTTCGGGCAGCTGCAGGAAGCGCGCGCGTTCGCTTTCGGAGATGAGCTTGAACATCGGCATCGTAACAATGCCTGTTGAGACTGCGAGCGCGATCACCCCACCGGCTTCGATCGCGGTTACCGCATGCAAGAGGAGAAAGGGGACAAGCATTCCAAGGGTCGGGACGAAGGTCCAGCTGAGGAACGCGACCGCTCCATGGACGTTCGGGAACCGGAAAGTGGAACGCGCTGCCTTTTCGATCAGCGCCTTGTCGGCCGTTCCGTCATGCATTGCCTGGATACAGCGACGGAGCCAACGCATCGATGTCATGTTGGTGGTGACCACGAATACAATGCTTGCCACCACGCAGAGGACCACCAGAGAAAGAAACAGCTCGGGGCTTTTTTTTGCAAACTCGAAGCTTGTCACGATGTAGTAGGCGAGAACTGGGCTGGTCAGAAGGTACGTGCAGGCCGCCTGTTTCAGGACAATGCGAAGAGGCATGCGCCTAAGTCTTTTGTCGGTCATGGCTGGGACTCCTTTCTTTGCAAGGCTCCGCTCTCTGACAGAGCCTTGCGCAATGAGATTGCGAACTTGTGGCTCACCACGCCACGGTGTAGGTGCAAGACTCGTCGCCGCTCTTGCGACATGGCTTGGAATCGTCGTGAGTAACGCGCACGTTCGCCCCCTTGGGTGCAAAACGTCTGGCCATGGAGACGATGATGCCGCGGTCGAAATCGCAAGGATAAGGGTTGGCGCAATTCATGACCGCTTTCCGAGGGCCCGTCCCTGTACAAGCGTAGTTTCCGATGTCTCCGTTTCGATGGTTCATGTGGTAGGCCACATCGATGGCGGCGAGAGCCTTCTCGATGGAATCGATGTCTGGCGGAAACTGAGCATTCTCCGGGATTCTCTGCCCGATCTGGGAAAGGGTGTTGGCGCCGACGGATTCGCTGATTTGTTTGAACGCATTCAGCCAAGATTGCTGCTTGAACCACTGCCCGGGTTTGGGGTCCTTGATTCCGTTCTTCTCAAGAATCGAGATGGCCATGGACTTCATTGCGCCCATGCCATCCACGATCGACAGAACGGTCTCTCCGTTCACTTCGACACTTGCCGAGTATGCTTTGAATTGAGCCATACTATCCTCCTGCCATCCTTGCTCGTGCGCGTCCTATACCATAGGAGCTGTGCGCATCGTCGCGCTTATGAAAAGCAAGTTTCATGCCACACGGCCCTACGGCGCGCGTTGTCATGTTCTTGGAGCTGTTGATTGGGTAGTAGTTCTTTTGGGGGTAAGATTTTATACAGCGACGCGAACGCAAGAAAGGGTCGCGGAGAAATCGCATTTCAGCAGGCTCAGCAAAGCCCTTTTTCAAGACGAGGCGGCAAGAACAAGAATCGTGCATTTTTGCACAAGGGTCCTTGCACCTCTTTCGGATTGCGAGTACCTCAAGAGTCAGGATCCCTTGATCCCTTCAGAGGCTTGCGCACCTCCACCTCGGGGTACAGCTTGCCGATGCAGTGACTGCATCGGCCATGACTGAAGGTGGTTGGGGAATGTTCCGTGACATACCGCTCGAGGGCTGCCATTCTCCTTCCTCGTTGCGAACCTTCCGGCACGAGGCGCAGACGGGAGAAATCCAAACGGCATGCTTCCTTTGCCTCCTGGCAGCGATTCGCGAAGGACGGCCTCCGTCCCAAGGCCCGGGATTTTTTGCGCTGCCGGATTCAGGTCCACGATTCTGTCCCTCGCATCGAGCACGATGAGACCCTCGGCCATTTTTTCCACCAGGTCGATCCGGAGAACGGAAACGATGTCGAGGAGCCGAAACCGGAGCACTCCCAGGAGAAGAGGTCCGCCGGAAAGAACGAACCCCAGAGAGGGAAAGTCCAGCCCGGGGAATGGGCTCCGCGGAGAATCCGGGGCAGGGCGGCGCCCGCCAGGAAGACAAACGTCTAACGCATATAGAGACGCCTGTGCGCGAGGGCGGATTGGACCAGGACTGTCGTGGCGGTAAAGGTTGCAAACCCGGCATACAGGACCCAAACCCAGAACCACGGCCCGTGGCCGTAGAGGACTTCGGCGCCTGCCCCGGCCGAAGCCGGGATGATGCGCTCCACACGAGGTGGAGCCATTCGTTGGTCAGGACAAGGAACAAAGTCGCGGCCGGGACAACCCTGACAAAGACGGCGCGCAGGGGCGTGAGAGCGGAGCATCGAAGCCCGTGGACAAATTCGAAAGTAACAAACAGAGGCGCAACCGAGCAGACACCGACATATCCGAGCTTCGAGAACAGGACTTCCCGGAAAGCTCGACCGCTGAGGCCTCCATCCCCGACATCAGGCACCAGATGACCACGCCTGCCAGCACTGCGGCGGGGAAAACGCCGCCAGGAGACCTAGCCCGCATGCGCCAGGCCGTTGGCGCCGCCACGAAGGAAACAAGAGACGCCGCCCAGAGCGCAACGGCCGCCCCGGTGGCTTCAAAACTCAGGCGCTAAGCCCTTTCTCGCCGCCTGCCGCCTCCCTGTCCTGGACAAGCCAGGTGGCCGTCGGGGCGCGAAGAAATACCGAAGCGATGTCAGGATCGAACTGCTTCCCTACGGCCCCTTCGAGTTCCGCCATGGCCTGGGAAAGAGGGAGCGGCGCCCTGTAAGGGCGGCGCGAGGTCATGGCGTCGAGAGAATCGAGAAGGGAAAAAATTCGCGCGCATAGCGGAATCTGCACGCCCTGGAGGCCGCACGGGTAGCCCAAGCCGTCGTATCTCTCGTGGTGCGAAAGCACCACAGGCGTCGATTCGGCAAGGAACTCAATCCTGCTCAGGATCGCTTCGCCCATCAGAGGATGCTTTTCCATGACCCTGCGCTCCTGCGGAGTGAGCGCGCCGGTTTTCAGGAGAATTGCTTCCGGGATCCCTATTTTTCCCACATCATGGAGGTAAGCGCCCCATGTCAGGCTGCGAAGCTCGGCGTCCGACAGCGCAAGAAGCCGTCCTAGCCGCGCGCTGTTCTGCGAAACACGCAAGCAATGATCCGCCGTTTCGTGATCTTTGAGATTGAGCGCGGCGCCCAGCGAAGCAACCGTCATGTCGCGCACCTCGTCTCTGTGTCGGGTCGACTCTCGAAGCTCCACCGACTGGATGCGGACCATGGTCTCCAGGATACCTGAATAGCTGAAGAGCTTTTCCCGGGACCGCCATTCCTCGCGCGCCCTGTCGAATCTGCTGAGGAACTCGCTGGTTGTGAATGGCTTCGCGATGAAGTCGAACGCGCCCGCCCGTATCGCGCCGATCGCAATCTCCACGTCGGCTGCTCCCGTCATGACGACGGTGACGGGCCCCTCCCTCGCCTTGTCCGCTACGAGGGAGAGCCCCGATCCGTCGGGAAGATTCACATCCACGAAGAGAATATCGTACTTCCTTTTCACCATCAGCAGCCGGGCGGCCACCAAGTTGGGTGCGCTGTCGCATGAGACGCTGCGAGTCTCGAGAATCGCCGTGATCAGCCTCTGGATCTCACCGTGGTCCTCCAGCAAAAGGACCGCCGGCGGCTGGGAAGGCGCCTTGACCGCTATCTGGATTCCAAGCATTGTGGATTTCATTTCCTCATCTGACACGGACTTTGCTCCTTCGGCATGGCAATGCCTGATGCCATAGCAGCAAAGAATGTGCCAAGAAGGCAAAGTTCTCCCTACTTCATCACTGACAAGGAGTTGGTCAATTTCAGTCATCGCCGCGGAAGATGGAGCGCGGACCTTGCGGCCCGTTCCGTTTGCCGGAGTGCAAAATGTCCTAGGGGTTACGATTCAACCGCCTATTGAGGGCGGTTCTCGTCAGCCCGATCTGCCTGGCTGCTGTCGCCTGGTTTCCGTCCGCGCGGCGGAGGGCTTCCTTGATGAGCAAGGAATTGGCTTCTCTGAGGGTTGGGAGAGTCTGGCATGAGGAGAAAAGATTCTCGCCCTCCTCACTGCACGCCCCACCGGCCTCTTCCGCGGAAATCACCTGACGCTCGCCGATTGCCGATCGGAAGCTTTCCAGGGAAAGCGTATGCGACTGGTGGCGGACGACGGCATCGAAAATCATCCCCTCCAGCTCCCTGATGTTGCCGGGAAAAGAATAGGTCTTGAGAAGCGCAAGCAGCTCCCGAGGTACGGCGGGTCGGTTTTTCCCGACCACCTTCGCTGCTTTCTCGAAGAAATGATCAAGGAGGAGGGGAAGATCAGAAGGCCGCTCCCGAAGGGGCGGGATCCTGATGTGGTGGGACCTTAGACGGTACAGCAGGTCCTTTCTAAATCTGCCTTCCTCCGTTGCCTTAGTGATGTCGAGATTTGTCGCAAATACGAAGCGCGCGCTCGTGGGCCTCGGCCGATCGGTACCCAACGGATAGTATTCCCGCTCCTGGAGAAGCCGAAGGAGCTTGATCTGAGGTTCTGCGGCAAGATCTCCGATTTCGTCGAGAAACAAAGTTCCTTCTTCCGCCTTCGCGACCATTCCTTCCCGCGTCGTGTCCGCGCCCGTGTAGGCGCCTTTGACGTGGCCGAAAAGCGTGTCGGAGAACAGCGTGTCCTCTAGACCCGCGACGTTCACGGGAATGAAGCTTCCCGTCCGTCGGCTCGCGGCGTGGATTGTCCGCGCGACCAGCTCCTTGCCCGCGCCTGTCTCTCCGGTAATGAGAACGGGGAGCGAAGTCGGCGCAACCGCCTCCACGTATTTGAAGATCGACTGCATTGCCGGCTCTCTCGTGATGATCGCGGCAAAAACCTCAGGGTGCGCTGGCTCGGTGCGGGAAAGCATTCCTTCGCGCAGAGAAACCACCTCTCGAGCCGTCTCCCATTTTTCGATGGCATGGCGCAGGCTCGTGACGAGGCGGGTCTTGTCGATAGGCTTTGCCAGGTAGTCGAAGGCTCCTGCGCGGATGCACTGCACCGCAGTGTCGATGTCTCCCGTGCCGGTTGCCACAATGACGGGGGTCTCGGGACGCTCCTCCAGGATGACCGACAGCACGGTCTGCCCGGGGAGGCCCGGCATCATGAGATCCAGAATGACCGCGGAATAGGAGCGTTCCCGAATGCAGGCGGCCGCCTCATCACCGTCCTGGCACTCTGCCACGTTCGTGATGCCCGCCAGCAGGAGAGTCGTGCGAACGGAAGAACGGATTTCGCTTTCGTCATCGACCACGAGCACCGGCTCGGATGGATTCGGGTTCATTTCACTCCTCCTGGGACCGGAAGCCGCAGGGTTACCGTTGTCCCCGCGCCCGGTTGCGAGCTGAAGCTCAGTGTGCCTCCGTGGTTCGCTACGATTCGCGAGGAAACGGCCAGCCCCAGCCCCGAGCCCCCCTGAGCGCGCTTGGTCGTGAAGAATGGGTCTGTCACCCGCGGGATGTTTTGCGGGGGTATCCCGACTCCGTCGTCGAACACCTCGACGACGACCCATCCGTCATCGGCCAGCATCGTCGAAATGGCGATCTTGCCCTCCTGCGACGAAAGCGCCTGGCACGCGTTGGTCACCAGATTGATAACGACCTGCTCAACCTGGTGATAGTTGCCCCGAACCAGCGGCAAGCCCGCGGTCTGGCGGATGGAAAAAGCCTGCGTGGATTTCTGAATGACGCTCCGCGTCATCAATACCGCGGAATTGATGACGGCATTCACGTCGATTTCTTGCGTAAGCTCCCCGGCGTCTCCGCGGGTGAAATCCCGCAGGTTGACAAGAAGTTTTTCGATCCGCTTCGACCCTTCTTCGATCCCAGAAAGCAGGTCTTCCACCATTCCTTTCGCTTTCTCAACGGAAATGCCGCGGATGGAGGGAGCGCCGCCTCCCGCCTCAGGATTGCCCAGGGCCGCGCGGATGTCGGGCCAGATATCCCGAAGGTTTTGCGTGTTGAGCCGGATAAAATTGTTGGGGTTGTTGATCTCATGGGCGATCCCCGAGACGAGCGTCCCCAGGGAGGCGAGCTTCGCTGCCTGGAAAAGCTGCTTCTCCTGATCCCGCTCGCGCTGCTCGGCGAGCTTCTGCTCCGTGACGTCCCGCGTCACCCCGATAAGGCGGGCAATCCGGCCCGCATGGTCGCGCACGGGCACGAGCGTTGTCGAGTAGTGCTTTCGTCCAATCGGGAGGTCGAGGGATCTTTCGAAAGTCATCGGACGGCCGGCGGCAATACACCGCCTGTTGTCCTCGTTCACCTGCTCGGCAGTCTCCGCGCTCATATACTCGTCGTTGTATTTCCCAACGGCCTCGGCCGCAGAGATCCCGAGCATTTTCTCCTGAGCCGGATTAAAGCTGCTCAGTCGAAAGCGCCGCTCAGCGGTCACCTCGACGACGAAAACTCCATCCGAGGTATTCTCGAATATTTCCCGGTATCGCGCTTCGCTTTCGCGGAGCGCCTCCTCCATGCGCCGTCGCTCCGTCACGTCGCGCGCGATGGTCAACACGCATGTCTCCCCCTCGATCTCGACGATGCGGGCGGAAAGCAGCACCCGTCCGATGGAACCGTCCTTTCGCCGGGAGGAGGCCTCGAAGTCTGTCGCCTCCCCTTTTTCCTTCAGCATGCGGGCCCACGCCGCGCGCTCCTCCGCATTCACCCAGATCTGCAGGTCCCCGGGCGCCGACGCGCGGCCAATAACTTCCTCCCGAGTGTATCCGTTGACGACGGTGAAGCCCCTGTTGACGTCGGCGAACGTGCCGTCCGAGAGTCGGCTGATCGCAACGGCGTCCGGGATGGCATGGAACGCTTTGGAGAACTTCTCTTCGGACTGCTTCAGGGCCCGCTCGATTCGCCTGCTTTCCGTCACGTCACGCGACACGCCGATGATGCGGTATATCCGTCCTGTTTCGTCTCGAACAGGCGAAAGCGTTGTGGTGTACTCGTAGCGTCCCGTGGGGAGCTCGACAACGTCGTCAAAGGTGATGGGCTCGCCGGCGGCAACGCACCTGCGGTTGTTCTGGTCCAGGTGAAAGGCCGTTTCCCGGGGCATGAGCTCCTCGTTACGCTTGCCGGATGCTTCGCCGCTGGTCAT
>Ga0326728_10016032_pt1 | contig 15392 bp, 13 predicted proteins | sample MB3enrmetagenome_FD_207602 | JGI IMG/M metagenome (GOLD analysis project Ga0326728, IMG submission 207602) | Lab enriched peat soil microbial communities from McLean, Ithaca, NY, United States - MB31MN | ecosystem: Environmental > Terrestrial > Soil > Wetlands > Peat | place: USA: New York...
TCAGCGGAGTGGGGCCGTAGCAGGCATAGCCGGCGACGGTGGGGGTGGTTTCAAGCATTTCGAGGACAACGGCGATGTAGCCGCTCTCCTCTCCCTTTTCCAAAGCCTCGTCGATGAGCTCCATTGCGGTTTCAATTTCCTGCCGGCTGAAATTGCCGGTGGCGCTGACGATTTCGCTTATCCTGGAGCGATCGCGCTCTGAGATGGGGCGTATGCGCATCGTTTTCATCGGAGGGACATCCATGCGTGACTCCTTTCCTTTGCCGGCAGCGCTCCTACTCCCGGGTTTCGCCGGCCATTCGATAGGCGTCGAAGGTCAGCGAGACGGCACGGGCGCAGTCGCGGGCAGTCACGGCCGGCGGATCGCCGCGGCCAACCCTGTCCAGACAGTCAACCACGGCCCCGGGCCAGCCGCCAACGTATTCTTTGGGCGCGTCGACGACCTCATCGCGGCCGGGCCCGATGATCTGCAGGCCGTCCGTTGCGCCATTCGTGGCCCTCACGAGCGCCTTCTCTGCCGCGATCTTACGCTCGGTATCGGATCCGGTTGAAGGGAAAGTGTAACTGGCCTCATTCAGGCACACGATGCCGCTCGGTGTGCGCAGGGTGACGAAGGCATAATCCTCCACTTCCCGTTTGTGGATCGAATGGCTCGTGACGGCGGAGACGACCCTGGGTTCTTCGCCGGTGATGTAGCGGCAGACATCAAAGCCGTGGATCCCCAGGTTGAGGAGTGCGCCGCCCCCGGCTTCGGCTTTCGTCAGCATCCACGAGCTGCCCGAGTCGACGTAGCGTTGAACTCCAGGCTGATTAAACCGCACGAGCATGTGGGAAATGGTTCCCAATTCACCGCTCAGCCGCATATTTCTGGCGGTCTGAGCCCACCAGCTGTAACGAAACGGCATCGGCACGGCCGCCCACGCCTTCCTTTTTTCCGCGAGCCCGGCCAGCTCGCTGACGGTTTTGTCGTCGATGCCCCATGGTTTTTCCATCAGAAACGGGATGCCCGCGTCGACAAGGAACCGGAAGGCTGCCGGCATGGCAGCGTGATGCCCCAGCGCCACGACGAATTCCGGCTTCGTCTTTTCAATCATGGCGCGGTAATCCGTGTAAGCGACGCTGCCGACCTGGCCTGCGTAGCGCGAAGCGATGGTTGGGTCCGGGTCATGGATGGCGACGATGTCCAGCTTCTGGCTTCGAAGGATCTGGAGATAGTTTGGAAATGAAAACGCGTGGTAGTGGCCGACGCCGATGATCGCGACGCGCTGCGGCCGGTTCGCGAGCGGCCGGGCCAAGGCGTCGTCGGCCCCCCGGACCCCCGCGAAGACTGTGGCCGCCAGGCTGCCGGCCGCGAAGGTTCCCGCGCGCTGCAGCAGGTCGCGGCGGCTGAGGTCGCCCTGGTGAGAATCCCCTGATTTCTCCCGGCGCATACGCTTTTCTCCTGAAAGCCGACTGGGAAACGAGCTAGCGGGCGGACTTGGGGCTGTCTTCCTCACGGACGGGGCCCCTCACGGTGCGGTGCGATAGATGTTGCCACTGACCGTTGCGCTTTGCGTAGACTCGTTCGAACCATACATATAAATGCCCTGAGTTGACACTGGAGGAGTTCTGGCGCGGCTGGTACCTATACCGCCCGTAGGTGATGGCGATGTCTCCATGGAGTTCGACCTGCACGGAATCGAGCTCGCGGTAAACATAGGGCGACGGCTGTTGACTGACGTAGGCGAGCCAGGTTTGCTTGGTATCGACCCGGAGCGGCGCGCCCCCCGCAGTCCATCCATCCCCATGGGTGAACAAAAAATCGGCGGAAAGGGCGCGATCAAGGAACTTGACGTCGCCCCGCACGACGGCGGCTTCCATTTCCTTCTCGAATGCGATCACCTCGGCAATTTTGGCGGCGTCTGAAGGGCTCACGGCATCCTGGGCGCCGGCGGATTGGGGCTGTTGCGCCGAAACCGCGCTGGGAAGGATGGTCACAAGAAGGAACACAAGCCAGGTGCGCATCAGAACCTCCCGTTATACGTTTTGAGCGATCCAAGCGATCTTACACCCAACCGGGCTTTACAGGAGCGGGAAACTATCGGCGGCCGCACTTGAAGTGCGCCCGGGGCACGGCCGAGCGCCTCTCCGGCGTCTTTGCCCCGTTCTCCCACGAATTTCTTGTTTGCCTCGGCGCGCGCTTTACGATGAGGGATGCGCTCGCTCCATTACCGTAGTGGGCCCGTCGTGGGTAGCGTGGCGTTCGCTTCCGCTTCGCGCCTCTGGCAGTTCAGCGACATGCTTTCGGATGGGAAGGGCGAGCGGGTCATCGGGTGACGATCTCAAACGCAATGGCCGGGAGCATGCCGATGGGGAGGCGCCTGCGGGCGCCGGCATTCGGGGCATTGGCAGGGGCTACACGTTCGCCGGAGACCGCGACGATCAGGTTTCCGCGCATTCCCGGATTGACTTTGTTGGTATCGGCCTCCAGCACAAACTGAGTCTCGGCCGGCGTCACCGAGAGGCCGCTCAGCGTGATGCCCTCGGGGGGGTCGGTCAACTCGAACCGGAGCTTTTCATATCCATGATATCCGGGCGGGATGGCGACGCGCACCTGCGCCTTCCCGCCGGCGGGAATCTTCACCGGCTCCGAGGACAGGAGGCGCGACGAGGCCCGCGTTCCGCCTCGCAGGGCCACGGTCAGGCGCAGCTCGTCCGCCGGCACGAGATGATGATAGGCAAAAGCCTGCATCATATCGTCCGCCGGTATGGCCTGCCGCACCAGGGTCCTGCCCTGAATTTGGGCGTGTCCTTCGACGCGCACATTGAGATGGGAGCCTGCAGCCGCCGACGGCACCGTCAGGGTGAGCCGCACCTGATCCTGTCCTGCAGGCACCAAGGCTCCGCTGAGGGTGAACCCGGCCGGCGCGCCCCTGAGCGCTAGAGTGATGTCGCCCGCGAAGCCGTCTCGCCGTATTGCCGTCACGGTCACGGGGACCGTTGCGCCTCCGCTTGCGTTGATGCTCGACGGCGAGACGCGCAAATCGAAATCGGGCCGGGGAGCGCTCAATCGCAGGCGATACGCGTACTCCGGGCCGGCTTTGCGCTGCAAATCGCCGATGCGGATAAAGTATTTTCCGTTCGCCGGCAGCGTTGCCATCAGGAACGAATCGGCGTGGTGCGTCTCCAGTCCCGCACCCTTGTCTTCCGTGTCATCGTTGAAAGCCAGACGCCGGCCCGCCGCATCGGTCAGCTCGAGGACGGAGTCAAGCGGCGACTCCAGCCGGCGTGCGCTCACTTCCGCGGCAATCTCCTCCCCTTTGCGCCCCTTGAAGCTGAAGACATCCCGTTTGCCGGGTTGGTCGATGCGTCCATTGACGATGACGGGCAACTTTACGGTTGGCGCCTCCTTGGGCGTGCGCACTGTCTCTCTCTCCATGACTTCCGGCAGGTCGTCCACCGCAAAAGGCAGCCGGTTTGAAGTCAGGCCCTGTGCAGCCATGGAAACCGTGTAAATGCCGGCCCCTTTGCCCTTGGCATTGAAGGTGATCCTGTTGGACGGCAGGTTCCAGCCGGTGACCTCCACATTGACGGATTTGCCTGCGCGGCCGCCCAGCGGGTAAATGCTTGTCACAAACGGCAGCTCTCCCATGGCAATGCGGTACACGAAGTCCTCGCGGCCGCGATAAAGCGCGTCCTTGATCTCGAGGATGTATTCCCCATCGCCGGGAACCTCGTAGTGCAGGACTGGATCCGGGTGGAAGCGGTAGTCATCCTCGTAAGCGACCTCATGCCCCTGGGCGTCATAAAGCGTGAGTGTTGCCTGGACCCATCCTGGAACGGCGTCGGCGAGATACGGCATCAGGTCTCGCGCGCTGACGGCGAACACCAAGTGCTGCCCCCGCCGCGCCGAGAACCGGTATCGGTCCACGTCGCCGGGCATGTACTGCGGGGGCAGCCGCGCCGGGAATTTGACGCGATCGATGTCGCCGGGAATCAGCCGGCCGTTCACGGTGGCAGGAAGCGTGACGGCGAGCTCCATATCCGCAGGGCTGTTTTTAACCTCTTTCTCCAAAAATTCCGGCAACTGGCCGACACAAAACACGAGCGGGTTGCTCAATCCCAGCGCCGTGTTCAATCGCAGCTGGCGCGGGCCCGGCTCGGCGCCGGGTGCAAGAGTGATTTCGAGGGTGACCTGTTCAGAAAGCGCCGGTGCGGCGTTTCTCCGCACCGAGTCGCCGATCTTCTGGCGAATGGACCGCAGCTCCTCCCGTGCGGATGGATCTTCGGCCTTCTTCTGCAATGCCTGCAGTTTTTCGCGAAGGTCGTTCAACGCCTGTCCCGCCAGCGGTTTGTTGAATTCAACCATTTTGCCCTGAACGCCTTTGCCGGAGACGATCACACTGGTGACGCCGTCAAGGAACTGTCCGCCCACCAGGACCTTGATCGTCGTGCCTTGTCGGCCTCCCGCGGGATACACATAGCCGGCGTGCGGAGAGTTGGGTTGCTGCCCCCACGCCACCGGTATCATCACCAACACGACCGTCATGCCTACGGCGCACCACTGGGGTCCTTTCATCGCCTTTCGCTCCAACCGCTGCTGCCTGCTTACATCATTTCCGACAACCGCCCCACCGGGCCTGTCCCCTCAAGCGCTGGCGGCACGGCGGGAACATCGAGTCCTTGAGGATGAGGCAGCTTTGCTTCAGGACCGATGCCGAGCAGTTCGTACATACTCGCAATGACCTCGGCGGGCGACACGGGGCGGTCGCGGACCTGTTCCCCCTTTGCGTCCGTCGACCCGACGACATGGCCGCCCTTGAAGCCGCCGCCGGCCAAGACGGTGCAGAAGGCCTCGCCGTGATGGTTGCGGCCACCGTTCCAGGGGGCTTCCCACATCACCCTCGGCGTCCTGCCGAACTCGCCGCCCCACCAAAGGATGGTGCTGTCCAGCAGGCCGCGTTCGTGCAGGTCCTCGATCAAAGCGGCCATGCCTTTGTCCATTTGCGGCAGCCGTTGGCGCATGACCTGGAAGTTCTGTTTATGCGTGTCCCAGCCGTTGTAATTGATGGCCACAAAGGCCACTCCCCGTTCCACCAGCCGCCGGGCCACCAGGCAGGACTGCCCGAACGTGTTGCGCCCGTAGCGATCCCGCAGGTCGTCTTTCTCGATGGAGAGATCGAACACCTTGCCGGACTCGCCGAGGATGAGGTCGTAGGCCTTTTCCTCCGATTGCGTGAACGCGTCAAGCGAAGCGCCGGCGTTTGGAACGGCGCCGATGGAATTCAGCTGCCGGAGCAGCTCGCGCCGGTCTTTCTGCCGCTCGGCGGTGATGTTCTGCGCCACGACGCCTTCGACCACAAATTGAGCCTGCGCCGGATCGCCGCCGGTGGCGAACGGCTGGTAGCTCGGCCCGAGAAAACCCTCTTCCGAGAATCGTCCCAACGGCTGGGTCAACACGATGTACGGGGGGATAAGCCCCGTGTAGCCCGCGTTGTATCCCTTGAAAAGGGAAACGACGGCGCCGACGGAAGGGTAGACATCGTGGCCGCCGGAACGGCGTCCGGTCTGCACCGCGTAGGACGCGGTCTCGTGCGCATTGATGCCGTGGGTCATTCCGCGGATGATGGAATACTTGTCCGCCTGTTTCGCCAGGAGAGGCAGGATCTCGCTGATCACTATGCCGTTGACGTTCGTGGGAATCGGCTTGTCCAGCGGGCCGCAGTAGTCGTAGCCTGCCGCCGGTTTCGGATCGAAAGTGTCCAGGTGCGAAGGTCCGCCCCACATCCAGATCTGGATAATCGATTTGGCCTTGGCCGGCCGCGCTGAATCGGCCCACAAACGGCGGGGAAGCCGTTCCGAGATGAGCAAGCCCGCCGCACTGAAAAGCCCGAATCGCATCGCGTCGCGTCTTGTGATGTGCATCGTTCACCTCTTCCGAAAAGACTGTTCGTGTCGGCGCTAATGCCGGAACAGAAACTCCTCACTATTGACCAATGCCCACGCGAGGTCCATGCCGAACACCCGGCGGGCCCCGCCCTCCTTCTCGGCATGGCCCGAAGCAACTCTCACCTCTTCCTCCGTCGGGAACCGCGACAGAACCGTCAGATACAGGTTTGTGATCGCCTGCCGGAGGTCCACGCGCGCCTGAATCAGGGCCTGCAGCTTTGCGCTGGAATCGAACTTGCGCTGAATCTGGCTGGAATTCAGAAGCGCCAACGCTGCCGCCGCCGTAGGCTGCGCGTTCCGCTCTGACTCCAGGCCGGTATCGCGCTTAGGGCGTCCAAAGGTTTCCAAAAAGGCGCTGGTGATGCTGCCGTCCTCCAGCGCAATGGCCCGCTGATTGGGAGGGGTGAACGTGAAAGGCTCCGGAATCGCGCTCGAGTAGGGCTCGCTCGCACCGGTAATCTGGTTGATGGCGTCGATCAGCACCTCCGCATCGAGCATCCGCAGCCGGTAGTGCGCGAAGTTGGCCTCGTCTTCCGGGCGGCCGGCGCCCGAGGACATCTGGTAGGTCGCCGAATTGAGAATGAGCCGGAAAAGCTGTTTCAGGTCAAACCGCGACCCGGTGAACTCTTTTTCGAGGAAGGCGAGCAGCTCGGGATTGACGGGCGGGTTGTCGGGCCGGATGTCGTCCGGCTCATGGACGATTCCGCGTCCCAGCAGCCACGACCAGACGCGGTTGACGAGGGCCTTGGCGAACCACGGGTTGTCGGGGGCCGTCAACCATTGAGCGAAAGCCTCGCGCGGGTCCTGATCCGGCGCCAACTTCGCCGTCGTCCCGTCGGGAAATACAACCATACGAGCCGCGCCAACCCGTGATCCCGTAAAAGCTTTCCCAGGGTCAAAGAAGACGATCTCTTCCTTCCACTCCTGGGTTTGTTTGTAGCCCACCTGCGAGAAGAAAGCGGCGAGGTCGTCAAGACGGTCTTTCGGCCACGCATCCGTCCGCGTCCCCATAAAGGTCAGTGCCGCCGCGGCGGCGATGGTCCGCGGCTCCCGGCTCTGAACGGCACGGTAGAAATTGACCGGCGGGACGCGGAAATTGCTGCCGCTTTCGGTAAGCAGTTCCCGCGCAAACTGGTCGTAGGGCATGTTGTCCCTGACGGTTGCGCGAATCCAGTGGTAATAAGCCTGTACGGCATTCGGCCACAGTTTGATCGGGAACTCCGATTTGACCCTGAGGATGTCGCACCACTTCATCGCCCAATAATCGCCAAATTCATCCCGACCGAGCAGGGACTCGATCAAGCGGCCGCGCTTGTCGGGGCTCTGGTCCGCCAGAAAAGATCGCGCTTCCTGGGCGGATGGCAGCGTTCCGATGACGTCGAGGTAGGCACGGCGAAGGAAAACGGCGTCCGAAGACAGCGGCGCCGGCTGGATGTTCAACTGCCGCAGACGGGCGAAGACAAGGTCGTCGATTCTGTTGTTCGGCGCCGGTTCTCGGGCACTTTCGGGTGGACGCGCTTGCGCCGGGGACGGCGGGGTTACAGTCAGGATGGTCAATAGCGTCAGAGCTCGAGCGAGTACGAAAGCGTGCCGGCGGGCCGGGGTCGTCCTCATGGCTTTCCCACCTCCCGCCCCATGGCCGCCGCAATGGCGGCCAATTGAATCATCATGCGATCGAACTCCTCCGGTGCAAGCGATTGAGAACCGTCGCTCAACGCCTGTAGAGGGTCGCAGTGCACTTCGACGAGCAACCCGTCGGCGCCGGCAGCGATGGCAGCGCAGGCCAGGCTCGGCACCATCCAGGCGTGGCCGGTTCCGTGGCTGGGATCCACCAGCACAGGCAGATGCGTCCGGCGCTTCAGCATGGGCACGGCGTTCAAATCGAGCGTGTTGCGCGTGGACGATTCAAACGTGCGAATGCCGCGCTCGCACAAAATGACCTGATCGTTGCCGCCGCTCAGGATGTATTCGGCTGCGTGCAGGTATTCGTCAATCGTGGCGCTCATCCCCCGCTTGAACAGCACCGGCAGCCGGCTCCTCCCCACCTCCTCGAGCAACGTGAAGTTCTGCATATTGCGGGAGCCGATTTGAAGAAGATCCGCATAGTCGGAAACGATCGGCAATTGCCGGGCATCCATCACCTCGGTTACGATGGGCAGGCCGGTTTCCTCGCGCGCCCGGGCGAGTAATTCCAGGCCCGCTCCCCTCAGCCCTTGAAAACTGTAGGGCGACGTTCGCGGCTTAAAGACTCCGCCCCTCAAGATCTTGGCTCCGCCGGCCCTGACGGCCCTCGCCGTCTCGAGCAGTTGGGCCTCGCCTTCCACCGCGCAGGGGCCGGCCATCACGACGATCTCAGGACCGCCGACGTTGACTTCGCGCACGCGCACCACAGTGCCTTCAGGCTTGGCTTCGCGCGCCACCCATCGCAGCGGGATAGTCGTTTCACAGATGACGGTCATGGCAGATCCCTCACCGAACAAACTCCAGGGTGTCCTGCGCCTCAGCGGCGTGGCTCGACCGGAAGGTCTTCACCGCCCCGCCTGCAAGAGGGCTGAGCCCCTTCCAGCCGAAGCCTGGTCATCCCGTCCCGCGCCTCTCCGGCGGCGAGTGGTGCGCACGATGTCGCGGCGCTTCCCGGGTGGAGAATAGGCGTGATGTTTCGATACGTCCGCCAAAGCGGGGCTCGAAAATTACCCCCGGGTTTTGTCAAACCGGCTTCGTCTGCGCCGGCGGTCCCCGAGATCGTCAACATGGTCTTATCGTCAAAGCTCAGGCGGACGCCCTGCGCAGTCGTTTCCTCCCCCAATGCTTCAGTGTCCCCTGGTGAATTTGGGCGGCGCAGCTGTTTCGATCGCATCGATGGCCCTCGTGTCTTCCTGGGCAGTGTCAGTCGGTGCAAGTTCCCCATCAGGCAGGAGCGGGGCCGGCACCCAGGGCCAGGTGCTGTTGAGCAAAAACCTCAAGGCCCTCTCCATACCATCAAACACGGGTCACTCGAAAAAAGTTCCGGTGTTCGCCTGCAAATCTTCAGCAATCCGCGCGAAACCTTTTGCCCGGATTTGTGTTTGACCAAGTGAAGGGAATCTGAAACGCGACCCTCAAGCCTGTGATATGATCGAGGCATGGAAGATGGAAACCACACTGGTTTATAGCCCCTTGATCCAGATGACTGAAGAGACCAGGAATGAAGCGCTGGATCCCGATGCGCGGCTCATGCTCCGGTTTAAGGACGGAGACACAGAGGCCTTCGAGCGGCTGTTCATGCGGCACATGCACCCGATAGTCAACTTCGCCTACCGCTTTGTGCGCAACCGGGAAGTGGCGGAAGAGCTGGCGCAGGAAATTTTCCTGAAAGTGCACGATGCGGCCGGAAGCTACCGGGTGCAGGCAAAGTTTACGACCTGGCTTTACAGGATCGCGACGAACGTTTGCCTCAACGAGGTGCGCAGACCGCATTTCCGGAACGCTCACCAGTCTCTGGATGCCAATCCCAGGGAGACGCCGGATGAAGTTTCCTTTGACCTCGAGGACAAGGGGGCGGTCGATGCCGAAAAGCTCCTGGAACGGCAGGCGATCGCGCAAGCGCTGAGACAGGCGTTGGACCAGATACCGGAGAAGCAGCGCATTGCCTTCATTTTGAGCAAATATCAGGAGCTGTCCTATGTTGAGGTTGCTGATATTATGAAAATCAGCGAAAAGGCGGTAAAATCGCTAATCCATAGAGCAAAGGGGGCTCTGGTAGAAAGGCTTAAGCCCCTGCTGCCGGAGCTTTGACAACAATGGACTGTGACGAGATCCGAAACTTGCTGGAGCCATTGATGAGCGGCAGACTGAGCGGCGATGAATCTCGCAGGGTCCGCAGGCATTTCGCTTCCTGCGCCGGCTGTGCTTCCAGGCTGGGTCCCATGGAATGGATTGAGGTTTTGCCTGCTCTCGACGACGCCATCGAACCCTCGGAAGATTTTGCCCTGCGTTTTCAGTCCAGATTGCAGGAGCATAGGCTCCGTCGGTTTGCAGGCCGAAAACCTTGGTGGGAAATGGTGGCCGCGGCGGGGTGGGTTCGGCAACTGGTTGCTGCGGGGGCTCTGGCGACGCTGGTTGCGGCAGGAATCTACCTGCGCAAATATCCGGGCGACGTGACGGATCGGATCAACTCTTATAACGAGTTGGCGGTTGCGGAAAACCTCCCTCTGCTGAAAGATATGGATGTCATCAGCAACATGGATCTGCTGGAGGATCTTGATACGATAGAAAACTTGCCCTCGAGTCCAGCGCCGCTGCTGGGCCGGTAGAGGCGGGCGAGTTGCTGGCGACGTTGGCATGGCCATGGTTGGCGACCGGATGGGCCGGAAGGAAAACGAACCCCCGTATGCGGAAAAAGCTTCTTCCTTTATTAATCGTCATGTTGGTTTTGCCGGCGCTCGTCCATCCGAAGGGGAAGGCGAATTCGCAGAAAAAGCCTCCAGCGTTGTCGGATGAGGAAAAGGAGATACTGAAAAACCGCGAGATTCTGGACAACCTGGAGCTGCTCCAAAACTTCGACAAGATCCAATATTTTGACTACTTTGCCGAGAAGAAGGCTGGCGAGAGCAAGAAAGAGCTCCCGTCCAAACCGGCGGCGAAAAAGGATGCGGGCAAAGAGCAATGAAAATTCGATTGTTTGCTGCAATCCTGATGATTCTGCTAGAAGGCGGCCTGGCGATCGGGCAAAGCCAGCAGGGCCCCGCCAGTCCGGAAGAAGAGTGGAGCAAACTGACAGCGGAGCAGAAGGCGACCCTGCGGGAACGATATCAGGCTTTCAAGAGGCTGAGTCCCCAACAACAGCAGGACATCCGCAATCACCAGGAGCAGCTCCGAAATATGAATGCCCGGGACAGGGCGGCAATCCTTGAAAGCTACTCCACATTCCGACGGCTTACTCCGCAGCAGCGCCAGCGCCTGGAGCAAAGTTATCAGCGGTTTAAGTCTCTGCCTCCGGGACGGCAGCAGCAATTGCGGGACAACTATCGCCGGTTTTCGCAAATGAGCCCGGAGCAGAGGGCGCGACTGCTGCAGAATTTCCGCAGGTGGCAGGAGCTTACTCCGGAGCAGCGCGCCCGCTTACGGCGCCAGGGGGCGGCTCCCGGTGCCCAACCCAAGCGCCCAGCCCAGAAGCCGGCACGCAATAAACGACCGCCTGAAAAAGCCGAGTGAGCCTGGCGCGTGCCTTCCGTAAGTGCCAGGCATTGGCCGGGTTCACGATCCCCCAGGACAAACAGCTTGCCCAGTCCCTGACCGCAGGAATCGCGGCAGCGCAGAGCGGCATCGGGACAATCGGAAATTCTGATTCTATTCATTCGTCTCCATGGGGGGCGGCCCTGCCGTTGCCTCCGCCCGGATCGACGAGCGTCGGGTCCGTTGCCGCGCTGGCTTTTCCCGCCAAGCGGAATCGATCCGCGCCGCGGGATACAACCGAGAGGCTTTGGCGAAACTTTCCCGATGCTCGATTGTTATAGGACATGGGAAGCATCGCAGGGCGACAAAAAAAGGAGGCGATCTCATGAGAGTTGTGATGGGCATGTTTTTCGCGGTTGTGCTCTTCGGCACTGGTTTCGCACAAGAAATAAAGGACCGCAGAGAGAACCAGCAGGATCGGATTGCCAACGGGGTGGCCAGTGGGCAATTGACCGCAGGGGAGACGGCAAACCTGGAAGGGCAGGAGGCCAAGGTCAACAGAGAAATAGCCAATGACCGTGCCGCCAATGGCGGCAATCTTACGGATAAAGAGAAGAAACAGATCAATGCTCAGCAGAACAAGCTGAGCAAAGGCATTTACAGCGACAAGCACAATGCCGCAACACAGCAGTATGGGAACAATGAGGTGGATAAGCGGCGCGAGAACCAGCAGGATCGGATTGCCAACGGCATACAATCCGGCCAGCTGACTGCCGGCGAGACGGCAAAACTGGAAACCCAGGAAAGCAAAATCAACAAGGAGGTCCGAACGGACCGTCAGGCCAATGGAGGCAACCTCACCAACAAGCAGAAGGCCCAGGTGAACAAACAGCTGAATGTCGAAAGCACCCGTATCTACAACAAGAAGCATAATGCGGCCCGGGGGCCGCACTAGACTGATTTTATAATTCCAGATCCCTTGTTCGCAAAAATTGAAACTTTCAGAATGATCTGGTTTCATATAGAGAGAAAAAAGCGGGATGTTCAATCAATACTGGTAGACTGATGGTGCGAACAGGACGGGAGGAATAATTGTGAAACTCATCTACGGCAAATCCGTGGCGATCATCTGTGTGCTGCTTCTTCCGTCTGTGCTTAGGGCACAGACGGATCCGCCCGAAAGAGTCGCCCGGATCAACCTTATCGAGGGGGCTATTTCCTACCTTCCGTCCGGAGGCGGTGACAACGATTGGGTCGCCGCCACGATCAACCGTCCCTTGACCACCGGCGACAGGCTTTGGGCAGACTCCAACAGCCGTTGTGAGCTCCACATAGGATCGGCTGCAATTCGGATGAATCGCTCCACAGGAATCTCCTTTCTTAATCTGGATGACACCAATGTGCAGATACGCCTTTCCGACGGATCAATCATCCTGCACCTGCGCCATCTTGAGCCAGGGGACGTTTACGAGGTCGATACCCCGAATGTCGCTTTTTCGATCAGCCGCCCGGGGAATTACCGGGTGGATTCCTTTCCCGACCAGAACCAATCGATCGTCACGGTGCGTCAGGGCGAAGGGGAGGTGATCGGGGGAGGGCGGTCGTGGCAAGTGATTTCCGACCAGCAAGTCATGCTCACGGGCACCGATTCGCTTGCTTATGATCTGAGAGATGCGGATTTGCAGCCGCTCAATGACTTCGACCGCTGGGCCAACAGTCGTGATGAGCGGGAAGCGAGAGCCGCCGCTCCGCGCTATGTCTCCCGAGAGATGACCGGCTACGAGGATCTCGATGCCTACGGTATCTGGACTTATGTGCCGGGATATGGCTGGTGCTGGAGACCGGCCGGCACCCCGGTAGGTTGGGCTCCGTACCGCTACGGACACTGGGTTTGGATCGCACCGTGGGGCTGGACATGGGTTGAAGATGAGCCGTGGGGCTTCGCCCCATTCCATTACGGGAGATGGGCATTCTACGGCGCCGGCTGGATGTGGGTCCCGGGCCCGGTCGTGCCGAGGCCCGTATATGCCCCGGCGCTCGTCGCCTGGGTGGGAGGCAACGGTTTCGGCTTTTCAGTCTCGCTCGGTGCGCGCGGCGGAATCGGGTGGTTCCCGCTGGGTCCACGCGAAGTCTTTTTGCCGGCCTATCACGTCAGCGAAAGGTATGTGACCGATGTCAACGTAACCAATACAGTGGTCAATCATGTGACGGTTGTGAATGCATACAGGAGCCAGAACATTCAAAACGCCACGTATGTGAACCGTGTCGCCCCCAATGCGGTAACGATAGTCTCACACGAGAACTTCGTGAGTGCCCGCCCGGTGGCGGGGAACATCGTTAACCTGCCGGCCAGGGAATTAGCTTCAGCGCCAGTCTCCCATATTTCTTCCGTAGAGCCGGAACGCTCAAGCATCTATGGCGCGGGAAGCCGCAATGTGGCGCGCCCGCCGGCTCAGGTCATGAACCGCCTTGTTATAGCCAAACAAAACCCGCCCGCTGAGCCCAATCACTTCGAGCGGGTGCAGAATGCACCAGCAGGCCAGCCCCCAAGCGGGTCGGCGAACCCGGTGCCGGGCCAGCAAAGCGGAGGGACCAGGCCTCCGCAAGCCCGTCCTACTCCGGAAAATCAGCAGATGCGCCAGGCAGCTAGACCTTTGGATGCAGCTGCGGAAAAGCCACCGCGAACGCCTCGTCCTTTGACAAAGCCGGCACCGACGGTCCGCCCGCCGACATCGAAGGAACAGTCGGATATGAAAGCCAAACAGAAAGCCTGGGAGAATGCTCACGCCCGTAACAAGCCGAAGGGCGAAAGCAAGGATCAAAAATCACCCTAAGCGGCGAGCTCGGCGAGGTTACTGTCGGCCGGGTTGGATTTTATTGATCCAGCCAAGCGGGGATGAGCGCCAAACCACAACCCGGGGTCCAGGATCACGGCACAAACAGCCGGCTACTGGTTGCGCTGGAGCCTTCACAAGCCGCTTGAACTCCGGGAAACGGTCCAAAATGGCTTCTCGCGTTTGCCAAAATTCCATGCGGCGGCCATTGCGAAAGCTTGCCGCCGGTTCAGGCGTCGGCGGCGTTGTGAATATCCGCTAGCGGCGCGCTTGGCGGTTTAAGCCTGGGTCAATGCCGGCCTATCGAGCGCCTTGCGAACTTTGTGCACAAGGGCTTCGGTCTCAAACGGTTTCTGAAGGGAATCAGGATCCGCATCCAATGCAATATCGTTCGTATGGCCGGACATAGAAATGGATTTCAGATCCTATCTGTCTGAGGCTGACTTGCCGGCATCGTGCCACTCATGCCGGAGCCTGCCGCCATCATTCCGAAGCACCATAAAATCAATGGCCTGGTTCAGGCATGGGTGGCCTGAACCATGACCGGACTTCCCGCTTCTGAACGCCATGAGCCCCACGGTCCGTTCAGCAGTTTGTTGCCAAAGAGTTTTCACCCCGGATCTCCCGTAGCGCAGTTCGAGTCGCTGGGCGCCTTCTTGGCTTTGGTTCTGGCAACCCCCGATTCCGGAATTGCCGATATTGATGGATGCCAAGCGCTTATTGCCCCGAGGCATTATTTGAACGGGATTCCCGCCTGGCCCCTCGGCTTGACGCTCCCTTGCGGGACAAACAGGTTTTCCCGCAAGAGCGTGTGGCCCCAGGCGATCTATCGGGAATCAAGTTGTTTTACCATTGGCCGCTTAAAAAGGCAGGTCGATGCCCCGGGAAGAAATTGACAATTGGAATCAGCACTCCAACGCCATGCCCTGCAGCCGCCCTTCTTGCACATCCTGCAGGCTGGAAGAAGAAACAAAATGCCCGCAAACGCGAGTCGGGACAGACGAGTGGCAAGGATTGCAAGAAATTCGGCAACGCTGGTTGTGAACAAAGTTCAGGTGGAAGCGCGGCTCGTGATATAGAATTTACAGGGGTTATCGGACGAAAACCGCCCGGTCGGCCCCCCGGAGAGGAGTTTTGCGTATCATGAAGTTGTGCTTTTGTCTGATTGTTTGCCTTCTGCTTTTAGCTCCGGTTGTGGCGCAATCCCAGGTGTCGCAGAAACCCGATACGACGGAACCTAAAGACCCGGCGGGTGCCCGGCAAACAGCCGCTACGGCGCCGGGCCAGCAATCCTCACAGCCGGCCGATAAGCCCAAGGATGTTTCAGGAGTGCAGCAAGCACAACCCTCCGGCACATCGAATGATCGGCTCTTCTGGGCTCTGCCCGACTTTTTGACGGTTCAGAATGCAGGCGACATCCCTCCGCTCACACCCGGCCAAAAATTCAAGGTCGTGGCCCGCGGCACGTTCGACCCT
>Ga0326728_10016033_pt1 | contig 15391 bp, 16 predicted proteins | sample MB3enrmetagenome_FD_207602 | JGI IMG/M metagenome (GOLD analysis project Ga0326728, IMG submission 207602) | Lab enriched peat soil microbial communities from McLean, Ithaca, NY, United States - MB31MN | ecosystem: Environmental > Terrestrial > Soil > Wetlands > Peat | place: USA: New York...
CATCCGCCGGATTGATGAAGGAAAGTGTACTGCAAATGAGGCATTCCAACAGGCTGGGGTTGAGTACACGGTTCCCGACGAAGACAATCTCCGTATAAGAACCGTCGCGATGTTCTCGGCCATGGAATGCGCCGCGCTCCTCCTCCTGAACCCACGCGCGAAGATCGCTCTTGCCGGGTCAATTGCCCCACTTATCGCCCCCGAGGTGGAATCACTGCTTGGCACCGATGTGGCCGTGTACGATGAATGGTGTGCGTCCTCTGGCCTTGGAAGACTTGCCCACGATGTCTTTTCCGGGGCCGGGGATATTCTCGGTCTTGAAGTAGATCGTTAATTTTTCGTATTGATGCGAGCGAAATTTACTTTCTCTTTTCATGATGAAAAGAAAACTACTCTTTTTTTTGAAATTATCAAAAACTCTCACGGGATTCTTTTACTTAAACCCGCAATAATCAAGAATCAAGACCAGACTTTTTCCCTCTTAAACCAGGTGCCGGAAATTTCTTCGGAGAGATCACATATCAGCATTATTAATAATGATAAATGGACATAGTACACTGCAAAATCTTGAAGTATAGTAGGATGAACTACCGTGTGTAAAGTCACGATAATTTACACAACTGGTTCGTTAGTTATCATGAAAAATTACTAGGGGATTTTTCCTTTGAGAGAACTACGTATCCACGGCAGAGGGGGCCAGGGATCGGTCACCGCTGCAGAACTGATTGCAGTTGCTGCATTTGAAGGAGGCGTTTTTTCGCAGGCGTTTCCGGCGTTTGGGGTCGAACGCCGTGGTGCTCCGGTCCAGGCATTTGTACGGTTTGATGACCGGAAGATCCGGCTGCGAAGCCAGGTCTACGAACCGGACTATATCATTGTCCAGGACAGCACGCTTATTAAGGACGTGAATGTTTTCTCCGGCGTAAAGAAAGGCGGAATCGTTATCGTCAATACCGAAAAAGCCCCGGATTACAAGGTGCCGGATGGCGTAAAACTGATTACCATCGATGCAACATCCATTGCCCTTAAAGTGATAGGCCTTCCGATAACCAATACCTCGCTCATGGGAGCATTTGCCGCTGCAACCGGGGAAATAAAGTTCGATGCGCTCACAAATGCACTCATGCACCGGTTCCCCAAAGAACTGGCTGAGAAAAATATCGCAGCTGCCCGCCAGGCGTTTGAGACGGTAAAGGGGGCGACTGCATAATGGCACTTGCTGTAGGATGTCGTGCCCGGCCCGGAAAATCGAGGGACAATAAGACCGGATCGTGGCGGGTCTTCAAACCCATCTTTGACCATGAAACGTGCTCCAAGTGCGGGACATGCCAGATTATCTGTCCTGAGGGATGTATTACAGAGGACACTGAGGGGTTCTTCGATCCCGATTATGCATACTGCAAAGGATGTGGCATGTGTGCAGAAGAGTGCCCTAAAAAAGCGATCACTATGATACAGGAGGAGAAGTAGATGCTTGAAATCACCGAAGGTTCGCATGCTGTTGCAGAGGCTGTGCGGCTCTGCCGTCCACAGGTCGTCTCTGCGTACCCGATTACCCCTCAGACCCATATCGTCGAGGCGCTTGCCGATATGGTGGCTGACGGGAAACTGGATGCTGACTATATGACGGTCGAAAGCGAATTCTCTGCGCTATCAGCCTGTCTTGGGGCAAGTGCAGCAGGATCCCGGGTCTATTCAGCGACTACCTCCCAGGGGCTTGCACTGATGTTTGAGGTCTGCTTTAACGTCGCCGGTATGCGCCTGCCTATCGTCATGACGATTGCCAACCGTGCACTCGGGGCACCTCTTTCCATATGGAACGACCAGCAGGACTCGATCTCCCTTCGCGACTCCGGCTGGCTCCAGTTTTACGCAGAGGACAACCAGGAAGCGACCGATCTCCATTATATTGCCTATCGCGTGGCAGAAGATCACAAAGTCTTACTCCCGGCAATGGTCTGCTTTGACGGGTTTATCCTCTCCCATACCTATGAACCAGTGGACATGATCTCACAGGAAGACGCCGACAACTATCTCCCGAAGTTTGCGCCAAAGGAACGGCTCGATGCTGCCGATCCGATCAGTTTCGGGATGTATGCAACTCCTGAGTATTACCTTGAGTTCAGGTACGAGACGGACAAGGCGCTCAAGGACGCAAAGTCAGTGATCCAGGCTGCCGGGACAGAGTTCAAACAGATGTTTGGCCGCGACTACAGTGCGATGGTCGAAGGATACCGTATGGATGATGCAGAAACGGTCATTGTTGCAATGGGTTCGATCTGCGGTACGATTAAGGACACAATCGATGACCTCCGGACTGAGGGAGCGAGGGTAGGGCTTTTGAAAATCCGCGTGTTCCGGCCGTTCCCTTCAGATGAGGTTGCACAGGCATTAAAAGGAGCGAAGCGGGTTGCCGTGCTTGATAAGAATATCTCTCTTGGCGCAAAAGGTGCCGTCGCATTGGAAATAAAAGACGCCCTTTACAGTTCCGGGATTCCGGTGTACGATTACATTGTCGGTCTTGGTGGAAGGGATGTGCGCAAGAAGGATATCCGGGAAGTTGTCGCCCTTGCCGGCAAGGGACAAGGCGACATGTTTGTTGGCCTGCGTAAAGAGGTGCTTTAGTCATGGCAGACAAGACCTGTGAACTTTTCGACTGCGGACACCGTGCCTGCGGGGGATGCGGGGCGGCGCTTGCGGCTCGGCTTATGCTTAAAGCCGCAGGGACAAATACAATTGTCGTCTCCTCGACCGGATGTATGGAAGTATTTTCCACACCCTATCCAGAGACTGCGTGGAAAGTCCCATGGATCCATTCGCTTTTCGAAAACGCATCCGCGGTAGCGTCCGGGATTGAATCCTCGCTCAAAAAGCAGGGGCGGACAGAGAAAGTTGTCGTGATGGCTGGCGATGGGGCAACCTTCGATATCGGGATGCTCTGCATCAGTGGGGCATTCGAACGAGGTCACGATATCACCTACATCTGCTATGACAACGAAGCCTACATGAACACCGGCATCCAGCGTTCCGGGGCTACACCCTACGATGCAAGCACGACGACAAGCCCGGCCGGGTCGCGTTCGTTTGGGAACAAACGGCCTAAAAAGGACATGCCGGGAATCCTTGCAGCCCATGGTGCACCCTACGTTGCAACGGCATCAATTGCCTATCCAAACGACCTTATCCAGAAGATTGAGAAAGCCATCAATACACCCGGGCCAACGTATGTGCAAATACATGTGCCCTGTTGCACCGGTTGGGGGTTTGAAGGCGAACAGACTCTTGCAATAGCAAAACTTGCCATAGAGACGGGTCTCTGGGTAAATTATGAAATGGTAGATGGACAAGTCACCAAAGTTAAAAAAGTTCTCAGGAAACCAGTTGAGGAATATCTCAAGACCCAGAAACGGTTCCGCCACCTGTTCAAGCCAAAAAGACAGGACGCCGAGATCGTGGCCATCCAGGCTATAGCCGACAAAAACGCCGCAAAGTATGGTACCGATATCAAACTTAAAAAAGAATAAACTCACGCAATTTTTTTGGATTGATTCCATTATCGGGCTCCTGAATGAACACTGTTTCCGCGCGGTTGAATACGTGCGAATTCCCATCCAGCCTGTTTATCACGTAAATTTTTATGAACCAATACAGACGGTTTTAATAGGTTCCAGTCTGACATTAGTAAGTTATCGGGCTCGTGGTCTAGCGGTATGACGTCGCCCTTACACGGCGGAGGTCGCCGGTTCGAATCCGGCCGGGCCCATCGGTTCTGAATTTCTACGCTTTCAAGCGAGAGCCTTTAATGGCTTTTGAGAAAGTACTAAAAAAAAGGTTCAATAAGTCGGTACCGTGGCATTGCCTGCAGCATTTGCCTTTGTGATACTGTCGACCTTTATATCAAATGTGAGGTTCTGACCGGCGAGGGGTGAATTTGCATCTATTGCTACCCCGGCATCGGTGACATTGATGACCGTAATAATCCTTGAACTGCCGTCCTGTGACCGCTCGTACATTTTTTCACCAGGAGTGACGTTTGACGAGAACTGGCTCTGGGGAACAATAACAATGAGTTGCGGGTTATAAGCTCCATAGGCCTGCGTATAGGGAATAGTAACAGTCTTTTCCTGGTTTACTTTCATACCCACGACCGCGGCATCAAAACCGGGGATGAGCTGACCGGATCCGACAGTAAAGGTCAAGGGGGTGGAATTTACATTTGTATCAAATACTGTTTTATTATCAAGCGTCCCGGTATACGTCACGCTTACCGTATCCCCTGCCGCCGCAATAACTGACGGGGAAAAGATGAGCAGATATGCAGCAACACAAATGATGATAACCGCTACGACTGCTACGATACCCAGTAATGTGTACTGTTGTTTACGCGCAGCAGCCTTTTTCTCTTTGCCTTTTTCTTTCTCGGATTTCTTCATGATTCTCGCATCTAGGATTGGCCGGTAAACAATATACCATTACCTCTCAGATACGTACCCTAATTATTATCCCAAAAACATTACAATACGGAAAAGACTGCTATGGATAGAAAGGACACCTTAACCCTATCAGGAGCCATTTCATCCCTGCACAAAACGCTCCGTGAAGAGGTACGAAAAGAGCAGGAGCGGGACCGGTCCCTGTATGCAGCAGGGACATCGGGAAGGGTCACCCTCATTATCCTTGGAGCGGCAATACTTGCAAATATCCTTGTTTTCCTTAAAGATCCATTATTCCCCTTTCTTTTTATTTCCGCCAGTTTTTTCCTGTTTATGATCTATTTCATTACTCTGCTCATACCCCATAACCTCCTGCATCCTTCCCTGCCACAGACAGAAATCTCCCGGTACCTCACCGGACTTCGTGCTACCGGCATAATCACGAGCACAAAAAGGTTCACCCGGGTCTTTCTCAACGCTTTTTTTATCAACTCCCGCCCGCTCTTTTATGGATTTGCCCTCATCTTTTCCATAGATATTGTACTTGTTATCGCCATGGCTCATTCAGGGGCCCTCACGCTGTATCACACCGGGATCGTCCTTTTTGAATCGTCCGCCATTATTCTGTTCTATTTCCTCGTCTGGAAACTGGAGCCATATACCATAGATTTTTTTTCCGATGTTTCCGGGATGAAAGATCACCTGCTCAAAAAGAAGATCCCTCATAAGGTTGTTTCTTTCCTGTTCCTGCTTGGTGCGGCGCTTGCTCTTATCGGCATTGTCTCGACAATAATTTTGCTCCCGGGTTTGACGTTCAATGACATCCTGTCGGTTTCAGAAGTAAAGGAACTCGGGAATTTTTTTATCGCAATTGGCATGATCATTTTCACCTTGTACGTGATCGTACGGTACATTCACGGCATTACCAGCCGTGACCTGCTTAACCGGTTCACAAAAGATAAGACTGATTGTCTTTACCGCCAAATCGAGATCACCGGGGACACTACCCGGTTTTCCCGCACCGCAGAACAAACAGATGACACTGATTTTTCCGCATTGCAGAGGGCAGCCGAACTCTTACTTGAGGCGCAGATCTACCAGGTCGAAAAAAAGACCCTTTTTGGTACATTTCCCGTCTATATTGTCAATCCTGATTTTTCCTGGGTATTCTCACTCCAGACACCTCTCGATGAGGAAACGCCCGGCCGCTGATGTTTTTAATTATCCTTGTCTTTGACATTTCCCCGTCTGGTTTGAAAAACTACCCCGATTGTACTTTATTTATAGATGGAAAACTCATGTAAAACGTAGTGCCTATGTCCGAAGAAATAAAAACTGCAGAGGTGGCGGGAAGGAAAGTGCAGTGGGATCCTGCACAGATGCGAAAAATCCAGGAACATCCCTGTTTTTCCGAAAAGGCATGTCATGCCTTCGGGCGATGCCATATTCCTGTGGCGCCGAAGTGCAATATCCAGTGCAATTACTGTATCCGGGATTTTGACTGCGTCAACGAAAGCAGACCGGGTGTTACTACAAGGGTTCTCAATCCTGACGAAGCAATGGACATGGTAAAAAAAGTCACGGAAAAATACGACTATATCAAGGTCATAGGTATTGCCGGTCCCGGGGATCCGCTTGCAAACGAAGAGACGTTCGAGACCCTCCGCAGACTTCACGAAAAGTACCCGGGAGTTATCAAATGCATAAGTACAAATGGTCTCCTCCTGCCGGACAAAATCGATCTGCTTGAGGAATATGATGTAGGTAATATCACGGTCACGCTCAACGCAATCGATCCGGAGATCGGAGCGAAGATCTACCAGTTCATCGATTACCAAGGAAAACGATACACAGGCATTGAAGGGGCAAAACTGCTCCTCTCGCAGCAGTTAAAGGGTATTGAGATGGCTGTGGCACGGAATATGATCGTTAAAGTAAATACAGTCTATATTCCGGGCATTAACGAAGACCATATTGTGGATATTGCAAAGAAGGTCGGGGAGATGGGGGTGTATACCTTCAATCTTATTCCCCTTATTGCCCAGTATAAGTTCGCCGACATCGCCCCACCCACGCCTGAAATGAAACGAAAGATGCAGGACGCCTGTGGAAAGTATGTTAAACAGATGCGGCACTGCCAGCGATGCCGTGCCGATGCGATAGGAAAACTCGGACACGATGTGCAGTCATGCATGTATGAGAACAAATAATTCCCGTCTCTTTTTTCCATGCTCGTTTAAACCAGTTAGCAATTAAAAAAGGGATTTCCGGTTTCTTCCCGAGAACCCTCTCGATTTTCGCACTCTTTTGACAACAGTCCGCGGATTTAACAGGTGTTCACCGTGTGATCCCAAGGGTTGGATAGGTAGATTTCTCTGCACCTGCGCTCCCGATGATTTTGTTCAGTTCACCAATAATTGACTCAAGCGAGGGGGGGATATCGGTCTCCTGGGTCGTTACGGTTTTTCCCCGGTAACTGATAGTGTAGGTCACGATGTCCCCCCCCTGATTGGCAGCAGGGTAGTTTGTCTGGAGATCGGAAAACTGCGACTCGTTAAGCAACACGGAAATAAGGCCAAGATCCGTGGCGTTCAATGTGGTTTCGGCATTAGTGGATCCCCCGGAGATCACGGCGACCCCATTGTCGAAGATGACAAGGCGATCGTTAATGTTGGAAACACCCCCGGTCCGGTGGTAGTCAACGAGCATTGAGGGAGGCGAAGTTGTGGTGGGCGGTAGCGATTTTGTTCCAAGACAACCGGCGCACACGAGAATGAGAGCAAGAGCAAAAAGAGGGAAGAGAGGGATTATTTTAATACGCATCACTCCGGAGATTTTGTGGTTTGTGGATTATAACTGGAGGATATCTGTTTTTTTGGTTTTTGCCGCTGATTTGCGCTCAGGAAGAACATCTTCGAGAGCTTTTACGAGGCTGTCCGTCTTTTCATTGTTAAAGATTGCCTTAAAAGCTGCAAGCTCAGTGGCATTCATTATCATAATGCCTTTTTTCTTCATGGGAAGCCCGTGCTCGTTCTGGGGATTGATATCAATTGCAAGCGATGCAGGGCGGTTTTTTGTAGCAGGGAGCCGGATAATGGCGACCCCGGGAAGGGTGGTCTGTTTACGTTCCCAGTCGCCGCCTTCTTCAATGAAGGCCTTGAGCGTTTCAGTTAATTCCATGAAAGAACTGTTAATCTATATATTAAAAGTCTATCCGTTCCATTGCGAAACTAAAGAGAGAAATTGCCCCTTGTACGCCGGCATAGATAAAAAAAAATTGTCTGCCAGATTCTAAAACCTTTAAAATCAGAATAGCTGACAGAGCAATGCATCATGGCAAGAATCATGCTTTCTTCTAAAGAACCTTTTTCACTTGACCAGACACTTGGATGCGGACAGGTCTTCCGTTGGGACCGCTTGCCGGATGGCAGCTGGTGCGGTGTTGTGGGCGACCGGGTAATCCGGTGCCTGCAGAAAGGAGCTACCCTGACGTTCAAAGGTGCTGATGAGACATTCATCCGGCATTATTTCTCCCTGGACCTTGACCTTGGGGCGATACTGGAATCGATTGACGTGGATCCTTTCATCCACCGGGCAATTGAACGGTGCAGGGGCCTTCGTCTTGTACGGCAACCCCCGTGGGAGTGTCTGTGCTCGTATATCTGTGCCACAAATTCCAACATACCCATGATCAGGAGGAGGATCGCGTCCATTGCTGAAACGTTCGGCGATGAAGTTGAAGCAGGTGAATCGAAGTTTTTTTCGTTTCCTCATCCATCAAAGATTTCCTGTACCGGAGAAGCATCGGCTCTCGCTGCTTGCAGGCTCGGGTACCGCACACCTTATGTTTTCAGTACATCCAGTGAAGTTGCGGCACAAAATGACTGGGCTACAACCATTGCCGCGATGCCATATGAAGAAGCCCGCTCACAAATAATGAAATTTTCCGGTATCGGCCCAAAAGCGGCGGACTGCGTCCTGCTCTTTGCATTCCAGAAATACGATGCCTTTCCGGTTGATGTCTGGATCCGGCGGATGATGAGAGAGTACTATCTCACAACGCTCAACAGAGATGGTCCACTGACCGGGCGGGAATACAACGAGATACGAACATTTGCCCGTAACCATTTCGGGGAGTACTGCGGCATTGCCCAGGAATATCTCTACGCAGCACGGGAAGGTTCAAAGACCTGAATCATCCCATATATGTCAACCCGGCCTCATCCAGGCACCTGATACCTATGGACCGCTTTTCATTTTCTCTCCTGCCAAAACCGATCGTAGCACTTGTGTGTGCAACTGTCCTTTTTGGGACGGCAACACCACTTCTTAAAATTCTTGTCGACGGGATGTCACCCTTAATCCTCATTGCATTTCTTTCCATTGGATCAGGTGCCGGGATCCTGTGCTGGATGATGGTGAGTGATCCCCATTATGCGAAGGCCCGACCCCCTGCTAGCAGAAGGCAAATGTTTCTTTTGGTAGGAACCGTCATTATTGGCGGCTTTGTAGCACCGGTGATCCAGTGTTTTGCGCTTGTTATTACTCCGGCTGCGACCGCGGCACTTCTTTTAAATTTCGAGATCGTGTCTACGGTACTGCTCGCTTTCTGGGTGTTTCATGAACCAGCTGATAAAAAAATGGGATTAGCCCTTGTTCTTATTTTTGCTGGCAGTATACTCCTTGGCTGGAACAGTGACAGCGCAATCGGTATCTCCCTTGGGGCTTTTGGTATTATCCTGTCCGGATTTTTCTGGGGCATGGACAACAACTGCATGGCACATATCACGGCCTATCCACCCGGGCATATCGCATTATTTAAAGTGATTTTTGGCGGAAGTATCGCGGCGGTACTGGTTATCATCCTTGGTGAACATCTGCCGGGCATTAACCTCATTATCCTGGCAATTCTTACCGGATTCTTTTCTTTTGGCTTGGGCCTCATCCTGTTTATTGTTGCACTTCAGGGTATGGGTGCAGCCCGGGCAGGAGCCATTTATGCGGCGGCACCGTTCATCGGCTGCATAGCTTCACTTTTTGTCTTTTCCGATCCCCTCGGCAGCCAGTTCTGGTTTGCGGTTCCTCTCTTTGTCGCAGGAGCTTTGATCGTTATCTACGAACAATGGAAACTGGACAAAAGTGCCAGAGCCGATGACGTACCTGCAGGCAATCCCGAGAGGAAGTAAGTTCCTTTAATAAAAAAAGGATCCTTAAAAAATAACGTCGGACTTTTCATGTTCCGATGTCCCAGCTGCACTGGTATTTCTTCTGGGCCGCACTGAGCTCATCAATAGTGAGACCAAGAGATGCCAGTTTGAGTCTGGCAACATGTTCATCGATTTCCTGAGGCACCTCATATACGCCGCCTTTGAGAGAATCGCCGTGTTCTGCGATATACCGGGCACAGAGCGCCTGCAGGGCGAAACTGAGATCCATAACTTCGACCGGGTGGCCCATCCCTTTTGGCGTGGCGAGATTGACGAGTCTTCCTTCGGCAAGTATATGGACCGGTTTTCCTTTGAGCATATAGGTCGTGATCCCGTCACGCTCGATGATAGAGTCCGCTTGTTTTGCAAGCCACACTAAGTCGATCTCAACGTTGAAATGACCGGCATTTGCAAGGATTGCACCTGCTTTGAGTTTCCCGAAATGATTCTTCCCAATTACGCTGGTGTTTCCCGTTGTCGTGACAAAGATGTCGCCGATAGCCGCTGCCTGGTCCATCGTCATGACCTGGTAGCCATCCATATGTGCTTCAAGTGCCCGGCGGGGATCCACCTCGGTAACGACAACCTTGGCACCAAGACCATGGGCTTTACGGGCAAGGCCCCTGCCGCAGTATCCATACCCTGCAACAACGAAATATTTGCCAGCAACCAGAGTGTTTGTGGTTATCATAATTGAGGAAAGAACACTCTCTCCTGTCCCATGCACGTTGTCAAAGAACCGTTTCATTGGTGTGTCATTAACTGCAACGACGGGAAATTCGAGTTTTTTCTCTGCTGCCATAGCCCGCAGACGGTGTATACCTGTCGTTGTTTCCTCGCACCCCCCAATAACTTTCTTGAGTAGTTCGCGGCGTTTCGTGTGCAGGTAATGGATGAGATCCATGCCGTCGTCAATCGTAATGTATGGTGCGGCATCAAGGACCTGTTCGATGGCGGCGTAATATTCCTCAACAGTACAGCCGCGTTTTGCGTAACAATGAACATTTTTTACTGCGTTTAACGCTTCTGCCACATCGTCCTGTGTAGAAAGGGGGTTACAACCTGTGATGTAAACTTTTGCACCACCAGCGGCAAATGTCTGGACAAGGTTTGCGGTCTTTGCCTCAACATGGAGGGCCATGCCTATCGTCATGCCCTTGAAGGGCTTGTCCTTCTCAAATTGTTTTCTTATAGAGGCAAGCACAGGCATATACTGCGCCGCCCAGTCAATCTTCAACTTACCGGTATTCATGAAAACACCCTTGCAGCCCGTCTGCCCTCAGCATGGACTACTCAATTATATACCCAGTAAATAGGGTGATAGATGCAGATAAACTTCCCCGTGAAAACGGTCTGGCAGATAGGTAGATAGCATTTTAGAAAGAAAACAAGAATGAAATGGTGCTCACACGACGGATCATCCCTTGTCTTGACTTAAAGGACGGAAGGGTTGTAAAAGGGACAAATTTCCTTGGTCTGCGGGATGCCGGCGACCCGGTGGAACTTGCCGAACGCTACAACAAGCAGGGAGCTGACGAGGTTGTGTTTCTGGATATTACCGCATCAAAGGAGAAACGCGGGATTATCATTGAGCTTATCAAGCGTGCAGCTGACCAGCTCTTCCTCCCCCTCACGGTAGGGGGAGGGCTTCGATCCCTTGACGATATCCAGCAGATCCTCCGGGCAGGTGCCGATAAAGTAAGCCTGAACACAAGTGCAGTGCACGATCCAAACCTGATTACCCGGGGCGCAGAGTCATTCGGGACCCAGTGTATCGTGGTCGCGATGGATGTCCGCCGGAATTTCTCGCCGAATCCGGCAGCCGTGCCGGTAACACTGGCTGACGGGAGTACCTGTTGGTATGAAGTTGTAATCTATGGCGGTAGCAAACCGACCGGGAGAGATGCAGTGTCCTGGGCTAAAGAGGCGGAGGAACGGGGAGCCGGGGAGATCCTCTTAACCAGCATGGAAACGGACGGCACAAAAAACGGGTTCGATATAGCAATTACCCGTGCAATATCAGAATCGGCAAATATCCCGGTAATCGCGAGCGGAGGTGTGGGTACCCTCGATCATTTCTATGAGGGATTTACCAAAGGAAAAGCGGATGCCTGCCTTGCAGCAAGCGTTTTTCATTACGGCGAATTTACTGTTTGCGACGTGAAAAAATATCTTAACGGGAAGGGTATCCCGGTACGGCTCTGAGATCGAGTTCAAACGCTGCAACCGGTTGTTCCAGCTCGAACGCTATCAGCACAGCAGGATGGATCTCGCCACATACGCCCACTTTTTTTCCATCGACGACGATATCGGCCCGCCTTCCTTCGATAAACGCCTCATCATCAGACACTTCTGCAACATAGGTGATGCCAAGTTCGCGAAGTACCGCGTCTGCGTTAGCATATGCCTCAGAGAAATCTGCAACCGTGTGTGTACTGACCGCAGCCAGCCGCTGGTTAGTCTTAAGGTCAGAAAGCACATCGCCGGTTGCAAAGAGGCGTTGTGGGAGTTCCCGGTGCCGGTTGACCTGGAGCATCTCAAGGAGAAGGGGCAAAATCTCTGTTCTCACGACAGTGTACTCTTCACTGATAGGGTGCATGAGATGGAGGGTCGAGGAGCACCGGGGTCGATTCAGGTAATCGCAAAGCACCTTCTCATTTGTCAGGGTAAAAGGCATCATCTCGAGGTACCCGAGCCCTGCGAGGATCATACGAACCTGAGCTGCGATTGTGTTTACCGGATTTTCTGTCCCGATAGAAAAGGTAGGTGGAACTTCTACGCTGAAGTTCTCGTACCCATAGGCAATTGCAACATCTTCAAACAGATCCCAGTCGTGCATAATATCAGCCCGGTAACAGGGTACCTGGACCCGGACCTCGTCCGTCCCGACAGGTTGTGCCCCGAACCGCATTTTTTCCAGTAGTCCTGCCATCTGTGGGGCAGAAAGGTCAACACCGACGAGATCCGTGCATTCCCGGACACTTACGGTACGCTCTGACGGGTTAAGGTTGGGAATAACATCTCCATTGATTTCAACACTTTCGATAGTAGCACCCGCTTCGGCCATGGCAGTACAGATAATGTTTGCCGCAACGTTGACTGCACGCTGGTCGGTACCGGTGACATCAAGCAGAATGTTTTTCGTTCCCGTAGTTACCCGGGTTCTTTCCCCGTTGATAATGGGCGGGAATGAACAGACATTGTCCTCATTATCGGTGATTAGAGGGAAGAACGCGAAATCCTTAACAATTTTTGCGTAGTCCCGGCCTTTCGGGTGCTCGATAAGGATTTCATCGAGAGTCAGCTCTTTGGTAAAATCGAGCGGGACAAATTTCCTGCTCCGTAGCGCTGCTTTATAGTGGAACGGTGCTGTGATGGTGTCGAGATCATGGATACCGATAGCAACCTTGCTCCGGCCTCTCCCGACCGCCCAGTGCAATGCTTCCTGGAGCGCCATGACTGAAAGGATGGATTCGTCATCGAAAGAGACGTTCCGGATGACTGCTGAAGCCAGGAAGGGGCGGATATTTTTCAGATTGGGATCTACGGTGAAGCTGATCCCGGATGGCTTTACCGAATATACCGGAAGGCCGGCCTCAATATCAAGAAATCCCCGCATAGCGCGGGCAACACCTTCAACCGAGAAGAGATCAGGACGATTGGGAAAAAACTCGACATCTGCATGGTCTTCTTCCAGGCGTTCGACCTCGGACCCGATCATGGGAAGACGTTTTAAAATGGTGTCCCGATCGGTACCGATGAGTCGTTCGAGATACTTGTAAGAAAGACTGATGATCGCCATGTTACACCTTCCTCCTGGTTTGTGCCGGGGCATGCACCGGACTATTTCTGATCCATTCGAGATCACTCTGGTACAACTGCCGCAGGTCCTTTAATCCCAGCCGCAGCATTGCAACACGGCTTACCCCGAGTCCCCATGCGAGCACAGGACACTTCACACCCCAAGGATCGGTTACTTCCTGTCGGAATACACCTGCACCGCCCATTTCGACCCAGCCAAGACCATCGACCCAGATCTCCGGTTCGACCGAGGGTTCCGTGTACGGGAAAAAACCTGGCCGGAACCGTACATCGGAAAATCCCATACGCTGGTAGAACTCTTTTAAGAACCCAAGGAGGTGGCGGAACGTGACACCTTTGTCCATTACGATTCCTTCGAGCTGCTCGAATTCAAGTGTGTGGGTAGGATCAATTGCTTCCCGGCGGTAGACTCTTCCGATACAGAAAGCCTTGACCGGAGGCTCAGGGTGAGTGGCAAGATATTGGATGGAAAGACTGGTTGTATGGGTACGGAGCACACACTGTTGCGCTTTTTGGGGATTCCATTTTCCGCCCCAGCCGGTAGAAGAAGTGTTCCCGCCATGTTCATGCATATCACGAAGACATTCCCATCCTTTGGGAAGCGATGCTTCCTCTTTGAGATAGAAGGTATCCTGCATTTCCCGTGCCGGGTGATCCTGGGGCTGGAAAAGCGCATCGAAGTTCCAGAACGCACTCTGTACGATTTCCCCATGCATTTCTGTAAAGCCCATCTCCAGGAGGATCTGGCGCATCTCATCTATGAGCCGCTGGTACGGGTGAGATTTTCCCGGGTAGACGGTTTTTGGCAGTTTTTTTACGTCATACTTGCGAAGGTTTGCGGTTTTCCACGTGCCGGACAGGATCTGGTCCCGGGTGAGGTTCCCGATCTCCTCTCTGATATCAAGACCCTGATTTACAAGAGCGGTTCCCTCATGAGTGATGGAAATGACATACCGAATAGACTCGGATTCAACAAGAATCCCTCGCTTGATCAATTCTTTTGTATTTAGATCGCCGGAAACCGGATTCCGCAGTGCCGATTCTTCGGCTTGAGTGGAATTGCCTTCATTTTTTACTACTGAAGAGCCCTCAACCCGGATGAGCCCTTTTTTTCGCAACTGACCAAAACCGATTTTGAATGCTGGATAACCCTGAAGGTCTGCAAGCGTTGTGCCTGGTTTAATACTGTTGAGGATTTGCGTCTCAGGCAATCCTGTATGGAGATAGGCCTTTCCTTCTTCGGTGTATTCGAACGATTTCTCAACAATCCGCTCGACATTCACAAGCCCTTTGTCGTCGGTAAGGTGAGCCCACTGGACAACTGCTTCCGGGGTCGCATTAAGGATAGCAGCGAGATGCACTGAATCAGTCTTCTTCTCTTTTGAAAGCGCAGCAAGCAGCCTTTTTTCGTTTAATGTCAGTTCCGCCATCGCTTCACACCTCAATTGTCTCCGCTGCCACGTCCATCTTCTCCTTGAATTCCTTTAAAAATGCCACAACCCGGTCTGCAGTTTCCTTCTTACACTGACCGCAGGTAATCTCACCAGACCGGCACCTGCGATGGATTTCCGCAAGGTCTGCGTCATCGGTCACCATATGGAACATGTTGAGCAGGTAAAGCGTACATTTGTCCGGTTCACCGCCAAGCCGTTTCTGTTCCTCAAGGGTACTCCTGCCCCCGGTAAGACCGCTCATTACTTTCTTTCGTATCACTGCCTCCGGTTCAAAAAACGAAATCAGGCTCTCGGGAACACTTGACGACATTTTACCACCGGTAAGCCCGGGCAGGAAGACATGATAGGTCGAGGAGGGCGTGTAAAACGCATAGCCCCCAAAGGCCCTTTCAATTTCCCGGACCTTCGCACTTACATCAGCACATCCAATGCCCCGGATATCAACATGGCCCTCATATTTCTTCGCATGGGGAAA
>Ga0326728_10016036_pt1 | contig 15390 bp, 4 predicted proteins | sample MB3enrmetagenome_FD_207602 | JGI IMG/M metagenome (GOLD analysis project Ga0326728, IMG submission 207602) | Lab enriched peat soil microbial communities from McLean, Ithaca, NY, United States - MB31MN | ecosystem: Environmental > Terrestrial > Soil > Wetlands > Peat | place: USA: New York...
TTTGGCCAGGGCGCTGAGGTCCGGCGCGCGGCCCGGGGGAGATTGGCCCGACTCCTCGAGTTGGGCCAGTTCGGCAGGGGTCAAGCCGGCGGCCTGGGCGGCCGTTTCGGCCGAGACGCCCGACATGGCGCGCCCTTTGCGGATAATGTCGCCCAGATGGTCTTCGAGATTCATAAAGGACACGTTAACCGCTGGCGGGGGAAAAGGCGAATGGTTCGCGGGCGGCGCGTTGGGCCAGGCGCTCGAGCCAGAGGGCGGGCTGGGCTTTGGCCTGCTCCAGGGAGGTCAGCTCGGTCAACGCGTGGAGTTGGGTGAAGCCGTGGCGGGTTTCGGCGAGGAGGCGTTGGTGGACCAGGCCGGCCAGGCCGATGCACGGGATGTTCAGCTTGCGGCAGCGGGAGGCAATTTGGCCGACGCCTTTGCCCATGAGGGTCGAGGAATCGATGCCGCCTTCGCCGGTGATAACGAGTTGGGCCCGGCGCAGGCGGCCAGCCAACCCGCCCAAGCGGGCAAACAAGTCGAAACCCGGCTCAAGGCGGGCTCCGAGGAAGGCGAGCAAACCGAAGCCGAGCCCGCCCGCGGCGCCCGCGCCGGGCTGACGGGCGAAATCGTGGCCGAATTGCCGGGCGACCACTCGGGCCAGGCGGCCCAGGCAACGTTCCGCCCGGCCAAAATCCTCGGGCTGCAGGCCTTTTTGCGGTCCATAAACCCGAGTCGCTCCCTTGGGCCCGAGGAGGCGGTTACCCACATCCACAGCCACCCGCAATTCCTTGAACCACCGGCGGCGGGGCGGGGCGCGGAGGCGGGCCAGACGGTCCAGGTGGGTCCACTGCTCGAGAGGACGGCCGGTGCGGTCCAGGAACTCCCAGCCCAAAGCGCGCGCGAGGCCGAAGCCGCCGTCATTGGTCGCGCTGCCGCCGATGCCGGCCAGACAGCGGTTCGCGCCCGCGGCCGCCAGAGCTGGAATGATGGCGCCCACGCCGGCGGTATCCAGGGCAAAGGGATGGAATGCATTGGGCGGAAGCATCGCCAGGCCGATGATGTTCGCCGATTCGATGATGGCCGTGCGGCTCCGGGGTTCCCACCACCACTGGGCGGAGGACGGACGGTGGGCGGCATCGATGGTGTGAATCGTCCGGCGTTTGGCATCAAGCAAGCGGCTGATGACCTCGCCGAAGCCATCGCCCCCGTCGCTCATGGGGAGCAGCTCGAGGGCGTCCTGGGGACGCGTCTTGGCCCACCCGCGGGCGATGGCTTGCGCCGCCGCACTGGCGCTGAGCGTGCCTTTGAACTTATCGGGGATGATGAGGATCAAACTCGAGGAGCTTCCTGCGGTTCACGCATCGCGCCAGGGTGCCGCACCGTGCCAAGGCGGGCAAGCGAAACGCGGGGGATTTTCACCGATTTTTAATGATTGGAGGCCACATCTTAACTGGCGCGCCGGGGGGGGCGGGGCTAGCGTCTGACCGAATGAATAATACAAGGGCTGGGAACGGAATTAGGCAATGCCCTACAAGAGAATTGTACGTTGCCTCATAGACAGGCAATGCCGTGTAGGTAATGCTATAGCGGGTGAAGAGTTTTTTAGATTGAGAGAATGAAGCATTTGCAAGCGCTTAAGCGGAGGTGGGCCGCGATGGTGGTGGGGGTGGCGGCCATTGTTTGGGCGGGCCTCGTGATCAGGGCCGGCTCCGGCCAGCCCACGGACACCAACCGGCCCCACGGGCCGGCGGCGGCCGCAACGGTCTTCCAGGCCGATTCGGCGGTGGCTTTGACGGCCGGGCAACTCAAGGCGATCCAGATCGATCCGGTGACGACCCACCTTTTCCCGATTGAGAAAGAGGCGGTGGGCAACATCAGTTTCGTCGACGACCTGAATGTTCAGGTGTTTCCGCCCTACCAGGGGAAGCTCATCAAGGCTTGTGTCGAGTTGGGGGACGAGGTTCAAAAGGGACAGCCGCTCTATGCGATCGATAGTCCGGACCTGATCCAAGCGGAGTCGGTCCTGATCGGGGCGGCGGCGGCCCTGGATTTGACGAGCAAAGAGCTGGCGCGGGCGCGGGACCTCAACGAGACCAACGGGGTTTCGCAGCGGGAATTGGAACAGGCCGCCTCGGATCAACAGACGGCAGAAGGGGCGCTCAAGGCGGCGCGGGACGCGGTGCGGGTTTTCGGCAAGACCGAGGCGGAGATCGATCAAATCGTGTCCACGCGCAAGATTGACCCGGCGCTGGTGGTGCGCAGCCCGGTGAATGGGCAGGTGACGGCCTACAACGCCCCTCCGGGTCTGCTGGTGCAGCCGGGAAACGGGCCGGCCCCGCTCTCGGTTGCGGACACCTCGCTGAAGTGGATGCTGGCTAATGTGACGGAGAGCGACAGTCCGTTTTTCCACGTGGGGCAGGCGGTGGAGGCGAAGGTGATGGCTTGCCCCGGACGGGTGTTTCGGGGCAAGATTTCCAAGATCTACGCCACGGTGGACCCGAACACGCATCGGGTGACGGTCCGTTCCGAAATTGCCGATCCGAAAAGCGAGTTGCGCCCCGGGATGCTGGCCAGCTTCGTGATTCGCGTTCAAGACCCCGTGGAATCCCTGGCCCTGCCGATGAATGGCGTGGTGCGGGAAGGGGACGGGACGATGACGGCCTGGGTGACGACGGACCGCCATCGTTTTTCGCAAAAGACCGTCAGAGTTGGCCAGCAACGAGACGGCCAATACCAGGTACTCGAGGGAGTGCAGCGCGGGGAGCTGGCCGTCACCGACGGGGCGATTTTCCTGAGCAGCATGCTGCACGCTCCGCCCACCGATTAGCTCGACCATGGCCGCTGGATTAGATGGCATTGAGCCAGGCTCGACGCCGCAGAAGTCCCATCCCGGATGCTGAGATCTGTCATTGCGTTCTGCCTGAGCCGCCGGGCGATTGTGCTGTTCGGCGTGCTGGCGTTTGCCGCGGCCGGGCTGTTCGCTTTTCAGCGGCTCAACATCGAGGCGTATCCCAATCCGACGCCGGTAATCCTGGAGATCACGGCCCAGGCGCCGGGCCTCTCGGCCGAGGAGATGGAGCGTTACTACACGATTCCGATCGAGATTGGGCTATACACCACGCCGGGCATCGAGGTGATTCGCTCGACCTCGTTCTATGGCTTGTCGTTTGTGCGGGTGGTGTTCAAGTATGGCATTGACTATCACTTTGCCTACAGCCAGGCGGCGATAGCGATGCAGCAGAACATCACCCTGCCGGGCGGCCAGGTGCCCCAAATCCAGCAGAACAGCTCGACGGGGGAGATCTATCGCTACCAGGTGGTTGGGCCGCGGCATATTGGGCTGACGAATCTGCGGACGGTGCAGGATTGGATCGTAACGCGGCGGCTGCTGACCATTCCGGGCATCGTGCAAATCAACAGTTGGGGCGGCACCACCAAAGAATTCGACGTCGAGGTGGACCCGCGGAAGCTCGAGACCTACAACGTCACGATTCCGCAGGTGCTCAGCGCCCTGGGCAACGCGAACGTCAACGTGGGCGGGCGGGAAATCCGCATCGGGCAGCAATCCATCAACATTCGCGGGGTGGGGCTGATTGACGACGGCGGGGCGGATGATTTGACGCAGGGCAACCGGGTGGAGGACATCGAGAACGTGGTGCTGTGCCAGTCCAACGGGGTGCCGGTGCTGGTAAAGGACGTGGCGAAGGTGAAGGTCGGTTACGTGCCGCGGCTGGGGATTTGCGGCCGGGACCGGCAGGATGACGTCGTGGCGTCCATTGTGGTGATGAGCCGGGTGGAGAAGACGGCGGCGATGCTGCCGAAGGTCAAGGCGGCAATCGAGCGGATGAACCATGACGGGAGCCTGCCTCCGGGGGTGCAGGTGGTGCCTTTTTATGATCGCAGTTCGCTCATCGCGGTGACCTCGCACACGGTGCTGCACAATCTCATTTTCGGGTGCCTGCTGGTGTTTCTGGTCCAGTGGGTGTTCCTGGGGGACCTGCGCAGCGCGATCATCGTGGGGGTGAACATCCCCTTTGCGCTGTTCTTCGCCATCATGCTGCTGGTGGTGCAAGGGGAGAGCGCCAACTTGCTGTCGGTGGGGGCGGTGGATTTCGGGATCATCGTGGATTCGGCGGTCATCCTGGTGGAGAACATCTTCCGCAACTTCCAACGCAGCCGGGAAGAGCGGCAGGGTCTGCTGGCGCGGCTGCGGAGCGGCTTCTGGGGGCCGGACCCGACGGGGGAGTCGGCCGCCTCGTCGAACCAGCAGTGGACCGACCGGCTGCGCCTGATCCTGGTCAGCGGGCTGCAGGTGGACAAGGCGGTCCTGTTTTCGGCGCTCATCACCGTGGCGGGTTTCGTCCCGCTGTTCACCATGCAGGGAGTGGAGGGCCAGATCTTCGGCCCCATGGCGCGCACCTACGGTTACGCGCTGGCGGGGGCGTTGCTCGCCACGTTCACGGTGACGCCGGTCCTGGCCTCGTTGTTCCTGCCCGAGCACGTGAAGGAAGCCGAGACGATCGTCGTGCGCCTGCTGCACCGCACTTACGACCCCGCGCTGCGTTTTGCGCTGGCCCACCGCGCGCTGACGGTCGCGGCCGGGCTCGTCTTTCTGGCCGGCTCGGGGCTGGTGGCGCGGCGGCTGGGCAGCGAGTTTCTGCCGCACTTGGAGGAGGGCAATTTCTGGATTCGGGCCTCGATGCCGATGACCCTCTCGCTGCAAGACGGGGAGGCGGCGACCCGGAAGATGCGGCTGATTCTGCTCAAGCACCCGGAAGTCAGGACCGTGGTTTCCCAGCATGGCCGGCCGGATAACGGCAGCGACGCGTCACCCTTCTCGAACGTCGAGCTGTTTGTCCCCCTCAAGCCGTATGACCAATGGCCCGAGGGTCTGACCAAGGAGAAGCTGACGGAGCAAATCCAGGATGAATTCCAGAGGGCGCTGCCGGGAGTGAACTTCAACTTCTCCCAATATATCCAGGACAACATCGAGGAGGCGATTTCCGGGGTCAAAGGGGCCAACTCGGTCAAGATCGTGGGGCCCAATCTCGAGACGTTGGAGAAGCTGGCCGCGCAAGTCCGCGAGGAGATGAACCGGGTGCGGGGAGTAGCGGACCTGGGCATCTTCCCCGTGCTTGGGCAGCCCAACCTCAACCTCAAGGTGGATCGCGCCAAGGCGGCGCGATATGGACTCAACTCCGGGGACGTCAACTCGGTCATCCAGGCGGCGATGGGCGGGGCGGTGGCCACGATGGTGCTCGAGGGCGACCGCCAATTCAACCTGGCCGTCCGTTTCCCGGCCGAAGACCGCGACAGCGTGGAGAAGATTCGCAACCTCAAGGTGGCCTATCAGACCAGCAGCGGCGCCAACGCCTACATACCGTTGTGCGAACTGGCGACGATTAGCCTCGAGACCGGGGCGGCCTGGATTTACCATGAGAGCAGTGAGCGTTTCATCCCCATCAAGTTCAGCGTGCGCGGGCGGGACCTGGGGAGCACGGTGGCCGAGGCCCAGGCGCGCATCGCCGCGAAGGTGGCTTTGCCCAGCGGCTATCGGATGGTCTGGGCCGGGGAGTTCGGCGACCTTCAGAAGGCCAAGGAGCGCCTGGAACTCATTGTGCCGATCAGCCTGCTGTTCATCGTCGGCCTGCTCTACTGCCTGTTCAACTCGCTGCTCGAGTGCTTCCTGACGCTGTCCGGCATTCCGTTCGCCATCGCCGGCGGGGTGTTGGCGCTGTATATCTCCGGTCTGAATTTCAGCATCTCGGCGGCCATCGGCTTCGTCTCGCTCTTTGGGGTGTCGGTCATGAATGGCATCCTGCTAATCACCTACTACAACCAGTCCAGGCTTCGGGGAGGGACGCCGATGGACGCGATGTTTCGCGCGGCCTCGACGCGGATGAGGCCGCTGCTCATGACGAGCCTCTCGGCATGCATCGGCTTGTTTCCGGCGGCGGTGTCCAGCGGCATTGGCAGCCAGGTCCAGCGGCCGCTGGCGACGGTCATCGTGGGCGGGATGTCGCTCGGACCGTTCATGCTGCTCATCGTGGTGCCGGCGCTCAAGATGGTGTTTCTGGGCCGGGCTCAGGAGAAGAACTGGCAGATGGAAGGGTGACTTTATGAAGCGGCACTTCATGCTCTCAGTGGTGGGCGTTGGGGCCTTGAGTCTGGGGCTGGCTTTTGCCGGCGGGGGGCTTGACTCAGGGCGCGCCGCGCCAGGGCGGACGGACGGCAAGCGTCCCGAGGCAAGACCAGGGGAGAAACACCCTGCGCCAGCGGTCAACCGGACCAGCGGAGCCGGCGCCACGGCCAAGGCCGGCCCGAAGCCGCCGCTGCCAGCCTTTCAGGGCCCAGCCGGGCATCCGGCCCAAAGGCCAGCCGATGATGCCCGGACCAAGAGCGGCTGGGCAAAAGCGCCGGGCTTTCATCAACCGGGCTTGAACGGGCTCGCGGGCGGCGGGAAGGTTGCTTGGCCCGGACTATCGGGCACGCCACCATCGAGCCACGGGGTTGGGCGCGGGGCTGCTGGCACGGCGATGATTGGCGGCCCAGCGGTCTTGAGCGGAGGGCCCGCGGCGGCGCTTAATGGAACCAAGATGAGACACAGACCTTAAGAGCCGATGGCAAGAACAATGGCAGGGAAACCAGCGAGCACGAGAAGCCGTGTCGGCTCCCCCGGCTTAGTGGTCCATTTCATAACTCTGAAGCGGAGCGGCCTTGGCAGTCTGGCCATTCTAGCCGCGATGCTTTTGGCCGGGTGCAAGGTGGGGCCGAACTTCAAGCGGCCGGCGGCCCCCGAGGTCAGCGGTTATACGGCGGCCCCGGTTTCGACCATGGAGGGCCTGACCAACCTTCTGGGCGGAGAGCCGCAACGTTTTCTCAGCGGGACCAATCTTCCGGCGGAGTGGTGGCAGCTCTTTCACTCGAAGGCGCTCAGCGCGTTGATCGAGCATTCCCTCAGCAACAACCCGAGCATCAGGGCGGCGCAAGCCGCGCTGGCGGTGGCGCGGGAGACCGTCCTGGCACAGAAAGGGGCGTACCTGCCGTGGGTCTCCGGGAGTTTCTCCGCCAGCCGCGCGAGCCAATCGGATTTCCTGGCGCCGGTGCCCAACGCGAACGAGTTCACCTACAGCCTTTTTACGCCGCAGCTCAACGTGTCCTACTCGCCCGACGTGTTCGGCCTCAACCGGCGGACGGTCGAGTCGTTGCAGGCGCAGGCGGAACAAGCGCGGTATGCGCTGGCGGCGACGCACATCACGCTGAGTGCCAACGTGGCCGCGGCGGCCATCCAGGAAGCCTCGCTTCGGGGGCAGATTGCCGCGACCCGCGACCTGATCCTCATCAATACAAACATGCTCCAGGTCGTGCGCAACCAATTTGCCAGGGGGTATGTCAGCCGGCTGGAGGTGGCGGCGCAAGAATCGCAACTGGCGCAAGTGGCGGCCACCTTGGCGCCGTTGCTCAAGCAACTGGCCCAACAACGCGACCTCCTGGCGGCGCTCGCCGGCGCTTACCCCAGCCAGGGTCCCGCGGAGGAGTTCGAGCTTTCGAGCCTGCGCCTGCCGCAGGATTTGCCGTTGAGCCTGCCTTCGCAGCTTGTGGCGCAGCGGCCGGACATCCTGCAGGCCCAAGAGAACCTGCACGCGGCCAGCGCCGGGATTGGGGTCGCGATCGCCAACCGGCTGCCGCAGATCACGCTCACGGCAGACGCGGGCAACACGTCGCTGGCACTGGACCGGTTGTTCACCTCGGGGACGGGCTTTTGGGGTATGGGTGCGGCGGTGACGCAGCCGATCTTCGAGGGCGGGGCCTTGCTGCACAAAGAACGGGCGGCCAAGGCGGCGTACGTGCAAGCGGCCGAACAGTATCGCCAGGCCGTGCTGACGGCTTTCCAGAATGTGGCCGACACGCTCAACGCGCTCGCGCAGGACGCCGAGGCGCTGAAGGCGGCCGCGGCGGCCAAGGAGGCGGCGGGCATCACCCTGGACCTGGCCCGCAGACAATGGCAGTCTGGCTACGCCAACTACCTGGCGCTGCTGAGCGCGGAGCAAACCTACCAGCAAGCGGTGCTCACCCTGGTCCAGGCCCAGGCCAATCGCTACGCGGATACGGCGGCGCTGTTCCTGGCTTTGGGCGGGGGATGGTGGAACCGGGCGGACTTGCGCTCCGGGGTCACGCCGGGACGGAACTGAGCCGGCGGCTTAGGGCTCGGTTGAGGGTCCCCAGCGGCTCATGTCATACCAGCGCAACTGGTAATTGTTGGTGCTCAAGCCCAGGAGCGTGGTGAGGGTGTCCATGTCGGCTTGCATTTGGGCGCTGGGGCCGCTGGTGGAGCGGCCGCTGAACATGATTAATTTGTTGTCGGGGCTGGGAAGCATGTTGGGGGAGCCGGAATCCCCGCCCACCATCAAGGGATAGACAAAAGGCGGGACCAGAGCGGAGACGTAGCCCGCCTCGGTGGTTCCCAACCACATGAATGGCAGGTCCGGCGTGTCGGGGTAGTAGGTTTCGAAATCGGACTCGGTCATGGCGGAAATCGGGGTGATGCTGGGGGGAGCGTCCTCGGTAAAGATGAGGATTCCGTAATCGTAAACCTGGCCGCCGAAGGTGCCATTGCGGATGAAGGTGGCGGCGACGGTCATCGTCGCCAGGGTATTGCTGGCTCCGGCGAACCAGACGCGCTGGCCGGCGAGGGCGGTGCTGAGGCCGTTGTCGCCCATTCCATGGCCGCGGGTGTAGGCGTGCCTGGGTGTCAGGAGGGTGGCGGGCACCTGGCCGGGCGCGCCTTGGAATTCATTGCACTGGGAAATGGCGGTGAACCCATCCAGGCCGTAAAGCAGGCAATTGGTCTGCCAGGTCATGATCGGCGGGACATTGGGCCAACCGTCCGGCAAGGAATACTCGGACCACATCTGCATGGTGCGGCCGTTGGTGTTGGCGATGAAATTGGTCCAGACGGCGATGCGGAAGGGCGAATCGAGGGTTCCCTGGGACTGGGCCAGGGCCTGGAAGGCGAGGGCTGGCGAGCCTGGTGGCGGGGTAAAGATGTACTGAATGTTGCCCCAGGAATTGGCCGTAGCGGTGCCCAGGGTCTGCCAGCTTGCGCTGTTGGTTGGGTCTTGAGAGTCCTGAATAGTGTAGATGTTCCACGGAATCCCGCTGAAGGTGATGGAGTAGGTTCCATTGCTCACTTCGACAAAGGCGGCGCTTTGGGCGGCGCCGTAGCTCAAGAGGGGCTCGACGGTTACGGTGCCAACGGCGGAGATGCCATAGTTATCCTGGATGGTGTAAGTGAAGAAATCAGGGCCGGCATAATTGGTCGGTGGAGTATAGTACACCCAGCCCTCGGCCAAGCTAGCGGTCCCGCCCTCCGGGGTGGTGGGAGAGACGCTCTCGAAGGCGATAAGATTGCCCTCAGGGGCGGAATCATTGGCCAGGAAAGTGCTTACCGGCGCCTTGGTTCCCGCAGTGGGCGGGCGATAGAGGACGACGGGCCCGGCGATGGGCGGCGCGTCGATGAGCTCGAGAGAGGCCAGGGCGCCGGTGGAGCCCAGAAACACGGCGTCGCCCCCGTAATGAATCGTGATGGCGTGCATGCCCAGAGAGAGAGAAGTTGTGGTCCAGGCGGCGGCGCCCTGGGCGAGGGCGACTTGCGGGCCTGAGGGTTGGCCATCGACCCAGAACTGGACGGCGCCGGAGGGAAAACCCAGGCCAGGGTCATTGGGCCAGAGCGAGGCGGTGAAGGTGACCGGGGCGCCAGGCAGGGCCGGGTTGGCCGAGGAGGTGACAAACGCGGTGGCGGCGTTGGGGCTGGCGCCAGACTGCGAGGCGGCCCGATAAAACCGGAGGCGGTTTGTTTGAGACAGGACATCGTAGTACTCGAGCACGCCCTGGGGCCCAATCGGCCCGAAGGCGAGCCATTGCCAGTTCGACCCGCGAAGGCTCGGCTCATATTCGAGGGTACAAGGCTGCCAAGGAGGACCGGAGACCAGGACGAGGTTGGTTCCCGCGCCCGACGGCACGAGGGTCAAGAGGAAAGAGGTTTGCTCGCTCACCACGATGGTAACGGTGCCCGTGGCGGGGAAGCCGTACTGGTCCTGCATGGTGTAGGAGAACGAGTCGGTGCCCGCAAAGCCGGCGGCCGGTTCGTAGAACAGCCAGCCCTCAACCAGGAGCACGGTCCCGCCCTGGGCGCTGGAGGGGCTGAAACTGACTAACGTCGAAAGCATGCCGCCCATGCCATCGGAGGTGTGGGCGGAAATATCCGTGATGGCAACCCTGGTTCCTTGGCCGGGGGCGCGGGTGATGACGTAATTGCTGGCGACGGGATAGGTACGTATGATCTGCGGGGGATTCAGCGTAGCGCTGGCGGGAAGAAAATCGGTGCTGCCTGGATAGGCCACGGTCAGGCTGTGCGAGCCTACCAAAAGGGCGGGGACGGTAATCGAGGCCCGGCCGCCGAGCAAGGCGACCGGCCCTCCGTAAGGAACCCCGTCCAGCGTGAACTGCACGACGCTGCCCGGCGGCGCGGCGGCTTGACCGGTCGCGCCAAAGACAAAGGTCGCGGCGAAGGTGACCGGGGCGGAAAGGAAGGCGGGATTGGTCGAGGACATGACCGTCGCGGTGGTGGGGGCCTGGGTGATGGTCAGGACGCCGGGATTGGTGATGAGGCTGTAGTTGCCCAGCACGTTGGCCGGATCGATGAAGCCGATGTCAATCGGATAATTGCCGGGCGGGCTGTTGGTCAGGGCGGTGGTGAAGAAAGTGGCCGTGATGATGTCCCCATTGGTGAGGCCCACGAGGGTGCCGGTGAGTGGGGGATTGGTGGTGCCGTAGCTGCGGGTCTGGTTTTCCGCGGTGGCCACCAGGGAGGCCGGGGTGATGGTGAACGTGCCGGGGATGTTCGTCACGCTGTAGTTGAGGAGCAAGGTGTCCGGGTCGCTGAGCGTCGCCCCGATTTGATAGACGCCCGGGGGGCTGTTCGCGGACGCCACAGTCCAGAAGGTGGCGGTGATGTCGTCCCCGTTCTCCAGGCCGGTGAGCGAGCCGCTGAAGGGCGGATTGGGAGTGCCGTAGCCGCGGCTGGCATTGTTGGCCTGCACCACCAGCGGCGCGGGCGTGACGGTCAGCGTGCCGGTATTGGTGGCCACGCTATAGTTGGTGAGCAAGTTGTTCGGATCGAGGAGGGTCGCGACGATGGCATAAGTGCCCACGGGACTGTTGGTGTTGGCGTCGGTCGAGTAACTGGCCGTGATGTTGTCCCCGCTGCGCAAGCCACTGAGCGTGCCGGTGAACGGGGGATTGGTCGCGCCGTAGGGGCGGGTTTGGTTGGCGGGGCTGACCACCAAGGCATAGGGGCGCACACTGAGGGTGCCATCCCAGTAGATGAGGGTGTAATTGGAGGCGGTGAGGCCCGAGGGAATGATGGGATAGGTGCCGACCGGGCTGTTGGTCTGGGCGCTGGTCGTAAAGACGAGCGTGCCTCCCAGGACGGCAGGGGTGTCGCCATCGACCAGGCCGAGGAAAGTGGCGGTCAAGACCGGGTTGGTCTGGCCATAACCGCGGCTGGCATCGTTGGCCTGGACCACCAGGGGCTCGGGCCCGACGGTCAGGGTGCCGGACACGTATTGGATAGTGTAGTTGGGGGCGGTCTGGCCGGAGGCCGAGATGAGATAGGCGCCCACCGGGCTGTTGGTCTGGGCGGAACAGCTTTCGGTCAAGACGCCAGTGAGGATGCTGGCCGTGTCGCCGTTGGTAAAGCCGGCGTAGGCCACGGTGAACGGGGGGTTGGTCTGGCCGTAGAACCGGCCGGCGTTATTGACCTGGCCAATGAGCGGCGCCGGGGCCACGGTCAAGAGGCCCGGGTTGGTGGTTACGTTGTAGTTGACGAGCAGGCCGCCCGGGTCCAGCAGGCTGGCGCTGATGGGATAGTTGCCGACCGGGCTGCCCGGGCCGGCGGGGGTGGCGAAGTTGGCAGTGATGTTGTCCCCGTTTTGCAAGCCGGTAGTCGTGCCGGTCAACCGGGGATTGGGCGCGCCGTAGGTCCGGGTCAGGTTGTTGGCGCTGACCACCAGCGGGGCCGGGGTGACGGTCAGGAGGCCGATCTTGGTCGTGACGTTGTAGTTGGGGAGCAAATTGTCCGGGTCGCTGAACCCCACCTCGATGTTATAGACTCCGGCGGGACTGCTGGCGTTGGCCGCCGTCGAATAAACCGGGGTGAGGTTGTCGCCATTCTGCAAGCCGGTCACGGTGCCGGTCAAGGGCGGGTTGGGCGCGCCGTAGGCGCGGTTGGTGCTGGCGGCGCTAACGACCAGCACCGCCTGGGTGATGGTCAGCGTGCCGGTGTTGGTCGTGACGCTGTAATTGGCAAGCAAGTTGTCCGGGTCGTTGAACGCCACGCCGATGCTATAGTTCCCCACGGGGCTGTTGGTGCTGGCACTGGTCAAATAGCTGGCGGTGATGTTGTCCCCGTTCTCCAAACCGAGCAGCGTGCCGGTAAAGAGCGGGTTGGGCGCGCCGTAGGCGCGGCTGGCGCTATTGGCGGTGGCCACCAGCACCGCCTGGGTGATGGTCAGCGTGCCGGTGTTGGTCGTGACGCTGTAGTTGGGGAGCAAGTTGTCCGGGTCGTTAAAGGCCACGCCGATGCCATAGTTGCCCACGGGGCTGTTGGCGCTGGCGGTGGTGAAATAGGTGGCCGTGATGTTGTCCCCGTTGGTCAGGCCGGTCAAGGTGCCGGTCAAGAGCGGATTGGGCGCGCCGTAGCCGCGGCTTTGGTTGTCGACCGTAACCACCAGGGCATATTCGCAGATTCTGAGCGTGCCGTTGGAGTAAAGCAGGGTGTAATTGGTCGAAGTGAGCCCCGAGGGCACAATCGGGTAACTGCCGATCGGGCTGTTGGTCTGGGCGGTGGTGGTGAAGACCAGCGTCCCTTCCAGCGCGCCCGGGCTAGGGCCATCGAGCAGGCCGAGGAAGCTGGCGGTGAAAACCGGGTTGGTCTGTCCGCCGACGCGGCTGGTATCGTTGGCCTGCACGATTAACGGTGCAGGCTCGACGATCAGGCTGCCCGGCAGGTATTGGATGGTGTAGTTGAGGGCGCTCTGGCCGGAGAGGGAAATGGGATAGACGCCCACCGGGCTGTTGGTCTGGGCGGGGCAACTGTCGCTCAAGACCCCGCTGAGGACGCTGGCGTTGTCCCCGTTGAGAAAGCCGCTGTAGGTGGCCGTGAAGGGGGGATTGGTCTGGCCGTAGAACCGGCTGGCGTTATTGGCCTGGGCGAACAACAGCGCCGGAGTGACGCTCAGGACGCCGGCGTTGGTGCTCACGCTGTAGTTGCCCAGGAGGTCGTCCGGGTCCGAGAGGGCGGCGTCGATGGGATATTCGCCGACGGGACTGTTGGTCTGGGCCGTAGTGAAGAAGCTGGCGGTGATGTTGTCCCCGTTCTGCAATCCGGCGAGCGTGCCGGTCAAAAGCGGATTGGGCGCGCCGTAGGTGCGGTTGGTGCTGGCGGCGCTAACGACCAGCGGCGCGGGGGTGATGGTGAGCGTGCCGGTGTTGGTCGTCACGCTGTAGTTGGCTAGGGCGTGGTTCGGGTCCAGGAGGCCCGCCACGATGAGGTAAGCGCCCACGGGACTGTTGGTGGCGGCGGAGGTCGAGTAGGTGGCGGTGATGTTGTCCCCGTTTTGGAGACCCGTGAGCGTGCCCGTCAGGAGGGGATTGGGGGCGCCATAGGGGCGGCCCTGGTTGTTGGCGCTGACCACCAAGGAATAGGGGAGGACATTAAGCGTGCCATTGGAGTAGGTCAGGCTGTAATTGGTCGAGTTGAGGCCCGAAGGCACGATCGGGTAAGCGCCGACCGGGCTGTTGGTCTCGGCGGAGGTCGTAAAGACCAGCGTCCCTGCCAGCGCGGCAGGGGTGTCGCCATCGACCAGGCCGAGGAAACTGGCGGTGAAAACGGGGTTGGTCTGCCCGTAGGCGCGGCTGGCATTGTTGGCCTGCACCACCAGCGGCGCGGGCATAACGGTCAAGTTGCCCGGCAGATATTGGATGGTGTAATTGAGGGCGCTCTGGCCGGAGACCGAAATTGGATAGACCCCGGCCGGGCTGTCGGTCTGGGCCGGGCAACTGCCGCCCAAGACCCCGGTCAGGACGCCGGCGTTGTCCCCATTGAGAAAGCCGCTGTAGGTGGCCGTGAAGGGCGGGTTGGTCTGACCATAGAACCGGCTGGTGTTATTGGCCTGTCCAATCAAGGCGGCGGGGCCGACGCTCAGGAGGCCGTTGACAAAAACGAAGGCGTAGTTGGCCGCGCTCAAGTTTCCCGTCGCCACGGTAATGGGGTAGGAGCCCACCGGGCTGGCAAGCGTGGCCAAGGTGCTGAGGCTGGGGCTGCCGGTTAGGGCTGAGGCTTGGGTGTCGCCATTGACGAAACCCGAGACGCTCCAGCTCAGCGATGGATTGGCGGCGCCATAGGTTCGGTTCTGGTTCTGGGCGGTGACGACCAAGGGGGCGGGCTGGACGTAGAGGGAGCCGCCGGTGATGGTGACGGAATAGTTGCCCAGGGCGTGGCTGGGGTCCTGAAGGGCCGGGACGATGGGATAGATGCCGGCGGGGCTCGAGGCGGAGGCGGTGGTGGTGAAGCTGACGGTGATGTTATCGCCGTTGGTAACCCCAACGAGGGAGCCGGTGAGAAGGGGGTTGCCGGTCCCGTAAAGGCGCGTGAGGTTGCTGGCGGTGACGGACAAGGGCTGGGGCAAGACATTGAGGAGCACGGAGCCGACGGTTGCCGAGTAGCCATTGGTGTCGGTAGGGTAAAAGGCCACGTACAGGTCTTGCGCCGAACCGGCCTCGAGCACCGTGCCGGCGGGAGGGATATAGACGAACTTGCCGGGGACGCTGGCGCTGGCGTTCAATTGGGCGGCGCCCAGAGGGGTGCCGTAAGTGATGGGCGCCGGGTTGGTCCAGGTGAGGGGGGGCTGGACGACGGGGGTGCCGGTGAATTCGAGGGACCAACTGTTCAGGACGTTGGTGCTGCCGTACACGCCCATGTCGGCGACAAACAAGGTCCACTGTCCCTGGGGGCTCAGGCCGTTGAACTGGCTCAGGAAGGTGCTGCGCAGCGAGGTATCCTCGACCTGGGTGGGGTCGACATACCGCGCGTCCGGCTGCCACGTGCCGGTGAGGGGCAGACCCTTGGGCGGCGTCGTGACCTGGCGGTAAAGGTGGACGTCGTTGCTGTTGGCGGAGTCCGCAAAAGTCACATTGAACCCGTAATCGTTGTACCCATTGGGATTGGTTGCGGTCCGGCCGGCGCGGTTGAGCAAGACCGTCAAGCCGCTCGCGTGCTGCAGGTAGCAATAGAGGTCGCCGTTGAAATCACCGGTGATGTGCAACTGGACCTGGAGGGAAGTAATG
>Ga0326728_10016037_pt1 | contig 15389 bp, 16 predicted proteins | sample MB3enrmetagenome_FD_207602 | JGI IMG/M metagenome (GOLD analysis project Ga0326728, IMG submission 207602) | Lab enriched peat soil microbial communities from McLean, Ithaca, NY, United States - MB31MN | ecosystem: Environmental > Terrestrial > Soil > Wetlands > Peat | place: USA: New York...
GCGATCAAGCTCCCCACGGAGAACGACGAGCAGAAACGGGCGCGCCTGGAAGCGATCCAAAGGGCGACCCGGACGGCAACCGAGACTCCGCTCGGCATCGCGCGAGCCTCCGCCGGGGTTCTCGAGTATATGCGGGTACTGGTCGAAATCGGGAATCCGAACGCGCGCTGCGATGCCGCCGTGGGTGCGCAGCTGGCCTACGCTTCGCTGAAGGGGGCGCAATATAATGTCCTCGGCAACATCCCTGGGCTAAAGGACCGAGCATTCGCCGAGGGTTGCCGCACCGAGGCCAGGGATCTGGTCGAAAAGGGCCAAGCGATCCTGAAGCAGGTTGATGATCTGATCACCGGCGCCGGTTAGCGGCCGGGGCGGCCGGCTTTCAGCGACGACTTGAAATTCCGGATGCCTTCGCCGAGTCCCTTGCCCGACTGTGGGGCCTTGACGACGATAAGCTCTCCCGTTCCAAGGTTAAACATGAGCCTCCTCTGAATCGAGGGGGGCAAGCTTCTGAGCGCGAGCGCAAGCCGCCCTTTCAGTTGCCGCCTTTGAGCACCCCAGGCAGGTCCATGCCCTGGACGTCAATAAATCGCTTGTTTACTAGCCTGAAATGTCCTATAAATCAACCCGCTGTAGGCATTGTTGAATAAGGTATCCTAATCGTACAGGAGCATCTGAGTAGGCTTTCACGTGATTTTTCGCTTCTTGAGCACTTCCCAGAAAGCTCGCGATGATCCAAGTACTCGATATTTGAAAGATATCAGTGGTTCTTTAGCCCTGCCCTTGATTGTCCGGAAGTGATAGGGAGAGGTATACAATCTGTTTTCATGGACCGGCAGCGGGCAGGAGATACTCTCGAAAGGAGCAGCTCAGTTGAAGATAATTGGAGAAAAAATAAACGGGACCCGCAAGCGGGTGAAGCAGGCCATCGAGGAGCGCGATGCGAAGTTCATCCAGGACCTGGCGGTCAGCCAGGCCGCGGCCGGCGCCGATTGGCTGGATGCCAATGCAGGCACAGCCCCCCAGCGCGAAGCGGATGATCTCATCTGGTTGGTCGAAAACATCCAGGCTGTAACCGACAAGCCGATCTGCCTTGACAGTGCCAATCCAGCCGCGCTGGAAACCGCGATCAAAGTCGTGAAACAGACCCCGATGATCAATTCGATCAGCGCCGAGCCGCACAGGCTGAAAGGCGTGTTGCCGCTTGTTGCCCAGTACAAAACCCCGGCGATCGCGCTGGCCATGGACGAAAAAGGCATTCCCAAAACAAAAGACGATCGGCTGAACGTCATTCGCCGGCTTCTGGGCGAGACCCGCAAATTGGGAGTGGCCGACAACCAGCTGTATTTCGATCCGCTGGCGATGACGATCGCGACAGGCCAGGATAACGGCTTGACGTTTTTCGATACGATCCGCGCCATTCGAAAAGAATTCCCGGAAGTTCATATCACTTGTGGTTTGAGCAATATTTCCTTCGGAATGCCCGCCCGCGCTTATATCAACCGCGTCTTCCTGACTCTGTCCATGGAAGCGGGACTCGACAGCGCCATCTGCGATCCGATGGACCACGAGATCAAGACCACGATGTTGGCGACCGAGCTTCTATTGAATCAAGACAAACACTGCTTGAAGTTCACGAAAGCGTTTCGCCTAGGAGCGTTTAACAAACCACAGCCCGTTGGAACCAAGGCCTAGCCCGTGTAGGAACTTTTGTATAAATCTAAGGAAGCAAAAAAGGAGAGCACTATGTCCAAAGAATTAGTCGATGCCGTCGTTGATATGCGTGAGGAAGATGCAGTCAAGATTGCGGAGAACTTACTGAGCTCCGGCGCCGATCCTCTCAGCCTTCTGGATGATTGCCGTGAAGCCCTTGGCATCATTGGAGACCGGTTTGCGGCGGGCGAATGCTTCGTCCCCGAACTGATCCTGGCCGGCGAAATGCTGCGGCAGGTCGGAGCCCTGGTGAAACCGAGGCTCGAAGGAAAATCCGGCGGCGGCGCTCAGAAGAAGCTGGGCAAGGTCGTTTTCGGCACCGTGGAAGGCGACATCCATGACATCGCCAAAGATATCGTGGAGTTCATGCTGGAAGTCAACGGGTTCGAGGTTATCGACCTGGGAGTCGATGTCCCCGTCGCCAAGTTCGTCGAAGCCGTCAAGGCTCACAAGCCCCAGGTTGTCGGGCTCAGCGGATTCCTGACACTTGCCTACGACCCGATGAAAAACACCGTCCAGGCGCTGAAGGATGCCGGATTGCGCGACAGCGTGAAGATCATGATCGGCGGCGGGCAGATGGACGACCAGGTTGCCGCTTATGCCAAGGCCGACGCCTACGGCAAAGACGCCATGGCGGCCGTTACCTTGTCCAAAGGATGGGTGGGAGCGAAATAGCCATGCCAAAACCGGAAAATTTCGACAAGTTAACTCCTGATCAGAAGCGTCAAGCGCGTCTGGATGCCTGGATCAACCACGAAGGCCTCCAGTTCAAGAAGCCGGAAGCCGAAAAGGCATACCGGGAACGCGCCCAGCTGTTTGCCGACGCTTTTCTGATGAAGAAGCCCAAGCGGGTGCCCGTTGCGATTGCGACGGGATTCTATCCGTTCGTCTATGCCGGGTACTCTTGCAAGGACGCCATGTACGACTACGAAAAGCTCGGCAAGGCAATGAAGAAATTCCATGCCGATTTCCTGCCCGATACCGTCGCCTCCGCCGGCCTTTACGTGCCGGGCAGGATTCTGGAAATCCTGGACTACAAGCTCTATCACTGGCCGGGCCACGGCGTCCCGGAAAACACTTCCTACCAGTGCGCGGAAGCGGAATTCATGAAGCAGGATGAATACGCATCCTACCTGAGCGACCCCAGCGATTACTTCATCCGCACTTACCTGCCCCGGGTTATGGGAGGTCTGGAACCGTGGAAGGAGCTGCCGCCCTTCACCGACCTTCTCGAACTTCCGTTTATCCCCTGGGGCATGCTGCCTTTCGGCCTGCCGCATATCCAGGAAACGTTTAAAAAGCTGATGCAGGCCGGAGAGATCGCGCTTGAATGGGCCGGGAAAGTTGCCGAAATCGACAACCACACCATCCTCGATCTGGGGTTGCCGAAATATCAGGGAGGTTTCTCGAAGGCGCCGTTTGACGTCATCGGGGACACCATGCGCGGCACGCGGGCGATGATGCTCGACACCTTCCGCAAAAAGAAGGAGATCCTGGAAGCCTGCGAACGGATCATTCCTTTTATGACGAAAATGCCCTATGGAGCCTACTCTTGGGGCGCGGCTCCGACCGTGTTCTTCCCGCTGCACAAGGGGGCGGATCCTTTCATGTCCCCGAAGGGATTCAAGGAATTGTACTGGCCGTCCTTCAAGGCGGTCATGCTCAATCTCATCCGCGATGGCATGATCCCCTTCCTGTTTGTCGAGGGAAGCTACAACCAGCGGCTGGATCTCATCACCGATCCCGACATCCCGGCCGGAAGCACCATCTGGTACTTCGACAAGACGGAGATGAAGGAAGTCAAGAAGCATCTCCATGGCTGGGCCTGCTTCTCGGGCAACATGCCTTCAGCTATGCTGAAGGTCGGCACAGTCGACGAGGTCAAAGCGCGTACCAAGCAGCTGTTGGATGATCTGGCCGGCGACGGCGGGTACTATATGGTCAACGGCGCGGTGCTCGATGAGTGCAAACCGGAGAACCTGCACACATTCATTGATACCACCAAAGCCTACAAACTGTAATCGAGCAATCTCGGCTAGCCGAAAGCCCAGGGGTGAATTTTCATCCCTGGGCTTTTTTATTGGGTTCCACCCACAGGATTCAAGGTGCGCGCGTGCCCGCCCCGCCACGCCCGCTGCTCTTACTTCGCCGGCTTCCGCCCGGCCAGGATCAGCTGTGCATTGTAAAGCTTGGTCTGGACCTCTTTCGCCGCTGCGACCGCTTTGAGAAGATCCCCTTGGATCGTCAACCTGCTGATGGAGTCGTTGCTCTTCTCGACCTCAGACACGATCGCTCTCACCTGGCTCTGCTGCCTGGAAGACAAATTAATATTTGAAAGATCGCTTGTCACCTGCCCCAGGTTGCTGCTGATCATGGTCTGCATGGCATTGAGCTGCCGTGACAGAGAGTCTTGTTTGGCTTTGGCGATGGAGGCAGCCTTGACGAAATAGATTTGGGCACTGGAAAAAAGCACCTTTGCGGTCCCCGTTTTGCCTTCCTTGTCGGCGGCCTGCGCATGGTCCCAGGCTTTCTGGGCCTGCTGGAAATCCATAGGTGCGAGGTCGTCGGCATGGAGATTCTTGGCTTCACCCATGGACTGCTCGGCTTGCTTCATTTCGACTTCCGAACTGCCGCCGACACCGCACGCGCAAAAAGCAAGCAGCACGAAGAGGCTTAAACTAGTATAAAAAGGAATTCTCATTACTGATCTCCATTGGATTATGGCACCGAGGCCGGCACTGCCTGCGTCGAGCGCAAAGCGAAGTTCACGGGCGAAGTGAAGGGTTTTTGAGATGGGCAACGGCCGTAAGTCATTGATTTCAGTGGTCTCTGTGGGCAGGACTGAACCGTGGAGGCACGGATTTCAGATCTGCGCTACGCTCCGGTAAACACTTCAGATTATATGGAAGCCACGCGGTTCGCAAGCAAGATCGCGGATGAAGCCGGCTCAGCCGGATACGCGCCGGCCCTGCAGGAAAGCCTCCAGCTCGCGGATCCGCTCCGATAGGACCGGGTGCGAAGACAAATATTCCATCAGCCCGGAGGGATCCGGGGCAACTCGGGACAGCCGTTTCAGGGCCGCTATCGATGCCCGCACATCAAAGCCGGTCGCTGCCGCCAAGCGAACGGCCTCCTCGTCAGCCTCCAGCTCCTGCATCCTGGAATATCCCTTGCCGACCAGTTCCCGAAGCATCTGCCCTGCCGCCGGAAGCCGTGCCATGACGACATTCAGAAATGTGTTTGCCGTCATGCGATCGCGCGCATGCCCGCGCAGGACATGACCGATTTCATGCCCCAGAAAGAACGCGGTCTCGCTACGGTCGCGCTTGCACAGGTCCAGGAGCGAAGTCGTGATAAACACAAATCCGCCGGGAAGGGCAAAGGCGTTGGCCAGACTGGAGGCAACGACCGCAAACTCAAATTTCCGGCGCGGGTCCTTTACGGCGCCCACGAGCCCGGCCCCCACGTTTTTGACGAGTTCCTGGTCCGCACGCGACCCTCTTTGGGAAAACTGCGCCGCAAATACGCGGGCGCACTCCCTGCCATATTCCAGTTCCGCCTGAAGGGACTCATCCTCCGTCCCTGCAAACGAACTCCACATCCACTTGGCATGGCGCAAGGGTTTCCGGGACTGTCCCCCAAGCCAGGCCCCGAAGCCGGGCAGCAGCTTTGGATTGAATAAAACCACGAGCACAACAATAAAAATGATCAGGGCCGCCAAGCGATTGGTCCTCCAGTCACAGGACTACCATTCTATCGTAGCCGTTCCGGCGCGGGAAGGGCGCTTTGGTGCGATCGCCTGCCTGCGCGCTCCGCCTGCACCCCGAGGCCATACGGTTTTTGCTTTTGAAACAGGCCGGCTTTGGATATGATCGGGCCAGTTTCCAATCCAACGGGGACAACGGATCAGAAGAAAGAGCGGGGGAGGATGATGGAACCTCTAAAAATCCAAATCGACGGTCGGGAGATGGCGGGCGACCGGGGCATGACGATTTTGCAGATTGCCGAGAAAGCCGGGATCGAGATCCCCACGCTCTGTCATCATAAGGACTTCAATCCATCGGGTTCGTGCCGAATCTGTGTCGTCGAGCTGGAAGGGTCCAGCCGGTTGGTCGCCTCCTGTCATACGCCCATCGCCGAAGGGATGGTGGTGCACACTCGCTCTGCCAAAGTCCTCTCCGCCCGCAAAGCGACGATTGAACTCTTGTTGGCGGCTCACACCGGGCCCTGCGTCCTGGACGCCGGGGCAGCCGAATGCCAATTGCACCATATCGCCTCGGAGCTTGAAGTCGGCCCTCCCAGATTCAGCGTCCAAAGGCCTCGCTTTTACGCCATCGAGGATGCCAGTCCCTATGTTCACCGGGATTTGTCCAAATGCATCCTCTGCTCCCGCTGTATCAGCGCCTGCAATGAACTGGCGGGCAAACACGTATTCAGCACCGGGTACAGGGGTTTTAATTCAAAAGTCGTCGCCGATAACGATGTCTCCCTGTACAAGCACTTCTGCAAAGACTGTTATCTATGCGTCGAGTACTGTCCGACCAGCGCCCTCACCAAGGCGCGCGAGCCCGGCGATAAGCAAAGGGGGAAGAAAATGGCCTCTGTTGCGCCACGGCGCACGACGCAGGACCCGAGGTGCGGGAACCTCCTGCCCATGCTAAAAAAGGCGCAGAACAGGTCCCGTTACATCGCGCCGAAATTCATGGCCAGCGCCGCCGATTCCCTGAACCTGTCGCTCAGCGAAGTCTATGGAGTTTCGACCTTCTATTCCTTCCTTTCCACCAAGCCCCTCGGGAAAAACGTGATCAGGTTGTGCAAGAGCCTGCCCTGTTATCTCAAAGGCTCCGAGATGATCTTGAAAAGCATCGAAGACTCAATCGGAATCCAGCCCGGGGATGTCAGTTCAGACGGAAACTTCTCGCTGGAATTGACCAACTGCATCGGCGCCTGCGACCGGGCTCCCGCGATGCTGGTGAACAATGCCGTTCACGGAGACCTCACGCCGAGAAAAATTTCGAAGATTTTAAAACAGTATTGACCAAAATCCAGGGAGGAAGCCGAAATCGCCGGCACCCCGAAGGAGAATGGCCGTGCAAAGACGGGTCGTTTTGAAACATTGCGGGGTGATCGACCCCCAGGACATTGATTCCTACCTGGCCAGAGACGGCTTCGCCGCCCTGCAGAAAGCCGAGAAGCAGATGACGCCCGAACAGGTGATTGAAGAAGTCACGGCTTCGAGATTGCTGGGCCGGGGCGGGGCGGGCTTTTCCTGCGGGCTCAAGTGGAAGCTGGCAAGAGAGCAGCCGACGGGCGAAAAATTCATCATCTGCAACGCCGATGAGGGTGAGGTCGGCACCTTCAAAGACAGATACATCCTGGAACATGATCCTTTCACGCTCATCGAAGCGCTCGCGCTTGCCGGTTGGGCGATTTCTGCGGCGAAAGCTTTCCTATACCTGCGGGCCGAGTATCACTTTCTGTCCGAATTGATCCTGAACGCCGTCAGCCAGGCCAAAAAAAAGGGGTTTCTCAGACATCTTGAGATCGAACTGCGCGAAGGCGCAGGCTCGTACATGTGCGGCGAAGAATCGGGACTGATGAATTCGATCGAAGGGCTGAGGGGAGAGGCGCGTTACAAGCCTCCATTCCCGCCGACCAAGGGGCTGTGGGGAAAGCCGACCGTCATCAATAATGTGGAAACCCTGATGAACATCCCCCAGATCGTGCTCTACGGCAGCGGATGGTTCAAGGAAATCGGCACGGCGAAAAGCAAAGGGACGAAGGTTTTTTCGGTCAGCGGGGATGTGGCGTCTCCCGGAGTGTACGAACTCGAACTGGGAAGCAGCCTCTCGGAACTGGTGCTCGATCTCGGATCCGCACGGGATGTAAAAATGATACAGGTCGGCGGCGCCTGCGGCAGAATCCTGCCTGCAGGCATGATGGATACTCCGCTTTCTTATGAAGGCGTTCTGGGCGCGGGAGCCGTGACCGTATTCGACAAAACCCGGGACGTCCTCGACGTGATTTGCCGGAACACGGAGTTCCTTGCCGAAGAATCGTGCGGCCGCTGCGCCCCCTGTCGAGACGGCTCGGAGGCGATGCTCCACCTGCTGAAAAGGCTGACGCGGGGAGAAGGGGTGAGCGAGGACATCGGCGCTCTGGAGGACCTCGCGAACGTGATGTCCCTCTCGGCGCTTTGCGGGCTGGGCCAGACTGCCTGCGTCCCGGTCCTCGATACCCTGAACTATTTCAGGAAAGATTACGAAAGTCGTATCGAGCAGTCGCGATTCCTCAGGACTCTGAGATAGCCGGCTGGACTTTGGGATAGGAGAGTAAGGACTAATGCCAAAAAAAGACACGCCGACGGCGGCACTCACCAGGTACTCGTGCCCTTACTGTTTGAATACGTTTGATGATTATGAAGCGATCAAATCCCATGTCCTGACCGGCCACACAAGAGAATCCCTGCCGGAGCCCGAGGGGACCATCCACGTCACGATCAACGGCCAGAGCCATAAACTCCGGGTCGAATCGGACTGGTCGCTCCATTACCTCCTCCACGACAAGCTTGGTCTGACCGGGACCAAGCTGATGTGCGATCGGGGCGCGTGCGGATCGTGCACCGTGATCGTGAACGGGAGGCCCATTCTTTCGTGCATGACGCTGGCGGTCGAATGCAGTGGCAAACAGATCGAAACGGTCGAGGGCATCGCCGACTCCAATCACCCGCTGATCGAGGAGTACGTGAAGCACCATTGCATGCAGTGCGGCTATTGCACTCCGGGATTTGTCGTCACGGCCAAGGCGCTGCTCGACAGGAATCTCCATCCGACGGAACAGGAAATACGTGAAGCCCTCGGCGGGAATCTCTGCCGCTGCGGCACCTACCCGCAGCATCCGAAGGCGATCCTCGAGGCGGCCAGGCTGCTGCGGGAAGCGCGGTCAGCGGAGGAATCATGAGAAAGTTCACACACATCAATGCCCAGACCATCGAGGATGCGGTATCCGCTCTCCGAAGGTATGGGGACCGCGCCGGCATTATTGCCGGGGGCACGGACATTTTGGGAAGGATGAAAGACGAGATCCTGCCCAAATACCCTGAAGCGCTCGTCAACCTGAAAACGATTGCGGGCCTGGACTTCCTCAGGGAAGAAGCCGGGGTTCTGAGAATCGGCGCATTGACGCGGCTGCAAGACCTCGGACATGAGCCCCTGATCCGGGAAAAGTACAGGGCACTTGCCCAGGCGGCTTCAAAAACGGCGTCGCCGCACATCAGGGAAATGGGAACGCTGGGCGGCAATCTCTGCCAGGACATCCGGTGCTGGTACTACCGGAATCCCAACAACCGTTTCCCCTGCCTCAGAAAGGGCGGGGGGAGATGCTACGCCATCGAAGGGGACAACCGTTACCATTCCATCATGGGGGGGAGTGTGGAGGGGGGATGCTACGCCGTGCACCCGAGCGACACCGCTCCTGCGCTCGTCGCATTAAACGCGGGCGTCATCACCTCGAAGAGGCTGATGAACGTCGAGGATCTTTTCCAGGTCGGCGTGGCGAAGACAACGGCGCTGGACGCCGACGAGATCATCACCGAGATCCAGGCCCCTCTACCGGCGGCCGGCTCACGGAGCGCCTTTCTGAAGTTTGCGATCAGAAAGTCCATCGACTTTCCTATCGTGAATTGCGCAGCGATGCTGACGATCTCCTCGGGGAAGGTGTCCTCAGCCCGGATCTGCCTGAATGCCATCGCGGTCAAGCCGTATCGGGCCCGAAAGGCGGAGGAAGCCATTCTCAACAAGAGAATCAACGATAAGATCGCGGAAGCCGCAGGCAGGGCCGCCTTGTCCGACGCCAAACCGATGGAACGGAACGGATACATGGTCGGGATCGCCCGCACGCTTGTGAAGAGGGCCATACTGGCTTGTGCTGGAACGGATTGAGATGCGCATAACCGTCAATATTTATGCCTACCTTCGATACTATTTGACCGCGCCGGACAAATCGATCTGGCAAAAAGAATGGGATTTGCCCGAAGGCGCCAGCGTGAGCGATGTGCTGGGGAAACTGAAATTGCCCAAGGAAGTTCGTCTCACCGTGCTTCTCAACAGCAGTAGTGTAGATAAGAACGCACCTCTTAAGGAGGGCGACACCATTCATGTGCTTCCACAGATGAGCGGAGGCTAGGCCGGATGACGGATTTCGGCGTCATTCGTCATTTGCAAGGGGAGGATTGATGAGTCAGCAACCAGCAGTGTTAGGGAAAGAAGCGGCGGTCAAAACGCCCGCCTATGCATGGGTAGTCCTGTTTGCACTTTATATGGCCACGCTGGCTTCACCGCTTAATCTGTTTAAGCTGCCACCCGTGATGACCATTATCATGGAGAAATTCAATTTGACGGGCACCCAATCGGGTGACCTGATGTCCATCTTCTCGATCATGGGATTCGTCCTCGCCATTCCGGCAGGCTACATCCTGAAAAAATTCGGAATCAAATTGACCGGGCTGGTTTCCGTTGGGGCCGTTGCGATCGGATCAGCCCTGGGCGCCGTGGCGACCACCGCCCGCATGCTGTTTTTCGGGCGTTTTATCGAAGGAGTGGGGATGGGGCTGATTATGGTGGCGGCTCCGTTGGCCATCAGTTTGTGGTTTCCGGCACAGAAGCGCGCCCTGGCAACCGGGATATGGGCGAGCAGCGTGGGAGTCGGGAATGTCGCCACCCTTGTTTTCGCTCCCTCGTTGGCCGTAGCCCACGGTTGGCAGGCCGTATGGTGGGCAGGCGCGGGATTCGCGGCTGCGGCGTTCATCCTTTTCGCCATCCTGTTCCGTTTGCCCAGAACAGAAGAGAAGTATGAGGCCCCGGCACCCGCAGCGGCAACCCAGGAAAAGCCGCCCAGTCTGTTGAAAGGCATGGCCAATAGAAGCTTTTGGATGATCAGCATCGCGTTCGGCTGCTATAACCTGGTCACCATGGCCATGTGCAGTTTCCTTCCCACGTTCCTGGAAGTTGATCGCCAATACTCCCGGGTATACGACAAGGGCGTTCTCATGAACGCCTCTTTCGTCACGGCCTTCATCATGCTGGCTTCGATCTTCGCGGCGCCCGGCGGAGGCCGCATATCGGACCGGCTGGGGAAGCGCAAAGTGGTTATTCTGACTTCGTATATCCTGATGACCCTGACCTTCCTGGTGCCTTTCACGGTTACCGGGTGGATGATCCCGGCTTACATGCTGGTCTTTGGCATCGTCGGCGGGCCGCTTGCTCCCATCCTCCTCGCCTCTGTCCCGGAAGTGGCGCCGCAGCCGGCACTGATCGGCATCGGGATGTCGGTGGCAGCTGTGGGGCAGAACCTGGGGATGTACATCGGCCCGGCCATGTTTATCCGGATTCAGGAAGCGACCCATAGCTGGGCGGCAGCCGGTTACTGGATGATTCCGGTCTGCATCCTCGGCATTCTCGCCACGTGCTTTATCAAAGTCCGCTAGGATTGGGGTCGAACCGAGGAAAGTCACGTCGGGGCCTGCCATCATCGCCGGAGTCCTTTTTTGACCCCGTCGGCCTTGGCCCAGCTAAGGGTGGATTCTCTCTTCAAACGGGGATGGAGGCCCCCGAAAACGAGCTGAAGGCCGGTCTTCAGCTGGAGAACAACTACCCGGCGCCGGTTCGACCCCCGAGCCCCAGGTCTTCCATTTTGGCAGGGGTGAAGACGCCGCGTTTGATCAGTTTCTCAACCAGCGCCTTGCAATAATCGCATTCGCTGCACTCTTGATCGCAGGACGTGACTTTGTCGAAAAACCCGACTTCATCCAGGCTCTTGTTGTCGAGATGCATGAGGTGGGACATGGCGACGGAGTATAAATTCCCGGCCATCAATTCCAGCAGATCTCCCTCCCAATTCTCATTCAGATAGGCGTTCACGGCCCTGAGCAGCATGCTTTTCGAGCTGGTCCTGCCGACGATCTTAAAATATCCGCTGATTTCACGGTACCGGCGCGCATCTTCCGGACGGATCCAGCACGATTTCAGGATCTGGGAGGGATCGGTTTTCGAGAGCTGGATACAGTTCAGGCTGAAAACATTGTCTTCGGATTTCACGCCCTTTCCGGCACCCGGTTTCCTCGATTTATGGGAAATATAATTGAAGTGGAACTTCCGGAAGGCGCACTGAAAAAGGCAGCCTTCGTTCACCATCAGCTTGATTTCAGCCCCGGTTTTTTCCCTTATTTTCTTAAGAAGAGGCAGGTCGCGGTTGATTCCGACATCCGGGGTTATGACATCCGCGCCGGCCTTTCTGAAAATGATCGCCTTCTGCACACAGTCGATATCGCCAAGCACGGAAGCGGTTATTTCGAGGCCAGGGAAACGCTTCCTGACCTCGCGTATATAGAGAGGGTTTGAGATGGTCACCGCCTCGACCCCATGGTCTTGGTGCACTTTCTTGAGATAGGCCATCGTTGAACTCAAAACGGAAGGCGAATACCAATCGCTCCCATCACAGACGGAGTTCAGGAGCAGATTCACCCGGATTCCCTCTTTGCGTATCGAGTCGACAATCCCGATAAACTCGCTGAAATTCAATTCGGGCGCGATTCGGCCGGAACCGGAGAATTCCTGCGGGCCGGAGAGATAGATCTCCCGGATGCAATTCCCGTTTTGTGATTTCAGTTTGAATATTTCGGGGAGGGTCCCGGGGTCGTTGTTGTATGGGACTGAAAACTCAAGCTGGCTCATGCGTTTCGATTGACGATCGACGAATGTGCCTTCGGGGTCTTCACAATCGTCAATCGTCATTCGCAGGTTGTAAAGGACCGGGTCAGGCGCAGGCGAGTATGGCTCTCTTCACCATCGCCTTGGCGATGGGAATTTTCCATTTGTTTCTGTCGCCGGGAAGCGCCTTGGCAGCGGCAACCGCAGCGGCGCCGGCGGCATCGGCATTGGCCTCGTTGATCGGCTTCCCCTTCATGGCTTCCTCTGCCGGTGTCGATCGGTACGGCTTGTTATAGACAGCGTTCATGCACACCCGGGCGTCCCCTCCGCCGATGAGCGCCGCGCAATTGACAATCGGAAAATCGATGGACTTCCGGATGGCAAATTTTATGAAGGCGCTCTTGGCTCCAGCTGCCAGGGCGGGGATCTGTATCTCGGTAACGATTTCATCGGCGGCGAGAACCGTGGAGCCCGGGACTTTCATATCCCAGAACTGCTCGGCCTCGATCAGGCGCTTGTTGGTCTTGATCTGGGCATTTAACGCTACCAGAGCCGGCGCGGTATCGCTTGGATTCACCGCGAAGCACATCTTCACCGCGCCGAAAATGGAGTGATACCGGTTCTCCCCAGCCGCGGCGAAGCACTGTTTGCCCCCTTTCCGGGTGCAATAAAACCTGTTGTCGGGATTCCGGAAATACCAGCAGCGGGTAAACTGGCATATGTTGCCGGCAATCGTACCCATTTCCCGGATGTGCGGCGTGGCCGTTCGGTGGGCCGCTTCAGCCAGCGCCGTGTATTTGGCCCGGATCATCTTGTTCTCGGCAATGTCTTGCAGTCTGGTCAGAGCGCCGATCCTGAGCGCGCCCGCCTCCTCCTTAACGTAGTCCAGGCCCGAAATCGTTTTGAGGTTCACGAGAACCTCCGGATATTCCGGCAGAATCTCAAATCTCATGGTGCCCAGAAGGTCTGTGCCACCCGACATCACGGCAGCCTTGCCGCTCCGCAAAATCGATGAGGCCTCATCGATTGTCTTCGCGTCCACGTGAGCGAATTTCTTCCATGTTTTCATTTCAGGCTCCCTGTTTGAGATTCTTGGCAGCTTCCAAAACAGCCAACGGATGCCGCTGATAGGTACCACACCGGCAAAGATTGCCGCCCAGGGCGTCTCGAATATCCGCTTCCGTCGGATGATCGTTCTTGTCCAATAGCGCCTTGGCCGTACAGACAAACCCCGGAGTGCAGTATCCGCATTGGAAAGCGTTATTGTCGATGTACGCCTGGATGATAGGGTGCCTGGCCTTGGCAATACCTTCAGCCGTCTCTATCTTGGCGCCATCGCATTCACAGGCTAAAGTCATGCAGGAAAGAATCGGCCTGCCGTTCATAATCACGGTGCACGAACCGCAAGCCCCCTGGCCTCCGCACCAGTCTTTCGGCGACGTGTAGCCGATCTGGTCCCTCAAAAGCTGCCTCAAGCTCCAATGCGGCTCGACCGCGTAACGGTATTTTCCCCCGTTCACGGTCAATTCAATCGTCGTCTGTGTCGGAGAAAGTTTGGCCGCTGCGGGAGCCTGTTGGGCGACAGGAGCTGTTTTCCTCGCCTGAGCGGCCGCCTCGGTCGTGAGTGCGATGGTTCCTATCGCGGGAGCGCCCACCACCAACCCGGCGTCCTTCAGGAAAGTCCGGCGGGATATAGACAGTCCTTCCTTGGTTTCCTGGTCTGGGTTCTTCTCTTTGTCGTCTGGCATTTTCCCTCTTTTCTTTCCGGCGATGAGGCAGCCCCGCGCAATTTAGCCGCTATTATACCGGCATCGGGCCATCGTGTCCCCCATTTTCTGACGAAAACGGGGTCCGCACCGTCTAGATAAACATCTCTTCGTCCTGTGTGGAACCGGAGGGGGTTCTTCTCCGCCGGAAAAGCACATCCACCATGACTCGGACGGCGCGGGTGATCGCACTGATTTCGTTGAGGGGAATAAGGAGGCCTTTTTGCAGCAGATCCATCGTCTGTTCCGCCTTCCGTGACGCTGATTTGATCGTGTCCTGAATGCGGACGACTTCCTGACGGAAAGCGTTGGCGGTTTCGGCGAAAAAAGCGTCCAATTCCGTGACCCGGTTGTGTATGACATCCGTCGTAACGGCCAGCTTATCCCGAATGGGTTTCAGCCCTTCCGCCATGCTTTTGATGGTCGTCAGGCCTTCGTCAACCTTGGTGGACATAATCTGGACGTTCCTGAGCAGATCGTTGCCCAGCACGTCGAGATAGGCGGTCAGTTGACGAATGGCTTTATAAATTCCGAAGAAAAGAAACGTCTGGATGGCTACCGCAACGGCCAGAACTCCGGTGAAGACCATCAGGAGGGTATCGTGTGGCATCTGGACCTACGCCTTTTCCTTTTCTTCCTTGTACGCCTGCTTGCCGGCTTCAAGCGCGGCAGCGAATTGATCACGTTGCTGCTGCAGCAATTCTTTCCCTTTCTCCACGTATTCGGAGGTCATTCCCGCGACGGACTTGGTACGGTTGGTCACAAGATCTGCGCCTTCACGGGCTTTCGTCGCAATCAGCTTGCGGGTTTCCTCTCCGCTCCGGGGAGCAAGGAGGAGTGCCGTCGCGGCTCCAATCATCGCACCAAGCATCAAAAACAATGCCTTTTCGCCTGCGCCACCTTCTTGGCTCATAAATCCTCCTCCCGTAATGGGCTTTTGATAACACGCGTTCACGCCAAAAGTCAAACCCCAAATCCCTGTGCCTTGGAGGATTGACAATTCCTGACGGGTGCTTGACGAATGATGATCGGACGGAAGCCCCCGAGGTGGGATATAATGAAGGCCATCATGCCAGCCAAAATAACAGTCAGCCCGGAAAAGCAGTCGGATCGAATGAAGAAAATCTTAAGCGGCCTCGACAGCGCCTACCCGAATGCCCAGTGCGCGCTTCACCACACCAATCCGCTGGAACTTCTGATTGCCACA
>Ga0326728_10016038_pt1 | contig 15389 bp, 5 predicted proteins | sample MB3enrmetagenome_FD_207602 | JGI IMG/M metagenome (GOLD analysis project Ga0326728, IMG submission 207602) | Lab enriched peat soil microbial communities from McLean, Ithaca, NY, United States - MB31MN | ecosystem: Environmental > Terrestrial > Soil > Wetlands > Peat | place: USA: New York...
TGAAGTTAGTGTTAGCTCTCTTTATGGATCTCCGGATGGTGGGGTAGTGTCATTCTATGGAGGGTACGTTTCTGGCAGTCTTACATTCATAGTGTCAGCAACTGTTGTAGGGGGCGCAGCATCGGCAAGCATACCTTCATATTATGTATTGAGCACTGGCACATTCTATTTGCAAGCAAGTTATTCGGATTCTTCGTGTATAGGGTCTAGCCTATCAAACACATCAGTTCAGGTAATCCAGAGCGGAACGACTACGAATATCACGTCTGCCATTCCTTCCACAATAAACTGTACCGCAACATCAATACCAGTAACGGTGTCAATTACCTCTTCTCCGTTGTCACCGCCATCAATTGGAACCGTTACTCTGTATGCGACTGTCGGCTCAACCCAAATAACACTAGGTACAGCAACCCCGAATAATGGTATTGCCAATATTCCTCCAATCTCATTTGCCGATTTCACTTCATTTGGACTGTGGTCTATACAAGCCGTATATACTGCCATTTCTCCTTATACTAGCAGCTCATCGGCAGCCATAATTATGCAAGTCATACAAGACCCCACCACTACTAGTATTACTGCATTTAGCGTTTCACCTTTATGTCAGAGCAGCTCCTTTACAGTTACGGTGCAGGTGGCGCCAACATCTTTGTCCGCGCCGTCGACAGGAACAATTACCCTAACCGCAACAAATAGTGGAAACACAATTACATTGGGGACTGGTATGCCATCTAGTGGTATCTTGAACATTGCTGTTCCGGCTAATACATTCACTTCTGCTGGAGTTTGGGGCGTACACGCGTCATATACGGACGGTTCTTGTTATGCGTCAAGCACCACAACATATACCTATCCAATTACCGTATACAATTATACCAACAACACAACGACTATATCTTTGATAGAGCCAACTTCTGGCACAAGTTTCACTATTGGATCAAGCATTGCTGTTGAGGCAGACATTAGTTCTCTTTATGGAACAGTTAGCGGCACAGTCTATTTCTATGGCGGTTACAATGCAAATAGTCCTTCACAGCTAGCATCCGCAACCGTTAGCGGAAACGCGGCATCAGCCACGATCCCCGCAAGCTCATTGAATAGTCTTGGCGAGTTTTATTTACAAGCCGTATATAACGGATCTACATGTTTTGCGTCATCTCATACTCCAGGGGGAACAAGCGCATTACCAGTCTATATAATTCAGGGGAGCACCACTACAATCATTACCTCTACAATTCCCTCATCAATAACCTGCTCCACAACCATTATTCCAGTGGTTGTATCCGTTTCATCATCTCTTTTAGCTGACCCGTCCGTTGGCACCATCACACTAAATGCTACCCAAGGAAATGATGTCATAACGCTTGGCACAGCAACGCCAACAGACGGAATAGCGACAGTAGATTTTATTGTAGCAGATTTGATCAATAATGGGCAATGGGAAATACAAGCCGCATATACCGGAAACATAGATTACTCTAACAGCTCATCAGCTTCATACCCAATTCAGATAAATGGCGACGTAACGACAACGACGATAGCCTCCATAAACGGTGTAAGCTCATCGACTACATATGTTTGTATGAACAGCGTAATTCCAGTCGTTGTAAATATCTCTCCAACCAATTTGCGCCCACCATCAGGAGGTACAGTTGCTATATACGGAACTAATAGCGGGAACACTATCTTTTTGGCCAGCTCATCGCCAACTAATGGTACCGTTACTATAGACATACCGTCCGGAACATTTAGCACTGATGGCACGTGGTTTTTAGAGGCGACATATGCTCCAAATGGGCCATGTTATTATGCTAGCAATTCGCCTAACGGCACCAATGGAAAAGTCGTAGAGGTGTATGACTATACCACCAATACTACCATCATAACTTGGGTATCTCCGGCGCAGAGTTCTAATTTTGTCATCGGCTCTAGCATCACAGCCGAGGTAAGCATAAGTTCTGTTTACGGATCCCTAAATGGCGGCGTAATTTATTTCTATGGAGGTTATAATCCAGGTAGCCTTTCCCAATTGACATCGGCTGCCATCAGCGGCAATACGGCGACAGTCACAATTCCCGCGAGTTCATTGACCAGCTTTGGCCCATTTTATTTGCAAGCCGTTTATGACGGGTCTTCATGTTTTGGGCCTAGCAACACTCCTAGCGGAACAAGCGCGCTGTCTGTAATTATAATACAGAGCCAGACGACCACAAGCATCACTTCTGGTATCCCAACTTCAGTGACTTGTTCTACAGCCTCTATACCGGCGGTCATATCTGTATCATCAATTGCTCCTCAACCAAATCCGTCTACTGGCACCATTACTCTAAGCGCTATACAGGGCAGCACCGTAATTACTCAGGGAACTGTAACGCCATCATATGGAATAGGTACGATAGATATTACCGTTAGCAGTATAACTGATAATGGTCAGTGGTATATACAGGCTACATATATTGCAAGTAATGATGACTACACAAATAGCGTTTCGCCGCTTTACCCATTCCAGGTAAATGCTGATCCCACCACTACCACAATAACATCAATTGGATCCTATGCTTGCCAGAACTCAACAAATACCGTTGTCGTAAACGTTGCTCCGACTAGTTTATCAGCACCATCAAGTGGTACCGTATATTTGTACGGAACCAATAGCATAGCTGGTTCGATCCTTTTGGCGACAGGCACTCCATCAAGTGGAACGGCAAGTATAGTCATACCTTCTGGCGCATTTACCGAATCAGGCGTTTGGTTTATAGAAGCTGCATACACTGATGGGATATGCTACGGTTCCAGCAACTCTCCGGTTGGAACTAACGGGAAACCCGTAGAGGTGTATAATAACACTACCAACACTACGTATATATCTCTTTCATTCGTATCGCCTGTTGCTATGGCCAACTCATTGTCGGTTACTGCCAGCGTTTCCTCAACTTATGGAGCGGTATCTGGAACCGTTAGTTTCTATGGTGGATATGATACGCCAGCCTTTATTGGCGATAGCACCATAAACTTCAATGGCCACGCATATGACGCAACATATACCATACCTGGCAGCTATTTTACAGAAGATGGGCCTTTTTATTTAGAGGCAATTTACTCGGGGTCTCCATGTTTTGCATCCAGCACAACTGGTTTCGGTACGGGTGGGCCAGTAGTAGAGGTGGTACCATAGATGTTAGCAGCGGAAGATGTTAGGCTATCAATAACCATTATGCATTGTTCTTGGAACGCCGACAGGGTAGCGATGCTACATGACATTATAGAGAAGCTTGGCGACTTGTCAATGCTCACTGGTTTTTCGATATGTGATGACATAGACAAGAAGGGCATTTGGTGGAACTGCAAGCAATGTTGGAGTAATATACCTGCGGAATCAACTCACCATTTCGTTTTGCAGGATGACATGATGCCATGCAAGAATTTTATACCAGCATTGTATGAGATCATACGAACGAAGACAGAACAGATTATCCATATATTCGCCAGCAATCAAGCCTGTATAAAAGCATTGGTAGAGGGCAAACATTGGTATACGACCCCCGATGGAAGTTGGGGAGGTGCCATAATTTTACCAAGAAAGCATTTTGGGTGGTGTGCCTGGGCTGACGGGTACTTGCAGGATTTTAGCCCTATATGCGACGATACGCGGCTAGATCACTACGCGATTTGTAATCAGGAGCCAATTTGGTGCGTAACTCCTAGCCTAATAGAGCATATAGGATACGATAAAAGCCTAATAGGCAATTCACCGATGAAGTGGAGAATGTCAAAGAGGTACATCGGAGAAGAGGATCCTATGAGCATTGATTGGTCAAAAGGGGCAAATGATCCGTTAGTTGGTAAAAGGACGTGGGGAAGCTCATATGATGATTTGGATGTACACTTGAAACATGCATATAGGCTGTTTTTCAGAGAGAAGTGTGGATATACGGAGAAGTTCATATTCAGAAATAGGATGACCATATACTAACACGGCATATTATTATACAGCGAGAGGAACGAAAATGGCATACGAATCAATTAGACACGGAATTAGCGAGTTACTACGATCACCAAGCGGTGTTTTTGCGCTTCTATGTTTGTTTGCAGTTGTTGGTCTAACAGCATCGTTTCCAACGGTTATGGGAGCAGGAGTAATCACAGCATTTGTCAGCATAATTGTCCCAGTTCTAGGGGTACTCGAACATCTGGAATACCGCATTGATAATTCGGCAGCGCCAGATAAAAACAAGCCTAACAGCTAAATGTCTTCTGTTTGGTCGAAGCGGCACTGCCAATAAGTTGGCATATATGGTGAATAAAAGAGGATAGGTATATGTCGAATTACCCCAGCTCGTATGATGATGACGTTTCGCTACCAGTTGTCAATGATAACATCACCGAAATCGGAGGCGCGGCAATTGACGCGCTGCGTGATGCAGTTTTCAACATCGAACAATATGTTGGAACGACTGACGGCTATAACACGCTATCTATCACTGATCGCCTTGGAGTGTCAATAAACCTAGATGGTACGTTAAACGCATCGCAAATAGCAAGCATGGGGTTGGTCACACTGCCAATAACCCAAGATCAAATAGCTAGCAATGCCGCCATACCCGAGTCAAAACTAGCACTACTCTATTCTACCGCCACCCTATTCGGTCAAATCACCGATCTATCAAGGAGTGTCAATTCGGCTCTTGGGTGGATCGCTACAACAGGAATACAGCTTGAACCACATTTGCTTGGTATTCCAGATTTTCGGCATTCACTTGATCAGATCGATGTTAGCCATGATTTGGCAGACTTTCCATACCTGCAAAACAAATACGGCACAATTCGTGGTTTGACATCTAATTCACCAAACGGGCCAGGATACAGGGACAATACTAACTCGTATAACCTAATCAATGATCTAAATAACGAGTTTCTTTCCCATCAATGGGCTGACGGCACAGTATCAGGAACGCAGGGCACAATAACTACGAATAATGGGTCATCGTATTCGTCTAACTTTGCCCATACTGCAAGCGGAATATTCATTGATCCGACAAGGTTCGAAACAATCCCACAAACGAACAACAATTTGCAGCTGTTTGCAGACTATATGGATAGTTCTAGCCTCATATCGTTAGGTAGTAGAACTCAAAACCTATTTGCAAACGGTATATCAGTCAATTCACGATCAACAAGCTTAACTGCCGATGGATATGGCCAATTAATAGTTCCGCCAACACAAGCAATAGCTTACTTGAAGGGATCTTCGGGTAATTTGGGATACCCCAATGATGATATAAACTTCGGCGACGACATTATCCAGTTCACTCCAACAGATGGCTATTCCTTTGACGGGCAATTTTCGTTGGTCAAGGTTGGGGATATAGTCACGATCAATTATGGTGCTGATGGATATGGCGTCGAGATTCAATTCGTTATATCCGAGAAGAAATACGACCCTGGTACAACATACATCGTAAGGATCGCTGGTAAAAACATAGCGTATGCCAATCCAGCAGTGGCTAGTATCACAAGATCGCTATTCAATAACAACAAGTACGGTGTTTTAGCGGCTGCGACAGGAGTTACATCGGATTCTCTTGGCAATTCTTTGACAGGTGTTACGCCCAGCCTAATTATAGGTTCACCAAGTGGTGCGCAATGTTTGGGTATTGGATTTACACCAGACGAGTTCAATGAAACGCATTACTTACTCTACTTGGCACTGTATCCTGATGGCAATCCACTAGATGGATATACCGTTTTACCAGCAATTGATGTTACTGGCAACTCTGGTACAACGCCAGGCGCATATACCCTGGAAAGTATCGTAGCTGCAACTAATAACGCGTTTAGAAAGCCTGGGTTCAATTACCGATTTATAGCCTTCTCATACAAGGGCGAATTCGGAATTATGCTAGCCGACTCCTATAACAATGCTGCATTTTCAGTAGTCAATGGTGTTGTAGACCCCACTGGATTTTACGATCAGACGGCAACTCAAAACCAATTCCCCAACAATGTAATAGACCTCTTCCCAACAACTGGTGTTGTAGCCCCCGATCCTCTCGGATTTGGGCCATTTGGCGCCAATGTTTCTAGTCCCCTATTCCAAACTTCATATGGATCGGCTGTTGCAGCAGAGGTTTCCACCAAGGTATTCGTTCCGCTAAACAGAAACTCCTACTATGTCAATGGAACCGAACAAGACCTATTGAACTTGGATGTTGGACAGGCGCTAGATGCATTTGGCGATGGATACTGGCTAGCAAGCATAATTGAGGTAAGCCCTGTTTATGGCCCTCCTGGATATGTAAACGTAAAGTATCAGATTGCGCAAGACCTATCAACCTCTGGTCTAAAACCAGGCAAAACATTGGTGGTTCAGCCCACTGATGGATATTCTGGTGCAGCTGGTATAAATTATGGCAGGTTCGTAATTACTGGCGTCGAATTCACATGTAATCCAATACAGACGGTTATTACGGTATATGACGGAGTGCATGCGGCAGGCGGAACACCAGTAGCAGTGGCCCCAATAGGAACGCAAGTATCCATATACTTCGGATCCGACTCCGTTTCATTCGATGCTAATACTGCAACTGATTTTGGAGTGCCAATCGGCGCACAATTCAAGAGGCATTTCGAGATCTATGTAGACCAGAATAGCGACACATTTACTCACGAAAGGGGCAGGTTCAATCCAGCTGGCCCAATACAAGTGAATGGTATAACGCTAGCCAACACTCTAACCATAGCCAAAGCTATGGACATAATATCCATATCTCCCAAGTTGAGGGGATATCTCTTCGGATCCGTAACCAAGATAACTTTGAGTATCAACAGTTTCAACTCTTTGACTGGCATTTTCGATGGATACCTATCATCATATGACGGTTATAGCCCAACAAGCTTTTTCACGAGGTTTGGCCCAACCGTTAGCGGTAAATTGGGAGAAGTAACAAGGTTCTACGACGAAACTAACACCGACTACATTGATGTATTGTTCAGCTTGTCTAGTACGCTTCAAGCTATCACATCGCAGCAGTACATTGATATTCAGCTGTTCCCCACACTATCGCTAGATGAAACGATCATGCTTATTGGATCGTGCCAAGTCAATAATAGCAACGATTCCGTAACGCACATAAAGGATCAGCGTGAGTTCGGCAATACAAGCGAAGAGCAATTCACAACATCAGCAATCAACTACATATCAGCACCAGACAGGCTACTTCATTTCAACGGAGTAATTCGCGGGTTCGATATTGCTGGAACAACCAACGAGTTTATATCTGTATCCGGTGGATTGGCTTTGGTCAACGGCAATCTGACATACATCGACGATCAGATCATTACGATACCCAAGATCGTAGAGGTCGTTTCTGGATCGCTAACCAGCATTACCTACCCAATAAACTTCGCATTATGCGTCAATTCTGTTAGCGAGATAGTAGCGCAACCAATTACGGATTTCGATCCAATACTTGGCACTCCAACAACTGGCGATAGGGTTATGACAGTAACCAATGTTGTCTCTGGCAACTCTTATGTCATTGACTCCAACCTATTCAGTTATATCCTGAACAACAGGAAAGACCTAACACCGCTGTATGTCGTTTCCTCTACTGTATCTGGTACGGGAACAACTGCTACGGTTTCCCTGTCTTTGCGGGACGTAAGGCGATCTGCCAAGGATTCCGACTCCGTCACTCCTGCCGTCCTAACTAACGACCATTCACAAGGCAATTTCACTTCGCTATCAACCGCTCTGAATTGGCTAAAACTCAATAGTTCTTTCCAAGACGAATTGCAGGTAAAGGGAAGCTTCTCTATCGGTTATGATCCTGGTCTAGATTTTCCACTAGATATCATAGGCATTGGATCTGCATCGGAACTGACATTTAGCATGCCAATAAGCATTTTCAGCTCGTCTCCCATAAACTTCTCTAACATAGAGGCTACTTTTGCAGCCGGATCGAGCATAGAGAATACGAATTTCAATGACTGCATTATCAATTTTGGAGTTACTAGCGTAGACGGCGTCATTTTCACCAACTCGGTTATCAATGTAGGTGGTCTCATCACTAACGGAATTGCAGGATTACAAACACAGTTCATTGGATGCACGATCAATGTAAGCATAGCGCAAGCATTTGCAATAGGCTCTAACATATCATTTGACAACTGTACATTCAACTATACCTATAACCCAGTAGGCAGCTCGGCATATTCGACTTCTGACTTGGTCAATGCAGGTTCTGGCCTAATGTACGCCAACATTACTGGAGCGCTAAACAATGTTAGCGTAACCAATTGCACATTCAATAACAGCATAGCAGATCATTTTCCGTTCATCAGTTTGCAGCTTGGTGGAACATCAATTGCCGGCTTTTCTTATGGAGCAATTGCACAGAACATAACAATATCCAACAACACATTCAATTGTCAGCAAGTTACCGATGATCGTAGAGCGGTTATAGCATTCACATCGACGATCACAGCATCAAATAGTGGCGTTTCATTCCCGCCGTTTCCCAAATTGGTCAATGTCGAAATAAGCGAAAACACTTGCAATTACGATCAGATGATCTTGATTTCGACCGTAAGAACTGCTGGCCATCCAATTACTGGTGCAATGCTAACATGCGTAGATTGCGATGTATCCGAAAATACTTGCGGAGTAATTGCTTACATAACATCTGCGGATATTGTTTCAAGTGATGACAATTCAGTAACAAGCCGTGGTCTTGCGGTTAGGGACAAATCAGATCAGCTAGTTATCGAAAACAACTCATGCAAGCTAATAACCAATTTGGATTCAGTTGGCCAATATATAGCATTCCATGCTTTTGAGGGCGGAAATGAAACGTCAGATCATGACAATGACTGGGTCAAGGTTGGCACTGGTGCAGTTTCGATTTTGAGGAACACATGTAATTGGGTTTTGGTTGGTACTGCTGTTTGGTCAAGCGGAAATACTAACGGCAACATCAATTTTGATGGGGCGGTAATTGACGAAAACCGTTGTTCTCCTGGAAACCCGCTATTCCTATTGGCCTATCAGGATGTTAGCAATAGCGGATTGCCATTGCCATCCATAGGCATTTTGTTGAGGAACGAAGCATCTGCACAATACGATTACGCCAACTCGCAGAGCGTAATATCAAGCAACGTCCTAAATATCAAGAATTTGCTATCGCAATCTAATGGCGCGATCAATCAGGCATATTCTTTTGGTATAGCATGCTACGCTAGCGCAGTAATAACCAACAACACTATCAGCAATGTTTGCAGTTCAAGTAGTTCAGCGCTAGTTTATCTAGATGGCAGTGCGATTGGTGGCCCAAGCATTATCTGCAATGATAATCTCTTGACAAGGGGTCAATTTACTGTCGGCGCATATGTACAAGGTGGCAGTACGGTAGCTAGCAATCTAGTATCAATAACCAACAACATTTTCGACAGTCCATATGTTGATACGGCTAACACAAACACCAACACGGGCATAGATATTGGTGCTAATTGGGTATTCGTAGATAATATCAATCAACAGCTAGAAAATATTTCTGCTGGAGGTCTCAATTTTGTCGACGCTCGCTCAATAGAGTTTATATCCCAATCTGCTCAATTATTTGAGTCAGATGATGTCAATTGCTTGTACGTATTGAATGGTGTATTAGGTTTCAATGATGGTGGACGCATTTTCCATGCAATTTCGTTTAGTGGAGGCCCAACAGCATCACCGTTAAACTATACGCAGCAAAATGTTAGTACTAATTTGGCCATACCAACAAATGCCGCATATAATTGGCTAGAAGTTGATACCACATCAGGGCCAATTACAGTTACGCTTCCATCAATTTCCCTAATCACTCCGACACCGGCTGGCAGGTTCTTCTACTTCAACGATGCTGCTGGACAATTCGGTACAAATAACCTGACTATTTCTGTTGCAGGTGTTGGTGGGAACTTGCTGTATTTTGGCGGCTCAAATCAGTCTGGTGGTACGAAAGCGATAAATTGGATTGGTGCCTCTGGCCTAATATACACCGACGGAAACAATACTTGGTATGTAATTCCTTTCAATCAGCAAGGCACGTCGGGAGCCAGCGTCACATATACTGCCTCTACTGTTAACTTCATTGAATCTTCATTGAATATGGACTGCGCCTCATCTTTTGGGCTTCCAGGAACGATTGAAAACAATAACCATGGATGCACACCACAGTTGATATGTCCAGTGAATATCAACCCAGGCGCAACATCAAATGGTAACCTAAACTGCAACGTTGCCAATGCGATTACAGTATCGGCGGCTTATGCCATCAATTCATCAGTTTCTGCCGGCATAATAGCAACTAACGCAGGGGCAATTCAATCACAGGTTCTTAGAGGAATAAATACTTCCGTTGCCGGAGGCATCAGTTCAGGTATAACTGCTGGTATACATGTAGACGCTACTGCTGGAATAGTTTCTACTACTGGTAGTGGCGGATTTGGTCTAGGCGGTGGCAATAGCGATTATCCGATATTTACAGATGCTACTGGATCTGCAAATCCAAGAACAAGGATTATTGCGTTCCCGCTGACACCAGTAAACATAACAGGGGCATCGTCTGACAATTACAGCTTCTTGATGCCGGGATGGTCTGCTCAAACAATTCCTGCCGTAAACCTAATTGATCCCACCGATGCGCCAGTGGCAATTACGCCATGTTTCATTGGCCCTGGGCCTGGCGCCGGAACTGCTTTCCCACAATATTTTAGCCTGCCAATAGTTCATAACGGGGCAACTCTAAATAGTGTGTCGGTATATTTCTCTGTCAATGGATCCCGTTCTGTCCTTCCAGCCACATTACCAATAATAAGGGTGTATACTGCTAGCGTTATTCCAGGAGCAACTAATTCGTATCTCTCCACTACCTCTGCCCAAACAATATCGCCAAGTAGCGGCTCAGCATATTACAACTCTGGTGTTGCGCAGCCCCTAACATATACCTGCAATCAAAACAACGTAATTGACAGCACGAAGAACCTATACTTCATCACTATAACTGATGAAACTGGAACTAATTCGCAGTCTGGTAATAAGTATTACAGCGTTCAGTTGAATTACACGGTTTCTAACATGGCGTTCTCAACATAAGGGGAAGGCAAAATTAGCTCCAACAACTTCACTAAAAGCGACCTTTTTTCGCTACATGACATCATACAATCATCTATGATCATGTATCCAAAGGAGATCATTATCGCTACCCTACGTGATTTTTTCTCGAAGGACAGCTATTACCATTACTCGAAGGATGCGTGGGGCTTTGCCAATACCACAGACCACACAAATCTGCCACTAGGAGCCGATCTTCCGAAGGAGTTCAATAGAAACGGCGCCGATCAAGACGGTATTTCTACTCGTCTATTCATTGGAGAGAACTATCGATATGACGGCATTTATTACCCGTGTATCCTGGTGAAGAGTGGCGGAAGCAAATATGTCCCAATTTCAATCAACAGGGATAAGGGTGGAATACAATACGAGAACATACCCTATGTCGACGGCTATGGCAATCAGATGGTGGTATCAAGGCCCAAATACTTCTATACGGCTGGCGCATGGGAGGGATCAATCATTGTCGATGTCATGACTAGGAGTTTGCGATCAAGAGACGATCTTGTTGAACTAACTGCTATGGCCTTTACCGATATCATATTCGAGTCATTAGAGGATGTCGGGGTAGTAGTGAAGCCAGTTTCAATCGGGGGTGCATCAGAATCCGATGACAGAAATGACAAGCTATTTAGGCAAACTCTAACATTGGATATTAGGACGGAGTGGCGTCGTGTTGTGCCTATTTGTAGTTATATTGACGCTATCTTTTTTTCAGTCGAATTCGGCGACATATCCAAACCAGATAGTCCAATTGCGCATAATTTGACTATCAACAACGAAATCAACATGACAGACACGCTACTAAACATGTAAGTGGGGCATAAAAAAGCATGTCAATAGACGAATAATCCCATATAACTTTGATGCTCATAATTTCTTGGAGAAACTAAATGTCCAACATACCAAGCGTTCCTAATGCCCTTCCCGGCGTATATGATACGGTAGAAACAATATCCAGCGGAGTAAATGTTCCAGGCGGGACACGCATAGCCGCAATAATCGGCGAAGGATCTGCTAGCGAAACGATAGTATCTAACGCCCAGGGTGGCGGGAAAGATGGTCTAAACCCATCATATACCTCTGCAACCGGAGCTGATGGGAGGCATTTTCAACTAGCAAACTATCCGCTAATTTCCAATCGCACAACGATTTTCAAGAACGGTATTCCGCTAACTGGTCTAGAGGGCACTATAACCTCCACCACCACTTTCAGCGATAATTATGGCTATATGCTAGACCCAACAACAGGTCATCTACTACTTCAATCGGCACACCTACTAGATCAAGGCGGCACGTTCTATGTTCCACTTTCAACAAACGTAGGCGACGGATATCTAAACGCTTTACAGTTAGTAGACTCTAATGCGCCGCCCGAGATATGGACAATTCGCTGCGTTAGCGTTCAGAGAAACGCCATGAATGCTCCAATTGCAGGAACAGCTACATTCTTGGCATTCGGATCTGTTTCAGGATCGATCCTAGATGCTAACGGAAACCCAATTCGATGGATCGCTAACGGAACCGTAGTTTCTAACGGCATTTTGAGCTTCGCTATCGGTGAAACGCAGTCGGGTGGCATGGCAATTTCTCCCTTCGTTCAAGGAGACGCATTCACGGTTCAAGTTGCAAGCGGAGTTTTAGTCAAGGGCGATACGCTCACCTCAACAGAAGTCCCAACACTCAATCTAAATACCCCAACACTAGTAACTACCGTAAATCAATACACATCGACTTATGGAACGCCAAGCTATCCAAGTTCAGGATCAAATAGCAATGGCAATAACCTTTCGCTAGGTTGCCAGCTAGCTTTTGCCAACAATGCTCCAGCAGTCTTGGCAGTTCAGGCAGCACCTCCACTACCTCGAAGAACCTCCTATGTTCTCGATCCGTCAGTCAATTCAGTTTCTACGGATGTTGATGACTACATATTCCCACTTCCAGTTGGAGTAATTCCTGATTTCAATTCAGATATCCATTTCTTCGTTCAGAATAACGCTACACTCGTTGAAACGCAGGTTCTACCAAACAAGTTCGAGTATTACACACTAGGAACTGCGGGTCAGCCAACATTGAGCCAGTTCATCTTCTCCAACCCTCAACCTCCAGCCGGCTATTCATATGACTACTCGGTAATCCAGGAATACGAGTCGGTTGTCACTGGTTTTGATGGCTATATCGGCAGATTGGCCTCTGGAACACAGGCGATATTCAATTCCTCAATCAGCTTCGACTCCACATATGTTGGCAAGCTGTTGAAGGTAATTGACTCCAACAACAAGGCAAATATCGGAACATTCAATATCACCTCCGTATATGGTGGTCAGTTGACAGTTCAGACAGTAACCGCTAGCGAGCCGGGAGACCCAATTCCGCTAGGCACTCCAAGCGGCTTCCCAGACTTCACGTCAGAATCTGGAACAAGGTTTGGCTTCGAGCTGATCTATATCCCAACGGGTCTTCCAGTAGCGGCATCAGAGGGTACTGACGGAACACTCGCGGCATTCGTAAATACAGCAACAGCCACATTAACAAGCGTAGCCGTCAATTTTGGCTCAATTGATACGACAGCTAACCTAGTCAATAATTACAGGCTGAAAATCAACGGATCAACAGCTGGCAATAACGGTCTATATGACATCACCGGATACGCTTCTGGCACAAACACTCTAACATTGCGAATGGCGTTTGTAACGGAGACTGGATTGCGATATGAGGTGCTAGACCCAACATTGCTAAGTAGCTACATCGTAGTCAATCAAGCAGTTGTTCCAAACGGCAATCAATTAAGAGTGACTATCGTCGATTCGCGAGATGCAAGCTTCTATGATGCTGGATGGTTAAACGCCCTGGCTTCTTTGGAGATTGTTGAATGCGATATCGTTGTTCCTCTTCCAGCGCAGACAATATCGGTAATATTCCAGAATGCATTGTCTCATTGCCTATCAATGAGCAATACGCTAAACAGGAAAGAACGGGTGCTATTCATTGGAGCTATACAGGGCCTAACTCCTGACAACCTTTCAGGCACAACCCCAGCCGCAGTGGAAAACCTTGGCATTCTAGAAGGTATTCAAGGTGAAACGGTGACGAACATCTTGTCAGGCAACATCGAAGACCTAGCTAATTACTCGGTTTCAGATGCATTCGGCAACACCTTCCGTTGCGTATATTTCTACCCTGACCAGATCGTAGTTTCAGCTGGTGGAAACAACGTGCTAATCGATGGTTTCTACCTTGCAGCAGCTGCGGCAGGTTATGAGGCTCGCGACAGTATCATCCAGAACCCACTAACCAATAAGGTTCTATCGGGCTTCACCATCCTTGGAAATAAGCAGTTCTCTACCGCAGTTCTTTCGCAGCTAGCGACGGCTGGCGTGACTACTTTGCAGCCAGTAGCAGGTGGCGGACGAGTAATATGGGGTATCACAACATCACAGAGCGGATATGTCGAGGAGCAAGAGATATCGATCGTATTCATTCGAGATGCAGTGGCCAAGACATTGCGAGCTGGTTTGCAAGGGTTTGTCGGTCAGCCACAGACACCACAGACAATCGTTAGCATCAATACCAGGACGGTCATCATATTGAACTCCTTGGTTGCCGATGGAATGATAACGGCGTATAAGGGAGTTCAGGCGGCACAGGATGCAGTCGATCCAACACAGATTAACGTGATTCTGGCTGTACAACCCTCCTATCCGACGGACTTTGTATATATCAGAGTTGGCATTGGAAATCTTGCCAGCAGCTAACACGGAATAAAATAGCATCATAAATAGGAACAGACTAACGGAGATATAAATGCCCACATATAGTCCAAATACTAGATCAACTCTTTACGGAACAGCCGGAGCCAACGGATCGCTAGTGAACAAGACTAGCACTGGTCTTTCTACGAACATCATCATAACCGTAAATGACCATCCAGTTGGGGCAGTTCAGACCCTAGCGATCGATGAAAAACGACCCCTAAAAATGGTTGATGAGGTAGGGACTGATGGACATATCGATTCCACGCCAGTTTCATCGACAAACATCACTGGCAGTTGCAAGCGCATTAGGTTCGACAGATTGCGCATTGCAGAGGCCTTTGGTCGTGCGTTCGTCCATGCCGCATCGCAGGTATATCCATTCGACATCGTAATCCTAGACAAGCAGAAGAGGAATACGGCTAGCCAGATATCCACGGTAATCAAGAACGTATGGATTGGCGGAATTAGCTATACATACGAGG
>Ga0326728_10016040_pt1 | contig 15388 bp, 16 predicted proteins | sample MB3enrmetagenome_FD_207602 | JGI IMG/M metagenome (GOLD analysis project Ga0326728, IMG submission 207602) | Lab enriched peat soil microbial communities from McLean, Ithaca, NY, United States - MB31MN | ecosystem: Environmental > Terrestrial > Soil > Wetlands > Peat | place: USA: New York...
GGGGCCGCCCTGATGCTGGGCCTGGCGCCCAAGCTGATCGCGGTGACCTTTGGCGAAGGAGAGCGGGGTCTGCCCCTGGGCCTGTTTTCCACCGCCTTTGCCGCGGGCATCAGCGTTGGCGCCCCGGCGGGCGGGCTCATCACCTACTACCTGGGCTGGCCCTATATCTTTTTCATCAATATCCCCATCTGCGCCCTGGCCCTGCTGGTGGGCGGGACTTCCCTGGGAAGGCTCCGGTCCCAGATGGCCTGGGACCGGCGGGCCTTGGACCTCTGTGGCTTTCTGGTCCTGGCCCTTGCCCTGGGCTCTCTGGTCCTGGCCCTGACCCGGCTGCGGGAATCGGGTTGGGGTGACGGTCTGACGGAGGGTTTTCTGGCCCTGGGGCTCGGGCTGCTCCTGATCCTGGTCTTCCTGGAGCGCCGCCAGCCCTTCCCCTTGATCCACGGCGAGTTGTGGCGAAGTTGGCCCTTCGTGGCCGGGTCGCTGGCGGTAGTTCTGACCTTCGCCGCGGTAATGGGGACCTTTTTCCTGCTGCCCTTCTTCCTGGAGCAGGTTTACCGCTACTCCCCCGATCAGGCGGGCCTGCTGCTGGGCGTCCTGGCCCTGACCAACGCCGCGGTGGCCGGGGTGGGGGGGTACCTGGCGGACCGCTGGGGGAATCTGCTGGTGCTGCGCAGCGGCTGCCTGCTGATGCTGGGCGGCCTGGCCTCCCTGGTGTTCACCGGGCCCGGCGACACCGCCCTGGGCCTGGCGGCCAGGTTCGTCATCCTGGGGCTGGGCTTAGGTCTATTCCAGGCCCCGAATCTCAACGAGATTCTCCAAGGGGTGCAGCCGTCCCTGGTGGGTCTGGCGGCCAGCACCAATGCGGTGCTAAAGAACCTGGGGGCCTTGATCGGGATCACCCTGATGGTGACGGTCTTTGCCTGGTTGGAGCAGCAGACCCCTCGCCTGGGGCAGGAGGTTTACCCGGGACTGGCGCCCTACCAGCGGGCCTTTGCCGCGGCCCTCCTGGTCGCGGCCCTGAACCTGCTCATCAATCTTCTGCCCCGGAAGACGCCTACCGATAACCGCGGCCAATAACCAACCTGAACGAACTTCGGACCAGGTAGCCGCAGGCTTTGGCCTGCGCAAGCTAAAGCTTGCGGTTACATTTTAAATGCAATTTATTTAATGCTCTGATTAATAAGACCTCTGCGCCTGGTCCATGAAGCCCTGGCCACCACCCGATTTGCAGCCATACGAGTAAATGAGTAACTGGAGCATGCTATCAAAAATTTAGGAACGGGGGAGAATAAGTATGGTACGGGGGCTCATCTATGATGAGCATATCAGCACGCCAAAACCCGGCTGCCGAAGTGCGGAGATATAGCAGTAATTGACACCCTCACCCTGATCAAGGCAGGCAACGTCACCCCCTATCAGCTGAGGCATGAGCTAAAATGGATTTGGATGCCTTTCATAAACTTTGGAGTGAAAGTTAATCAAATCCTAATCTATTTCTTCACCGCAACTTCAATTAAATTCAAATCCGGGTCGCGGAAATATACCGATTTAAGGAGTCCCGCTCCACCCGTCCGAAACACCGGGCCCAGAATAATCGGTATCCCGCAGTTATTGAGATGAGCAATGACCTCTTCGTAGGAGACGTCGGTGAGAAAGCACAAATCCGCGGCGCCCGGAGTGGGCCGGTGGGCCTTGGGTTCCAACTCATGGCCGGCTTGGTGTAGATTGATTCTCTGGGACCCGAAGGCCAGGGTCTTTCTATTTTCGCCGAAGGTCGCCACCTCCATGCCCAGGACCGTGGCATAGAACTCGCAGGTGGCGTCAAGGTCCTTGACGGTCAGCACCAGATGATCAAGGCCGGTCACGTTCATAAGATATTTATCCGAGATTATGTGGTAGACTTACCCACTGCGAGCAAATGACGGTTTTCGGCGCACCCCCACCGATTTTAGCCCCGATAATTTCCTCTTTTGTAGCCGAATTGTCTCGTGGAAAACATATTCACGAATTATTTTAAAAAATCAATTCCCCTACAAATTCCTGATATGCTACCGTCCTCCATATCCCTCCGAATGTGCCTTATGTTTTTCCCAATTCTCTAAATATTCCCTGGCCAGCTCCTTCGATCGAATAATCAACACATTTTCTGCATTGCTCTCTTCAGCGGCCCGAGTGAAGTTAAAACTTCCGGTGATCACAACTTCCCGGTCAATAATCATTATCTTGTTATGGGCTATTCCATTGACCTAATCAATATAGGTCGGGATTCCCATGTGGGCCGTAAAATCTGCGGCGCTGTATTTGTCCCGGATATTTGATTTGTCCAGGATAATTTCTGTGTGGACTCCCCGTTTGTGTGCATCACCCAGGGCTTGCGCTAGGGGTTTTGAAGTGAATGAATATGCGGCCTGCACCAGGATCTCGCTTTTTGCCTTGTCCAGCTTCGCCACAATGGCCTCAGTGCACCCTCCACGTGGACTGAAGTATATTTGAATGGGTACATTGGTGAGGATTAGGTCTTGTGCTGGAGAATTGGCTGGAAAATAAGCGCACAGAGACAAGACGAGTAGAACTGCTATAAGGAGTGGGGATTTTTTCATGACCGATCTATCTCTTTAGAAATTATCTTTTTCAGAATAGAACTCACGTCCTGCGGGGAATACTGTCAAAGCGAGCATCTGTTGCAAGCGCTTGTTATATTGTAAATTATTATTGATTTGCCAAGCACTTATGCAAAACGCCTTTGCCGCATTAGGCAAACCCAGGCTTTAGGTGGGTTTGGGCGGATAGATCCAAAATAGCTTGAAACGAGCGAAAGAATTTCGAAGTAGGACTCCACAGAGTTAACAATATCTCTGGCGGTCAGCTGTGGTGGACCTGGCCCATGACGTTGTTCATCAGCGTTGCCAACAAGACTCAGCCACAGGCCATCTTCTTTTAAATGGGCAGCTACATTTTCAGCAAACCTTTTCCGTTCTTCATCCGACTTTAATGAATGAAAACAGCCTCTATCAAACGCAAAGCCAAATGGCGCCCCTTCAATTTTGTTTGTAAGGAAGTCAATCACAATAAAGGTACATTTGACATTAGCTTTTGAAGCTTTCTCTATAGCCTTCTGTATTGCAATCTCGGAAGTATCAATACCTATCACATGAAAGTTTTTTTGGGAAAGCCATATGGAGTTATCGCCAGTTCCGCATCCAATATCCAATGCTTTACAGGGTTCTATGGCGACCGTGGTCACAGTCTGAATAAGATTGAAATCAGGTTTGCCAATATCCCAAGGAGTATCGCCCGATTCATATCTTTTCTTGAAATGCTCTTCCGCCGTCATGTTGTTTTTACCTCATACAGACATATAACCTGAAATTATGTGGCAGCATGGGACACCTCAATCAAAAAAAGGTATTAGCTGGAAAGATTTGGCCGCTACTTGCGCCGATTTTCCCGCCATATCATAATGGCCAAGCCGCCGGTGAATAGAAAGCCAAAGACGCTCAACCACATGGGCACTACGGCTCCGTTCACGGTCAATTCAACATGATAAAAAAGGCGCACAAGATGCAGGATAGCCACCACGAATAAGAAGATAGTCGCGACCAGGGTTGCGAGTTTCATAATGTCTTCATTTTGCTGCTGGGATTAGCCCACTATCTCAGGAATGAGGTCTCGATTTCGACCTCATTCCTGGATTGAACAGTCTTCTCAAGAGCCAGATTATTGAAGAGTTTACTCAAGCCCCCGCCTTCTTCCTGCCTCCCTTTACCCCCAGTCCTTTCTCCAATGCTAATTTCCGTCTCTGATCCGAATACCCCTTGCACACTAAAGGATGGTTTTTTGGATCAAGGTCAAATTTCCAGAAATATTCCTTGGGCATCAAACCATGAGATTTCCGAATATGTGCTTTCAAAGTTCTAAATTTTTTGCCGCATTCCAGACAGACCACGTGCTGCCGGGTCACAATATCCTTTAAGGGTATCGACGGTTTCTTCACCACTTCGGCTTCTGGCGCTTTTTCCGGTGCCATGATCCCTGGCACTGCACCGCCTTCCAGAGAAGACAAAAGGCAATAGACGGTCTTGATCTCTTCCACTAACTCCTTGGTGGATAATTCTGTCATAGAGGCGTGGGAAATGATGATATCTGCGGTGAGCTTCAAATTTTCTATAGCCATGTGAAAGGTCTCCTTAATTTTTTTTGACATATTTGGGTAATCGGGGTAAGTATTTCATTAATTTGCAATTGATGAGTTTTGTCAAGAAATTTGTGAATATTTACCAGGCGAGGAGGTTAAAGAGATGCAGCTGAAGATTCATCTTTCCGGAATGGCTGTAGTGGCTACCATGTTGATGATCTTAGCGGGCGGATGTGCCTCATCGTCAACCTTGGTACAACCCGCAGAAACGAGCCATATGAAGAGCGCCGTGGGAACTTCAGACGAGTTGTCTCCACTTGCACCTGCTGAAGCCAGAAACGTGCGAAAAGTCGGTAATCAGTGGATGTGCGATTTGAATGGCCAGGTTATGGTCTATAATGCTGCTACTGGTAATTGGGAGCCTAAGCACTAAGGCAGACGAAATAGCAAGCAATATTGAATTAGGGCAAAAATAAAACTGGCTGAGAGCAGGGGAGTCTCAGCCAGCCAAGAAGAGAACATGGATTAAGGGGGAAACGGAAGAGCCTTAATCTAAATCAATTATATGCATCAAAGGGGAAAAATATATAAACCTAATGATCATTTTTATATGGTCACAATGACCATTTGGAAGACTCGGGGCAGGAAACTCTGGCCTGCACTTTGATCCCCAAATTGGCTCGTAGGTGGCGACTGGGACGGCGGGTTCAGGGAAATGGGATACAGAAACAAACCTGTGGGGATACTGTCAAATCAAGTCTGATTTAGGGCACCTAATCAGCCGGCGAGACCCAAATAATATTGCGTTTGTTGATGATCACCACCCGGTCGGAAACGCCTTCAAAGGTAGCCTCGAAAACCACCACAAAAGGGTCTTGATGCTTGGTGAACATCTCACTTGTCCGTTGGATTATGCTCTCATCTTTATGTTTATCCAGGTTGATCTTGCCCTTCACCAGAGAGCCGTCCACCAGTTTGATGGTGACCTTCCTGACCTCGATTTCCCGGTTGCTATCTTTGTCCGACATTACCTACTCTCACAGTTTAAGCTGAAATTATGCCACTGCCTGGTCACCGCATTTTAAAAACGGTTTTTGCGACCTCTGACCCGAGTTTAACCCCGAAAACGAGCCACTATCTCAGGAATGAGGTCTCGATTTCGACCTCATTCCTGGATTGAACAGTCTTCTCAAGAGCCAGATTATTGAAGAGTTTACTTAAGCCCCCGCCTTCTTTCTCCCTCCCTTTACCCCAAACCCCCGATCCTTGGCCATCTTTCTCCGCTGCGCCGAATACTCGCCGCAAACCAGAGGAAATTTTTTGGGATCAAGCCCGTACATCTGACAATATTCCTTCTTAGTTAATTTATGGGACTTCCGCAGATGAGCCTTCAAAGTCCGCATTTTCTTGCCGCACTCAAGGCAGGTCACATGTTTCTGCGTCACAATATCCTTTAATGGAATCGGTGGTTTTTTTACCTCTACCGCTTCTTGACCTTTTTTCGGTGCCATGATCTCTGGGATCACAGCGCCGCCTTCCAAAGAAGCCAGAAGATTGTAGACCGTCTTAATCTCTTCCACTAACTCCTTGGTGGATAATTCCGTCATAGAGGCATGGGAAATGATGATATCTGCGGTGAGCTTCAAATTTTCTGTAGCCATGTGAAAGGTCTCCTTAATTTTTTTGACATATGTATAAATCGCTGTAATTATATTATTAATTCGCCTATTGGTGATTTTTGTCAAGGAAATTGTGTAAATGAATCCGAGCCAGGATAAGGCTGTGGGAATAACCAGAGAAAATTTCCAGGTAGGCGGAAAGGTCAACGCTCATCGTCTGAAGATGCCGCCATCTATCTAATCAATTTCTCTGCTCATGCAGCCTTAGTGGATAAAAAATAAGGCTTATTCCAATGACAAAGATAAAAAAGACAACCATGACATAAGCAAGCAACAAAGCTAATATTGTCTTCATATATCCTCCGTTAAGCTCTTTATTTCAATCTCCCACAGTAGGTAGAAGACCTGTTGCGAATCGGCGCATGCTTTGATGGGAATATGGTTGGCCGAGAGGGGGAGTCTCAGCCAGCCAAGAAAGGAACTTGGATTAATGGGGGAATGGAGGATACCTTAATTTAGTTGTTGAATCAATTATATGCATTAATTCTACCAAATATCCCTCTTTTCTATCATATTGAATATTCTGGTAAACAAGGATCTTCTTTCCTGTCAATCGTGTGTTTTGGTTAAGAAAATTATACTGGGAACGAGAAAATCGATTTTAATATGGAATTATTTCAGATAATCCCCCGGATAGCCAATATAGTGATCAACAAGGTGCCGGCAATAACGGTGATAGTCCAGAGGACCCCGGTATCGAGATTTAGGTAATCTATGTTTCTGCTCCCCTTTTGACATTTCTCCCCAATGGCAGGCGCCCAGAGAGGTATCAAGAATAGTGCCACTTGTGTGCTGACGAGTCCTGAATTAGATAAAATGTGTGATATTATGCAGATAGGTTAAAAGGGGGAGGCAGTCTTGGACTAAATAGTTCCAATTTATTTTGGAATTTATTCTTTTATCAGAAGAATTTTTTACTGGAGAATAATAAGTCCTTCAGAGACCTTGACCTGCCCCCCAAGAACTGGTCCAAATATTAAGTTAGAGATAAGCAAACTGGAGATGGGAAGTTTCAAGATTTTGATAAGTTCCCGGTCATAGCAGCAACCTGCAACCAGGTTAACCAGGAGAACTTGAATTCCCTCTCGCCTGCTTTTGCGCCGTTCGCCATAAGATCCACCCATAGAGGCCCAGATTAACGCTCAGCACCAGGAGGCCCAGGAGGATCTGCGAACTTCGCGTGAGGGTATCAGGGTACAGGAGGGGAAGGATATAATGCTCGATAAAGCCGGTACGGTAAACCAGCCCCCCACCTTTCTCCCGCAGCCAGTTCTCCAGAGGGGTGAGCGGACACACCCCACCGGCGAGTTCAACGAGCGTCCCCCACAAGAAGGCCGGTACCTGAATCCACGCCAGGCTCCTCCACTTGAGTGCCAGGAACCCTCCTAAAGCTGCGAAAATAACAAACGCCAGGTGGACTACTATGACGAGATTTGCCAGGGCGTGATATACCATATTTGCTCATCTCACCATTCCAGCAAAATGATTTTCCTTTCTTGGTAGGGGCGGACCCAATCACAGGCTGGAAGCCTGTGCCACGGTGCGCCCCTGTAGGGCTGGTTTAAAACACGCCCCTACTATTGATAGCTGCACCTGGGACGCAACACTAAGCCTTCCCCCCCAAAAAAAGGGGAGGCGCAACTCCCGGAGCCGCGTCTCCCCTGCTTGGCGCCCAAGTTTTGTTAGCTCAGGCGGTCTTCACTTTGATCTTCCGGGGTTTGGCCCGCTCCACCTTGGCCAGCACCAGGCGCAATACCCCGTCTTTCATGATGGCCTTGATCTTGCCCTGATCGATGAGACTGCCCAGTTGGAATTCCCGGATGTAGTCCCCGGTGTAGTATTCCTGTTCCACCATGGTTTCGCCCTGGCTCAGCGGTGGGGCCACTTCGCCGGAGATGATCAGGTGATTATCCCGCAAGTCCACGGTCACTTTATCCGCCGGCACCCCGGGCATATCAGCCACCAGTACCAGGGCCTCGGGGGTCTCGAAGATATCCACCGCCGGCAGGAAGACCCGGCCGGGACGAACCCGCTCTCCCTTGGCCGGAGCCTCTGCCTTGGCCTTTACCTGCAGTTCCTTTTCAGTCATGAGTCCTCCCTTAGGCAACCTTCACCTGGATCTTCCGGGGTTTGACTTCTTCCGGTTTGGCCAACTTGATGGTCAGGACGCCGTCCTTACAGGTGGCTTCCACCTTATCCGGGTTAACTCGGGAAGGCAGGGCCAGCACCCGCCGGAAAAAGCCCGATTCCCGCTCCCGGCGCTGGTAATTGACCTGCTTTTCCTCGGAAGCGATCTTGCGTTCGCCCCGGAGGATCAGGCTGAGGTCCTGGACGGTGATTTCCAGGTCTTCCGCCTTGACCCCGGGCAGCTCGGCCCGCACATAGATATGATCCCGGTCTTCAGAGAGATTCACCAGGGGGTAGACTCCCACCTGCCAGGGTGAGCCCTCCGGGCTGAAGGCGCCTTGAAAGAGCCGGTCCATGCGGCGCTGCAGCAGCTCCCGGAAGGGATCTCGGGTTAGCCCTGGTTCCCGAAAAATTATAGGCATAATCATGTTCCTCCGCCTTTCGAAGAGTTTAAAACTTAACTTTTTAATTTAAGCATCAATATCCCGGAGTCAAGGGGCGCCGCGCTTGAAAAATCGCCGAAATCATCTATAAATATAAAGAAAAATGAGAGATTGGGAAGGATGGCCCATGGCATTCCCGTGGCAGCCTATTACCTGGGTGCTCCTGGACATGGACGGCACCCTGCTGGATAAACACTTTGACGACTACTTCTGGGAAACCCTGGTGCCCCAGGAATACGCCCGGCGCCAGGCGCTCCCCTTGCCGGAGGCCCGGCAACTGGTCTTCGCCCGCTACCGGCGGGAGGAGGGCACCCTCAACTGGACCGACATCGACTTCTGGTCCCGGGAGCTGGAACTGGATATCCCGGCGCTGAAGGAGGGCATCCGCCACCTCATCGAGGTCCACCCCGACACCGAAGATTTCTTGAAATTCCTGGGGGAGGCGGGGAAGAGAGTGGCCCTGGTGACTAATGCCCACACCAAGACCCTGGCCTTAAAGATGGACCAGACCGGCCTGTTGGCATATTTCGATGAAGTGGTTTCCTCTTTCGACCTGGGAACCCCCAAGGAAGAAGTGCGCTTCTGGAAGATTCTGCAAGAGAGATTGGCATTTAACCCCAGGTCCACCTTGTTGGTGGACGACAATGCCGAGGCCCTGGCCGCGGCCCGGGCCGCCGGCATCCGCTACCCCTTCTTCAAGGCCAAATCCAGCTCCCGGCAGGAGGTCGAATCCCACCCGGACTTCCCCTCCATTGAGTCCTTTTACGAGCTGATGGAATGATGATTTTGGGGGGGAAGGCCAGGGACCCTTGCAAAAAATACAAAAAATAAAGCCCCAATTCGCTAGCCAAATCATATCTGGAATTTTTATCACACTACCGATAGAAGAAGCTCTTGGCAAGATAACAGCAAAGAAGTTTTGTGTTTGGTCGAAGCAATCGGTAGTGAAAGGTACCGATCCAGGAGGTATGGCTCAGGGGGGATTCTCCCTCATTGACTTTGCTTCCCGCCTATGGAATAGTATTAACAAATGGGTCCCCTATTGCCAAAGGGAGTCATGATTTGATGGTTCTGCGCAGATAGCCGAGTTACCTAGATTAAAGGTGCCTCGGCTTTTTCTTGCCAAATATTGAATATACCGAATCCCTCTGGGCGCCTGTAAGAAGTCACTATGCCAAGCAAGATGAAAGCCCCAAGGCCAGATGAGCGCTTCCAGGCAGGATCTACGGGTTGCCAACCGTGAGAAAAAGGTTGCTTTACGGCATCTTGCTGGTTGTTCTTTTAGGGGCAGGAACCGAAATGGGAATCCGGGGTGAATGGCTGAGGTTGCCGGAGGACTGGTATTATGACCTTTGCCATCAATTAGCTGATAGACGATATGAGGCCGGGCATGTGGTTATCGCGGCCATTGATGACCAGACGCGGCTGGAACACCAGGATGAGCCTCTGGTATTTTGGAGCCCCCACTTTGCCCGGGCGATTGCGGTCTTGCGACAGGCGGGGGCCAAGGCCATCGGATTGGATTTTCTCTTTTCCGTCAGTGCCGAATCGTGGCTGAAAAAGCTAAAATTGCCCGAAAGCGAGCAGAGCCGCACCTATGACTTGCCCTTCCGAGAGCAACTGGCTTCGGGGCAGGTGGTTCTGGCTGGCGACCTGGCCTTCGACGCCGCCGGTAAAGAAAAGGCCCTCCTGCCACTCCCCGATTACTGGGGGGCTCTGCCGGAAAAACTGGACGATGTGGGGCTGGTAAAGTTTTACAATGACCCCGATGGGGTTATACGGCGGTTCCTGCCAGCCTTCCCGGTGGGCGCAGGTGAAGTATGGGTTACCTTTGCCCAATTGCTGGCGAATCTCGCTGTTCCAGGGAAATCCTCTTTGGGGGAGAGTCTATCCCTCAACCACATCGGCTTTAGCGGCCCTCCAGGCACCATAGCCCGGATTTCTTTCCGGCGTCTACTCTTACCCGGGGCGGAGCAGGATCCGCAGATCAGGAATCTCAAGGACAAGGTGATCATCATTGGCTATGAGTCTTCAGGAATGCAGGATATGCACCAGACCCCTTATGCCCGGGGGTTTCTGAATATCCCGGCCCGCTTGATGAGCGGACCGGAAGTGCACGCCAACATCGTGGAAACCCTCCTCACGGGTCGCGCCCCCCGGCCGGTTGCCACCCCTTATCGGCTGGTTTATCTGGTAACGGTTCTCACGGTGGGGACCGTACTGTTTTTCAGACTAGCCCCCGGCCCGGGACTGGCGGCCCTGGCGCTGCTGGCCATAAGCATCGCAGTCTGCGCCTTCGTACTTTTCCTCAGCAATCTGTTGCTTCCCACCGCTAGCCTTCAGCTGGGCCTCTTGATTAGCTACCTGGGGGTGCTGGGGCTGAGGCTCACCGGCGAAGAACGGGACCGGACCCGATTGCGGCAAATCTTCGGGCGCTATGTCTCCGAAGAAGTGGTGGAGAAGCTGCTGGCCTCGGGAAGGCAGCCTGATCTGGGTGGAGAGATCCTGACGGTGACCGTCCTGTTTTCCGATATTCGCAATTTCACCTCCATGTCCGAGTCTCTCAACCCCCACGAAGTGGTGGAGATGCTTAACACCTATTTCAGCCGGGTGTGCGAGCCTATCTTGGCGCAAGGCGGTACGGTGGATAAGTTTATCGGCGACGCGGTCATGGCGGTGTTCGGGTCGCCGGCCCCCCATGAGGACCATGCCCGGCGGGCCCTCCGGGCCGCCCTGGCCATGGCCGAGAAGGCCCGGGAGTTCCAAACCTGGATGGAAAGGCGTTTCCCGAACCGCGGCTTGTCGGATTTCGGTATCGGCATCGGGGTGCACACGGGGGAGGCAGTGGTGGGCAATATCGGCTCCCCCCAACGCTTTGAATTCACGGCCATCGGGGATACGGTGAACACCGCCTCGCGCCTGGAAGGTTTGAGCAAAGAGCTGGGATGGACCATTGTGGCAAGCTCCCGAACCATCGAAACGGCAGGTCCGGGGGTGGTGACCGGCGGGAGAAAAGAACTGAAGGTCAAAGGCCGCCGAGAAGCCGTGGCGGTGGCAGAGGTGCAAAGCCTGGAAGAGGATGAGCCAATCAGGGAGATCTCCGCATGGAGGAAAGAGAGATGAAGGCGAAAATCCTGGGCTTGTTAAGAATTATTTGTCTGGGGGTGGCTGCCGCCTTTCTGGTGTTCGCGGCCGCATCGGCCCAAGCTCCCGCTCCGGATGTTGGGCTGATAACCCAACTCTCCGGGCCGGTCACGTATTGGAATAAGCAAGAGCAAAAGGAGCCGGTCCCGGCCAAGGCCTTTATGAAGGTTCGCCAGGGCGATAACTTCAAGCTAAACGAAGCCGGTTCCATGACTCTGCTCTATTTTGGCAGCGGTCGCCAGGAAACCTGGAGAGGGCCGGCAACCTTGAGGGCCGGTGACACCGAGAGCGCCGCCGTGGGCGCCGGGAAATCTCCGCCTCAGCCGGAGGTGCAGATTTTGCCCGCCAAGGTTAGCAAACGGATCGCCGGGGCACCGCTGGCGCCGGCCTCCTTCCCGGGGCGTTCGGGCGTCATCCAGACTATGGCGCCGACCTGTCCGGCTCCGGCCAAACCCCCGGTAACCCTTTCGAAAGAAGCTCAACAGCAGATCCAGGAAGCAGAGAAGACCTATCAGGACTTGCGAAGGAGAGCCGGGGCGGAGGATGTCACCCCGGAATTGTATTTCTTCGGGGTTCTGGCCGAGTATAAGCAGTTTGCGGAAATGGCCAAGGTGGTGGACGCCATGCTGCAAAAACGGCCGGGGGATGCCGCCCTGAAAGACTTGAAGGCCCGCGTTCGGTCTCAAGCGGCTGGGAGCCAATAGTCAAACTACCCCGGCAACCGCCGCACCATGGGAGGACAACATGCGTTGGATCATCTCTGTTAGCCTTTGCTTTACGCTCCTGGGGTTAATGGGACCTACTGGCCATGCCGCGAAAATGGGTCCCGGTGCCGCTCCGGCCCCACAGGCCGCGCCGGATGAAGAAATGCCCACCGCCGGCCAGAAGCCGGAGGCGGCCAAGGTCAAGGAACTGCTTAAAGAGGGCAATAATTATGTGGACAGTAGTATGTTCTTACACGCCCTCCGCCCGTTCCAGGAGGCCTTGAAGCTCAGCGAGACGGCTCTGGGGCCGAATCATCCCCTCACCATCGCCAGCATGGCCCGTCTGGCCTGGATATATTCTCAGCTCGGCTCCTTCGACCAGGCCCTGCCCCTGGCCCAGCAGGCCCTGCAGCGCAGCGAGAAGGCCTTGGGGCCGGAGCACCCCCGGACCGCCCAAAGCCTGAGGGTCCTGGGCTCTATTTATGGGCAGATGGGGGCGCATGACAAGGCCCTGGCCCTGAGCCAGCGAGCTTTGCAGATCAGCGAGAAGGTCTCGGGGCCGGAAGACCCGCAGACCGCGGCCGCCCTGAGCAACCTGGCGACCCTTTATACCCAGATGGGGTCCTATGACCAGGCCCTGCCCCTGGCCCGGCGCGCCGCCGAGATCTGGGAAAAGGCGTTGGGACCGGAAAATCTCTGGACCACGGTGGGTCTCAGGAACCTGGGATTTCTCTATCTGGCCAAGAAAGATTACGGCCAGGCGGAATCTACTTTCCGCCGGGCCCAGGGTAGGCAAGGCGACCTGGGGATGGTGGAACTCTACCTGGCTACCGGCAAGTACGATTCAGCCCTGAACCTCTTGACTTCTAAACTTACTCCCCAGGCTTGGAACCGGACCCAATACCAGGCGCAGTATTACACGCAAAAGGGGCTGGCTCTCAAGGGGTTAGGAAACCGGTCCGAGGCGGTGGCCGCCTTCCTGGAGGCCATTAAGCATATCGAAGGGCTGCGGTCTCGAACTTCGGGGGAACGCACCAGTTTCTTCGAGTCCGGCCTGCTGGGCGGCTATTTTCGGGCCTATCGGGGTATGACCGAGGTTTTGGGGGAGATGGCCCTAAAAGGCGAGTCTGCCCCTTCGGGCTTGCAAACTTATGGACAGGACCCCGGGGCCGCGGCCTTCTATTTTTCGGAGGCCATCAAGGCCCGTTCGATGCTGGAGGCCCTGGCCGCCGGGGCGGCCCGGGTAGCTCCCCAGTTGCCCACGGACTTGGCAGCCAAAGAAAAGAGCCTCCAGGAACAACTGCAGGAGATAGAAGGACAAAGGCTGGCAAAGATGCAGGAACATGGGTTCCGTGACCGAAAAGAACAGCCCGTCCTGGAATTCCAGGCAAAACAGGAGGCCCTGCAACGGGAAATCGATGGGTTTGTCACCGAGTTGCGCCATCGGGAGCCCCGCTACGCCGCCCTGGCCTATCCCCAACCGTATAAGGCCCAGGAGCTGCCCCTGAAGCCGGGAGAGGTGCTGCTGGAATACGCACTGGGGGAAAAGGAGAGTTATTTATTCCGGGTGGAGCCGGGGGGCAAAACCCAGGTCTTCCGTCTGGCCGTGGGCCAGGAGGCCCTGGAGAAGCGCCTGGGCGCCATGCTGGCGCCCTTCCGCCAGAGCCTCCTGCGGCGTGAAGATTTATCCCGCTTTTCCATAAACGATGCCGCCGCCCTGTATCAGGAAATCCTGGCCCCGGCCCTGGCCGGGGTGAATCCCGGCACCAAACTGATCATCGTGCCGGACGGCGCCCTGGGGGCCTTTCCCTTCGAGGCCCTGGTGGTGCAGGCGGGCGCCGGCTGGGATAAGAGCGCCCTGGTGGGCGACCGCTGGCCCGTCACCTATTCCCAATCCGCCGCCATCCTGGCCCTGAACCGTCATTTGGGGGCGACCCGCGCCACTCAAGCACTCTTTGGCCTGGGTGATTGCATCTACGACAAGGACAGCAGCCGCTATCTGGCCTATAAGGCGGGGACGGAAAAGGCGGGGGAGATCAAGCATGCCGGGCCCGAGAAGGTCATGACCATGGCGGCCACCGACCGGGGCTGGGGCCGGCTGGAGTTCCCGCCGCTCCCCGAGACCCGCCAGACCGTGACGGAACTGGCGGCCCTCTTCCAGGAGAAGCCCCAGCCGCCCCAGGTGCTCCTGGACGTCAACGCCACCGAAACCAGGATGCGCCAAACGACCTTGAGCCAGTATCGTTACCTGTTTTTAGGCACCCACGGGTTTTTGGCGGACAAGCTGTCCGGGGTGCAGGAACCCACCCTGGTGCTGACCCAGGTGGAGAATAAGCCTCCCGATGACGGTTTTTTGAGCCTCAGCAAAGTGGTGCAGTTGAAGCTGGACGCCGATTTGGTCACCCTGGCCGCCTGCATGACCGGGGTGGGCCGGGTGATGCAGGGGGAAGGAGTGCTCAACTTCGCCCGGGCCTTCCAACAGGCCGGGGCCCGCAGCGTCATGGTAGCCCTGTGGAATATCCCGGTGGACGAGTCCATGAAGTTTTACACGACTTTTTATAAGGCTTTGAAAGAGGGGAAATCAAAGAGCGAGGCTTTGAAGGTCGCCCGACAGGAAGTGCGGGCCAAAGAACCACATCCCTACTTCTGGTCGGGACTAATTTTACACGGGGAAGGATGAATAGAAGATTTCTGCTATTTATGCGGGGCTTGAAGCAAATTCCTGGAAACGGTCAAGGAACCGCACGAAGTTGGCGATCTAAGGCGGGACCACCCGGCGCCTTGCTCCCCACTGCTGACGGCAGTAAAGCTCACGCCTAAGACAGAGGCGAACCAGGATTGGCGATGGCAGCCCATTTTCAGCAGTAACGCGGGGGCCTTAGTCCCTTCCAAGGCCTTAGGCAGCCACCCCTTCGATCCTCGTCCCAATTTTGCCTTTCAGAGAAAACCGAAAACCGAAAACCGCCCTCAGGCAGCCACCCTTTTGATCCGCGCCCCCAGGGCCGCCAGTTTCTCCACCAGGTTGGCGTAGCCCCGGTCCAGGTGATAGACCCGGAGGACTTCGGTGGTCCCGGTGGCGGCCAGGCCGGCCACCACTAAGGAGGCGCTGGCCCTGAGGTCGGTGGCCATCACCTGGGCGCCCTGGAGCTGACG
>Ga0326728_10016041_pt1 | contig 15388 bp, 18 predicted proteins | sample MB3enrmetagenome_FD_207602 | JGI IMG/M metagenome (GOLD analysis project Ga0326728, IMG submission 207602) | Lab enriched peat soil microbial communities from McLean, Ithaca, NY, United States - MB31MN | ecosystem: Environmental > Terrestrial > Soil > Wetlands > Peat | place: USA: New York...
GCGGAGCCGAGGTGACGTCCACCGACAGGAAGCGGGGCCTGTGATCCATCGCGGCCATACCCCATGGTGGCGGCAGCCGCTGCTTTGAGCGCCTTAAGCGCCCTCTGGGTCGTTTCGAGACCCTGGTCAATATACCGTCCGTTGAACTGGTTCAGTACCTGGGCCTTTTGCATCGTATCTTCCAGCATCACCCATGCCTGACGGGCTTCCTGCTTGTCTGCCACCCAGGCCCGGACTTCGGTCAGACCGGAAAGCCCCAGTTGCCGGGTCAGCAGCTGGCGTGCCTTCCCCTTCTCGGCCAGGGCTTCCAGCACGAGGGTTTTGCTGTCGGCGAGCGGTTCGAGCTGCATGATATCGCCCGCAACCAGCGCACCTTGCTCCTGTTCCAGAAGCACGATAAGCCGGGAGACCATTTCGGTTTCATCCCGGCATCGTTCAACAAACAGCTCGATTTCAGTCATACCCATGTCGCTGACTCAAAGCCACCTTAGCTGGCCAGCAATTCTTTGGTCGAGCTGATCAAACCATCCGCAATGTTGTTCGGGTTGATCTGAAACTGACCGGAGGCAATGGCACTCTTGATCGCCTCAACCTTTGACGCATCAAATGCAGGTTCGCTGCCCATGGTCTGGGAGGCGGCGCTGATCTGGCTTGCCAGCGGGTTGATTGCAACATTTTCGGTCGGCGCGCTGTCGGTGCCGAACTGATCTGAGTCGCCATCACTATCGGGTTTCTTCACTTTACCCTGGGAAGGGTAAAACCCCGTTACATTGCCCGCATTATCGATTTTCATGGTGGGCCCTTCCATTAAAACTTCGCTATCACTGCTATTATCGGCCGAAACAACCGGAACATGAGATTTTTCTTTAATTCGCCAGCGAGACCGAACCATCCGCGTTTACGGCGCCCCGGATCAATCCGCCATTGGGCATCCGGACCGCAACGATCTCCCCCGCATGGGCATTGGCGGTGGACACCCCTTCGGCTTCAACCGAAAACCCGTCTCCGGAAATGATCACTTTGACACGTTGATTCATTTTCACAACAACGGGTGGTTTCACCATAAAGCTTCTCACCCATATTCCGGCAGAAACGCTGCTGCCCACGGTCTGCCCGACCACCTGAGCCGGATCGCCCAGCACATCGCGCCCCATGCTCTGATCCGCGATCGGGGACAACTGGACATCATCGGCCGTAATCATGTCCCCTGCCTGCATCGCACGGGCAAACACAAGCCCCATGCGCGGCTCGGCGATCTGCACCGAAATCCGGATCCGCCACAACGGATCGGCGCAGGAAATATCGATAAACGTATTTCCGGTTTGCGCCATGCCACTGGTCCAGGCCACCCTCGGCGCTTCGCACGCGGGAAGAACCAGATTGTGCGGAAACCGACCGAGCTTGAACGTGGCATTCGGGCGCTGACTCAGCTCAGCCTGCACAAAACCGCGCACCAGTTGCTCCAGTTCGCCGAAATTCTGGTTAACCGCCCATGCGGGCAGACTCAGACAACATAACAATAGTATGAATAACCGTTTCATTGCGCCATTCTAGCAGCCAGCACCCCCGACCCGCTAATCACCGTTCCCCATCAGCGCGGGGCTGATCATGGCTTTGAGGCGAACCGGCTCGTCGCCGGCCTGCTGCCGCATGACCAGCCACCAGATCGCCCCTTTTTTGACATTCCAGTACTGCGGGTCGCCCGCCATCAGCCGCGCGGCGAGCCGGCCAAGGTAGGGTTGATGCCCGACAAGAACCACCGTCCCGTCTTTATAGGCGTCCAGTGCGGTGAGTACGGTTTCCAGCGATTCGCCGGGATTAAAAGCCGGCACCACCTCAAACCCCTTGCTCAGGAATGCGGCCGTCTGACGAGAACGCTTCGCCTCCGAGGCAAGCAGCGTATAGCCGTGAGGCAGACGGTCAGCCAGCCAGGAGGCCATCAGGCGCCCTTGTTGCTGCCCCTTGCGCGTGAGCGCGCGCTCCATATCGTTCGAACCTTCTTCTGCGTCGGCATGACGCCACAAGATCAGATCCATGTTTCCTCCAGAGCTTGCAACCGCATTGATTATTTTTAACCCATTACATTATATGTGAAGCAAGCTACAAAAGATCGGAACCAGTACGGCAGTCACCACACCATTGAGCCCCATGGCAAGCCCGGAGAACGCTCCGGCCGTCTCGGAGTACTGTAGCGCTCGGGCCGTTCCCACTCCATGGGCGGCTATGCCAGTTGCAAAGCCGATCGTCACGTCGTCAAGATGTGGAAAGCGTTTTTTCAGCATATTCAGCATGGCGGCACCCGCGATACCGGTAAAGATCACACAGGCCGCGGCCAGCGAAGGGATACCGCCGATCTGCTCGGCAATGCCCATGGCAATCGGCGTGGTGACCGATCGCGGCAGCAGCGATAGCAACACCGGGCGCGGCAAGCCGGCCAGCATGCCCAGCAGGCCGCCCGAGGCGATACCGGCGCACGCACCGATAATGAGTGCCACCGACAATACGCCGGCGTTTTTTTTCAGACGGGCAAAATTATCGTAAAGCGGCACGGCCAGTGCCACGGTTGCCGGCCCAAGCAGCAGGTGAATGAAGCGTGCGCCCTGCATATACTGATCGTAACTGATGCCGGTCACCATCAGTGCGGTCACAACCAGCACGATGCCGATCAGCACGCTATTGGTCAGCGGATGGCCATGACAGCGCCGGTTCAGCGCCAATGCCATGCGGTAGGCCAGCAGGGTCAGGAACAGGCCGGTCAGGGGCGAGTGCGCAGCCCAGTCGAAAGCACCGTTCATTGCACCCCCCTGGCCGTGTGGCGCGTTTTCAGCCAGTGCAGCGTCACCGCGGAGACAACCCAGGTGATCAGCGTTGATGCCAGGACGATCGCCAGCAGGGATACGGCGTAGGTTTCAAGCATTTTCCGCCAGACCATCAGTCCGACACCGACAGGAATGAACAACATCGACAAATGTCCCAGCAAGGCCGGTGCGGTCTGCTTGAGATGCTCGGGTATGGTTTTACGCACGCAGAAGGTCGCAAACAGCAATAACATGCCGATGACCGCGCCGGGAACAGGCAAAGACAGGCTTCGGCTGATCAGCTCGCCCGCCAGTTGATAACCCAGTAACCAGATTAATGAATTGAGCATGAAGATTTCCAGCATGTTGCCGCTGTGGCGGTTTCCACAGACGGTGGCGGGACAGCCGCCGTTACGTTTGGCATAATACCCGCCATGTTTCAGGATACTTTCTGGCAGCCCCTGCCACCCGCCGTCCCTTACAGCCTGGTATCTTGGCTGACGGATACCGGTTCCCTCACAGAGCGCCTGGTTCGCACCGGACACGCGTTTTCGGTCGAAGTGCTGCATCAGGGTCTTACGCCCGCTCAGGATGACGAGGCCGACCTGATCGGCGTGGCACCGGGCGAGCCGGTCTATACCCGCCATGTCGCCCTCCTGCTGGACGGCGCCCGTGTCGTCGCGGCGCGCAGCATTACCCAACGCGAGGCAACGCCCTGGCTCGATGTGCTTGAGCGCGGCAACCGCTCGTTGGGACTCACCCTGTTTGGCGAAAACAGCAACATTATAAGAGAAGCGATGCTGTACCGTGAGCTTCTCCCCGGGCATCCGCTGTTTACGCTGGCCGGCGAGCTCGATCCGACGCGGTCGTCCCGCTACCCGGCCCGCCGTTCGAACTTCAGACTCGACGGCCAGGCGCTCAATGTCTGCGAGATTTTTTTGCCGGCCCTGGAGGCCTTTCTGTGAGTACACCACTGCGGCAACGCCTGGCGCTATACGGTCAGTTGATGCGGATCGACAAGCCGATCGGCACCCTTCTCTTGCTGTGGCCCACGCTCTGGGGCCTTTGGATCGCGTCGCAAGGCAAACCGCCGCTGGGCATTCTCGCCATTTTCATCGCGGGCACTTTTCTGATGCGCTCGGCGGGCTGTGTGATCAACGATTATGCGGATCGCGACATCGACGCCCGGGTCGAACGAACCCGCCTGCGGCCTTTTGCGCGCAAGGCCGTATCGAAACGCGAAGCCCTGCTGCTGGCGGCGGGACTTGCCCTGCTGTCGTTCGTGCTGATATTGCCGCTGAACAGGTTGACACTCGAACTCAGCGTCGTCGCCGTGCTGGTTACCGCCAGCTATCCCTATACCAAGCGCTTTTTCCCGCTGCCGCAGGCCTATCTGGGCATTGCGTTCTCGTTTGGCATTCCGATGGGGTTTGCGGCAACGCTAGGTTACGTGCCGGCGCTTGCCTGGATATTGATGCTGGCAACCGGCTTCTGGGTGGTGGGCTACGATACCGCCTATGCGATGGCCGACAAACCGGATGATCTGAAAATCGGCATCAAGACCTCGGCCATCACGTTTGGCGACCACGACATCAAGGCAATCATGCTCTGCCACGCTGTATTTCTGGCCCTGATGCTCTGGATTGGTCACGCGCTGACGATGGGCCTGTCCTTTTATGCATGTATCATCATTTCTGCATTTCTTATTATTATGCAGTACCACGATATCAAAGGGCGGGACAGGAAGCGTTGCTTCAAGGCGTTTCTTGACAACAACCGCGTCGGCGCGGTGCTTTTTGCCGGCATCGTTGTGGATTATCTGCTGCGCTGACCGTTCAGCGACGCGATGCGCCGCCCCGTGGACCACTCAACGTTGACTGCATAAGGACCCGTTTCATGAAGAAGATTATCGCCGCCCTGATCTGCTGCATCTTTGCCGCTTCCGCGTTCGCGGCGGATGCCTCGGCCCCGATGCCGAAAAAAATGGAAAAACACCACCACTACAAAAAGATGCACAAAATGAAGAAGGCAAAGAAAGAAAACTCAAACGCTTCGATGGCGCAATAAACGAAAGCCGGACAAGAAAACGGGCGCCAGGCGCCCGTTTTTCATGAATTCAATCACGTCCGGCCCGGAACGGAATCCGGTAACGCAGCCGTGAAAGCACAAGACGCATCTCCCAGTCGCGCTGCCCACTGACACAGACAGGCAAGGTCACACGGGCAATCCACCCCCCATCCGAGCGCACAAACCGATAGCGGTTGAATCCCATGTCCATATTCGGCATCGTGAATTCGGCTTCAGGCGGGACATCGCTCCCCCCTTGCAGCTCGATGGAAAAGGCGCGCCCTGCTGCCGGCGGCTGAAGAAAACGTAACCGGGCACCGCCAGGCAGGGCGCACCAGCTTGTGTCAGGCGCACAGACAACGGTGGCCGCGTCCTGGTGGACCGGGCGATGCATCCAGTACCAGCCGATGGCGGCAAGCTTGAGCAGGCCCAGAACAAACAGCCCGGTCCCGAACCACAGCCACTGCCGTTGCGTCACCGCCAGGCCCCGCGCATCAGCGCCACGCCGTGCGCACCGTGAGCAACGGCCTGAGGCAGATCGGATTCATTCAGACCGCCCAGGGCATAAACCGGCAGCGCGGCGCCCACGCCGAGAATGCGGGAAAATCCTTCCCAGCCCAATGGCGGCAGCCCAGGATGGCTTGAGGTGGCACAGACATGCCCCAGCAGGGCATAGTCGAGTTCAAGCGCACTGGCATGGCTCAACGCCTCGGCGCTGTGCACCGATGCGCCCACCCACTCGAAATCGGGACGCGCGCGACAATGTCGCAGACGCGATTCGCTCAGATGCACCCCGTCCACCGGCCAGCCGGCGAGCCCGTCCGGATCGGCATTGACCACGACCTTGCCGTGGCGCGCATGGACGCGCTCGCACACCTGTCGGCAAAACCGCGCCAGTTCGTCGCGCGTCATCGAAGGCTCGCGCACCTGAACCAGCAAGGGCGCATCGGGACGAGACAGCCGGTCGAGCACCGTGTCGACCCCCAGCTCGGCGGCGCAGGTCACGGCATACAGCGCGGGCAGCGACAGCGCCTTCAGGATGGGGCCGTTGGCCGGCAGCATGGGTTCGAGCGAGACCTCTCCGGGCCGGACCCAGGCAAATCGCTGCCCTTCAAGCGGACGGGGTTCGCCCTCCCACTCCCATACACGAAAGAACCGCAGACGCACCGAGGCATGCTCGTAATGATGCACACGCGTCAGCCAATAGCTGCAGCGGGTCATGCGGATCCCCATTTCCTCATCGAGTTCGCGCGCCAGCGCCTGTTCGAAGGTTTCACCAGGCTCGACCTTGCCGCCGGGAAACTCCCAGTAACCGGCATAGGGCTTGCCCTCGGGACGGCTGCCCAGCATGTAGGTGCCGTCCGCTTGCATCAATACGGCGGCGACGACTTCAATAATGCGTTGATTCATGCTCAATCCATTGACTTGCGCTGTTTGGCGCTACGACCGGCCCAGTCGCAGGCAAACTGCCAGGCGACACGCCCCGAACGGCTACCGCGCATCCTGGACCACTGCAACGCGGCTTGCTCCGTCTGAGCGTCGAACGTCAGTTCGAAGTGCGCCAGCCAGCCTTTGACGGCATCCAGATAAGCTTGCTGATCGAAGGGATAAAAAGACAGCCAGAGCCCGAAGCGGTCCGACAGCGAGACTTTTTCTTCAATGGCTTCACCCGGGTGGATTTCGCCATCGACCGAGCGGCCATCCAGATTGTCGGCCAGACGCTCGGGGAGAAGATGACGCCGATTGGAAGTGGCATACACCAGGAGATTGTCCGCACGGCGGCTGATGCCGCCATCGAGCGCGACTTTCAGCGCCTTGTAAGCATCGTCGCCCGCTTCGAACGACAGATCGTCGCAAAACAGGATAAAACGCTCGGGACGCGCCACCACCTGCTCCACAATGGCGGGAAGATCCGCCAGGTGCGACTTGTCGACCTCGATCAGACGCAGGCCCTTATCGGCGAACAGCGGTAGCAGCGTTTTGACCAGCGATGATTTTCCGGTGCCGCGCGCGCCGGTCAGCAGCACGTTGTTGGCCGGACGGCCGCGTACGAACTGACGGGTGTTGCGGATCAGCTGCCCGGCCTGCTGCTCGACATGGGTCAGTTTGCCAAGTTCGATGGTGTGGGGCGCCAGGACAGCTTCCAGCCATCCCGCCGCGCCCTGACGGCGCCAGACAAACGCCAGCGCGCTCCAGTCGGGCTCACCGCGCAACGGCGGCAGCAGAATTTCCAGCCGGGCCAGTACCGACTCGGCGCGGGCCAGCATCTGTTCCAGCTTGTCCATCCCAGCCTTTCCGCCGGATCAGTCGCGCAGCGAGATGATCGGCCAGCCATGCGCTTCGGCATGGGCGCGCAGATTCGGATCGGGGTCGACCGCCACCGGATGACTGACCGCGGACAGCAGCGGCAGATCGTTGTGCGAGTCGCTGTAGAAATAGATTTGCGGGTAAGACGACAGTGTTTCACCCCGCACGGACAACCACTGCGCCAACCGGGTGATCTTGCCGTCGCGGAAACTCGGCACGCCCTGCGAACGCCCGGTGAACCGACCCTCGGCATCCTGCTCCAGCTCTACCGCAATCAGGTGCTCGACCCCGAGTTCGCGCGCGATCGGCGCGGTAATAAATCGATTGGTCGCCGTAATGATCATCACCCGGTCGCCCTGGGCGGTATGGGCGGACAGCAGATCACGCGCCTTCTGCGGAATGATCGGCTTGATGTGTTCTTCCATATACTCGGCATGCAGTGTGTCGAGTTCTGCGCGGCTGAACGAAGCCAGGTGCCCCAGCTGAAAATCGAGAAACTCTTCGATATTCAGCGTACCGGCCAGATACTGGAGATAGAACGCCTCGCTCTTTTGATGGTGCTCGGCAGGCAGCAGGCCACGCTTGCAGAGAAATTTCGGCCACTCGGCATCCGAATCACCGGCAATCAAGGTATTGTCCAGATCGAAAATCGCTAGATTCATGACTCTTCTCGTGTGGTGGTTTGCAATACGTTTTTCACCAGCGGAACCGTGATCGGCCGTCTCATGGCCAGCGAATAGCGGTCAAGCATGTCCAGCATGGAAATCAGGCTGCTCAGATCGCGGCGCCAATGGGTCAGCAGGTAGCGAAACACATCATCGGCGACTTCCAGCTGACGGGTGCCTGCGTGCGCATGCAACGCGGCCAGTTTTTCCTCGTCGGACAGCGCCTTCACTTCGAACACCAGTCCCCAGCCCAGGCGGGTGCGCAGATCGTCGCGCAGGGACAGTCCCAGCGGCGGATTGCGCCCGGCCATGAGCAAGTGGCCGCAACCACTGTCCTTGAGCGAGTTGTAGATCGAAAACAGCGTGATCTGATCGTCCGGATCGAGTTCGTCGATATGGTCGACGGCAATGAAGCTCGCCTCTCGGGCGAAATCGGGCAAATGCTCCTCCCGCGCGTCGAGATAGATCGATGAGCGTCCCAGGGTTTCGGCGTGCGCAATCCAGGCCTGCAGCAAATGCGTCTTGCCGCTGCCGGCTTCGCCCCAGAGATAAATAAAGCGTTCGCTGCCCGGGTCGGTCAGGGCGGCGATGACTTCCCGGTTGCGTTCGGCGACAAATGTGTCGAAGACGGGCAACGGCGCGGGTGCCAGGTCGAGTACAAGCTGATCCAAGATCGTCGGGTGGAGGAGTAAGGGTAAATGTATACCGATTTTACGCCAGACAGGGGGTTGCGCGAAACCTACATTTTGCATCGGCCCGGCCGCAGACGGGCAGGATTGCGCCAAAAAGCCGGAATCGGGAGCGATATTGGCAAATTCCTGTTAAAATACAGGCGCTTTCGACTTCAAGAAAGCTTGACGTAAAACTATCACGTTATGAAAGCGAGCTGACCTTGACCTCCACATCCCTCAGTTATCGTGACGCCGGTGTCGATATCGATGCAGGCGACGCGCTCGTCGAGAACATCAAGCCATTTGCCAAGCGGACCATGCGTCCCGAAGTGCTTGGCGGAATCGGCGGCTTCGGCGCACTGGTGGAAATCTCCAAGAAATACCGTGAACCGGTGCTGGTTTCCGGCACCGATGGCGTCGGTACCAAGCTGAAACTTGCCTTTGAATGGAACCGCCACGACACGGTCGGCATCGACCTTGTGGCCATGAGCGTCAACGATATCCTGGTCCAGGGTGCCGAACCGCTGTTCTTTCTCGACTATTTCGCCTGCGGCAAACTGAACGTCCCGCAAGCCACCGACGTCGTGCGCGGCATTGCGGCCGGTTGCGAACAGGCCGGCTGCGCGCTGATCGGCGGCGAAACCGCCGAAATGCCGGGCATGTACCCCACGGGCGAATACGATCTGGCAGGTTTTGCCGTCGGCGTCGTCGAAAAATCCCGCATCATCACCGGTCGCGACATTTGCCCGGGTGATGTCGTACTGGGGCTGGCGTCAAACGGCGCACACTCGAACGGTTATTCGCTGGTACGCAAGATCATCGAACGCGCGGCGCCGCAACTCGACGCGCCTTTCGATCAGGACAAGACCCTGCGCGAAACCGTGATCGCACCGACCCGCATCTACGTCAAACCGCTTCTGGCGCTGATGGAACGCATAACGGTCAAGGGGATGGCGCACATTACCGGTGGCGGTATCACCGAGAACACACCGCGCGTCCTGCCGGACAACGTGGTGGCCGAAATCGACGCGTCCAGCTGGACGCTGCCGCCGCTGTTCCAGTGGCTGCAGCGTGAAGGCCAGGTCGACATGCAGGAGATGTATCGCACCTTCAACTGCGGTATCGGCATGGTCGTCATCGTTGCCGAGCAGGATGCGGAAGCGGCACGTGCGTTCCTGACGGAACAGGGCGAAAAGGTTTACGCTATCGGGAAAATCCGTGCGCGTCAGGGCGACGAACATCAGACCCGCGTAGGCTGATCTGCCCTACCTTCAACGGCGCTGCGGGCTCCTGCCCCGGCGCCGTTGTTTTCTCCGGGTGTCCGCCCCCTGTTGTGGTCAACCGTCACCGGCAGGCCCTTACTCGCTGTAGCCCCGCCTTCGCGGGGAATGACAGACAGCAATGCTTACGAACACGAATACCGACGCAGATACGATGAAAAACCTTGTGATTCTGATCTCCGGACGCGGCTCCAACATGGAAGCCATCGTCAATGCAGCCATTCCCGGTGCGCGCATCGCGGCGGTCATTTCCAACCGGCCGGAGGCGGCGGGACTGGATTTCGCCCGTGCCAAAGGACTGGAAGTCCGCGTCGTCGACCATCGTGATTACACCAGCCGCGAACACTTCGATGCCGAGCTGCGTGCACAGATCGACCGCTTTTCTCCCGACCTGCTGGTGCTCGCCGGCTTCATGCGCATCCTGACCGACAGCTTCACCCGACACTACGAAGGGCGCATGCTGAACGTCCACCCATCGCTGTTGCCGGCGTTTTCGGGACTCCATACCCATCGACGCGCCATCGAGAGCGGCTGCAAGATCGCGGGCTGTACCGTACATTTCGTCACCGCGGAACTCGATCACGGCCCCATCGTCGCGCAATGCGCGGTGCCGGTTCTGGCGAACGATCTGGAGCAAGACCTGGCCGAGCGGGTGCTTGAACAGGAGCACAGGCTCTATCCGCTGGCCGTGCGCTGGTTTGTCGAAGACCGGCTGGTCATCGAAAACGGCATCGTGCGACTGTCCGCCGACCAGGGTCAGGCTCTGGCTGCTTTGCAGAACCCCGCCGAGTAACGACGGATGAAGCGCACCTCACTCCTGATCGCCCTGCTGCTCTCGATGCTGCTGCATCTGGCGCTGCTGGGTTCAGGACTGCTGCCGGACTTCAGATCCCCCCCGGAAACGCCGCTTCAGCCGATCCACATCAAACTCGCGACCCTGGCCTTATCCGCATCGCCCCGGCAGCCCAGCCCCCGGCCACCGAAGCCGGGCGGTCTGAGCGTTGCTCAGTTGCCACCGGCGGTACCCCGTTCACCCGGCCTGACCCACCAGGACGCATCGTCGCCGCAGGTCGTATCACCCCACGCAGCAGCGGCTTCGGCGCCTGCGGTCGAAACCGCCTCGGCCCCCGTCGCGGAAGACACTTCGGCCCCTGTCGAAGAAGTGCCGGCGGTGACACACGTACGACGCAAGCACTTTCCGCTTCATGCACGACTGAACTATCAGGTGTACTATGGCGCGCTGATGGCAGGATCCGCCCGCATCGACTGGCAACGTCAGGGCACGCATTATCTGCTTGAAAGCAGGATCCAGCCCATCATCGGCCCACTGCTGCGCTATGTTTCCGAAGGCTCGATCAGTCCGGCCGGACTCCGGCCCGACAGCTATACTGCGTGGCGAAACAGCAGTCAGCACGAACATGCACGCTTCGACTGGAACAACGCGACCCTGGAATACGGAGAAGACGATACCCGCCAGGTTGCGCTTCAGCCCGGCGCTCAGGATGTATTCAGCCTGATCTATCAGCTGGCGCTGAAAGGAACCGCCCCCGGAACGGTGCAAATCACCACGGGAAAAAAAGTGTATGTCTACCCGCTGAAGGCCGTAGGCGAAGCCGATTACGACACCGGCTTCGGCATCATCCATGCGCTGGTTTTCCGCGCAGAGGGAGACGGAGACCGCACTGAATTCTGGCTGGCGCCCGATTTCGCCAACCAGCCGGTCCGGATCATCCGAACCGATACAAAAATGAAACTGGACATGCGCGCCACCGACATCATCATCGACGATCAGTCGGTCTGGCGCCTGCCCACCCAAACTTACCGGAAAAAAGACAGATGATTTACCCCGCACAACTGACCCACATTGAAAACGTGCTTGCGCAAATGCTGCGCTTCGACCGACCGGCGGATGCCGTTCTGTCGAATTACTTTTATCAAAATTCCAAACTGGGATCGCAAGATCGCCACATGATCGCCGAGACTTCGTTCGCCTGCCTGCGCCGCCTGGGTCAGTTGCGCGCGCTGATCGAACCGGACCGCATCACGGTCCGCCGCCTGGCGCTGGCGACCCTGACACGCGTACGCGGACTTAACCTCAAGGAATTCGGCACCTGCCTGAAAGCCAGTGAGGAAGAGTGGCTGTCCACGTTCAAAGGCCGCACGCTGCCCGACGACCTGGCGATCCAGGCCGAGCTGCCGCAATGGATTGTCGACCGCCTGGGCGAACGCAGCCCCGAAGAGGTGATGGCGCTGGGCCGCTCGATGATGCAGCCCGCACCGCTCGATCTGCGCGTCAACACCCTGAAAATGAAGCGTGACGAAGCCCTGTGCCGTCTGGACGAAGCCGGCATCAAAGCCGAAGCGACCCCCTATTCGCCTTTCGGCATCCGCGTACAGGGAAAACCCGCACTGAACAAGCTTGAGCTGTTCAAGAGCGGTGCGATCGAGGTTCAGGACGAAGGCAGTCAGTTGCTTGGCCTGCTGGTCGGTGCGCGCCGCGGCGAGATGGTTGCCGATTTCTGCGCCGGCGCAGGCGGTAAAACCTTGTTGCTGGGCGCACAGATGGCCTCGACCGGCCGTCTCTACGCATTCGATATTTCCGAAAAGCGCCTGGCCAACCTCAAACCCCGTCTGGCACGCTCCGGTCTGTCAAACGTGCATCCGCAACTGATCGCCAGCGAAAACGACACGCGCATCAAGCGTCTGGCCGGCAAGCTGGACCGTGTTCTGGTCGATGCGCCCTGCTCCGGCCTTGGGACATTGCGCCGCAACCCGGATCTCAAATTCCGTCAAACCGCGGAAAGCGTCGAAGCACTCAATCAGCAGCAGCTGGCCATTCTGACCAGCGCCAGTCGCCTGGTGCGCAATGGCGGCCGTCTGGTTTATGCAACCTGCAGCCTGCTGCCGCAAGAAAACCAGCTCATCGTCGAGTCATTCCTGAAGGATCACCCGGAGTTCACCCAGGTGTCTGTCGGTGAATTGCTGAAAGAGAACAAGATCCCGCTGGAAATGGGAACAAATCTGATCATCGACCCGAGCGTTCATAATATGGACGGTTTTTTTGCCGCCGTATTGGCAAAAACGGCGAGCTGATTTAATCTAAATATTAGAAATGTCGAATTTACCGTAAGGAACCCGCTGGGCATGCCAGATCAACAAGTCGCCAAGCTGCTCAGGCACAGAATAAAACGCCGTATCCGGCATCTGTACCTGACCGCAGCCCAATGGCGAAACCGGTTTCCGATCTGGCTGGCCGCCATCCTGATCGGCCTGGTTGCTTGTGTATTCAGCGCAGGCAGCCGGCTTGCGCACACCCTGTTCGAATCGATCTACGCCCACTCGCCCTGGTGGTCGCTGCTGGTCACGCCACTCGGGCTGGGACTGTCGGTCTGGCTGCTGAAAACCTTTTTTCCCGGCGCACTGGGCGGCGGCATTCCCCAGGCGATTGCCGCGCTGGAGCCTGGCACACTGCTGCTGCGCGAACGCATCCTGACGCTCAAGGCCGCGTTGGGTCAGGTTTTTCTCACACTGATCGGCATCGCTTCCGGCGCAACCTTCGGCTATGAAGGCCCCATCGTCCAGGTCGGTGCCGCCATCAAATACAGCCTCAATCGCAGTGCCGCCATCCGCAACGAGGGTATATCGCGCAGCCTGATTCTTGCGGGGGGCGCCGCCAGCGTGGCGGCGGCTTTCAATGCGCCGCTGGCAGGCATCGTATTCGCCATCGAAGAGATGAGCCACGGATTCGACCAGCGCGCCACCACCACCATATTGATTTCGGTGATTCTTGCCGGTCTGACGGCCATGAGCATCGAGGGAAATTACAATTATTTCGGCATTACCTCGGTGACCCTCGATCTGCAACAGGGCTGGATCGCCCTGCCGGTCTGCGGACTGGTCGGTGGCTTTATCGGCGGCTTGACATCAAAAATCATGATCAGAATGGCGAATCGCCTGCCTGGGCCCTTGCAGCGCATGCGCCTGCATTACCCGGTACTTTTCGCGATCGCATGCGGCCTGGTCGTGGCGAGCATCGGCATCGCATCGGGCGGCACCACCTTCGGCACGGGCTACTACCGCGCACGCGAAATCATCCTTCAGGGTGGCGACGGAATGGCCAGTTATGGCGTACTCAAGTGGCTCACCATGCTGGTCAGCTTCATCAGTGGCGCCCCCGGCGGCACCCTGGCCCCCTCGCTGGCGGTGGGCGCCGGGGTCGGGCTGAACATTTCGTCACTTCTGCCGCAATTACCGCAAACTGCGTTGATCCTGCTGGGTATGGTCGCCTTCTTCTCTGGCCTGACACAGGCACCCATGACAGGTTTTGTCATCGTCATGGAAATGAGCGACTCCTCAACCATGATCATCCCGTTGATGGCTTCGGCTTTTATCGCCGCCAGCGTTTCACGCTTCATGTCGCGCAAGGCGCTGTACCCGGAACTGGCCCGCCTGTTGCTCAGACGCACCCGTTTTGTCGAAGCACAAATTGACCAGGCATCACGCGCTCCGTAAAATAACCAATGATATTAGTCGGGTATTCAACCCGCCCCCAAAGGAACCCAAGATGGATACGCAACAAATCATTCAGCAAACGGTCAGCAACAACACTGTCGTGCTCTACATGAAAGGCTCGGCGCAGTTTCCGCAATGCGGTTTTTCTTCGCGCGCCGTTCAATTGCTCAAGGCCTGCGGCGTCAAAAAATTCCTGACGGTCGATGTTCTGGCCGACCCGAACATTCGCCAGGGCATCAAAGAATTTTCCAACTGGCCCACAATTCCACAGTTGTATGTCAAAGGTGAATTCATCGGCGGATCAGATATCATGGCCGAAATGTTCGAAAGCGGTGAATTGCAGACCCTGCTGAAAGACCTGGCAGAAAGCTGATATATTTGCCGTGCGCATATAGCATGTTGTATTACATCATGATATGATGTCGCCCCATACCTGCAGGCCCGACAATTGGCGCCTAACGACCGGCAGCGCAAGCTGCCGTTTGCACATCATAGCGAAAAGCTGTTTTTCAACGACCGCATGTCGAGGAAAAACAGCTTTTTCTCAAGGTTTGGGAAAACAGCATGAACATCACTGTCGTCAAGCACCCGCTCATTCAGCACAAGCTCGGCTTGCTGCGCGAAGGCGAAATCAGCACCATGAAATTCCGCCAGCTGACTCAGGAACTGGCGAGACTCCTGGCCTACGAGGCCACCCGCGACTTCGAGCTTGAGACAGTCACCATCCAGGGCTGGTGCGGAGAAATCGAAGTCCAGCAGATCAAAGGCAAAAAAGTCACCGTCGTCCCCATTCTGCGTGCAGGCGTCGGCATGCTCGATGGCGTGCTCGATCTGGTTCCGTCGGCAAAAATCAGTGTTGTCGGACTGTACCGCAACGAAGAAACACTTGAACCGGTTCCCTACTTCGACAAGTTCGTCGACAACCTCGACGAACGCATCGCATTGATCATTGACCCGATGCTGGCCACCGGCGGCTCGATGATCGCCACCATCGACCTGCTCAAGCGCAAGGGCTGCAAGCTCATCAAGGCGGTCGTCATGGTCGCGGCACCCGAAGGGGTCAAGGCCGTCAATGACGCCCACCCCGA